>Ga0182024_10016726_pt1 | contig 13870 bp, 10 predicted proteins | sample P32metaG_FD_120480 | JGI IMG/M metagenome (GOLD analysis project Ga0182024, IMG submission 120480) | Permafrost microbial communities from Stordalen Mire, Sweden - P3-2 metaG (Illumina Assembly) | ecosystem: Environmental > Terrestrial > Soil > Wetlands > Permafrost | place: Sweden: Stordalen... | reverse complement strand
TTGGATTTTCGCATCGTGGTTTCCGTGGCTCTCGCAGGGAGATTCTGTCCAATCCCTTGAATTTTCGGTCCGTATCGCCACCTTATGCCAGCGGATTACAAGAGTCAAGCCGCCCGCGTAGTGCCTCAGCTTAGAATGAAACGTGACCTCTCCGCCCCGAAGCTCGCGGGACGGAGAGAATCTACAAATCCGGAACGCACAGGCGCCGTCGCTTTTGTAGCGACCGCCCGTTCGTTGGACGGACAGTCTTGTTCTTTTCGGAGTTCCATTTTCGGATCAAGCAATTGGAAGCGAACGATTCGATCTTTGAATTTGTCTTCCCCGAATGCCTGAGGCAGGATGGATCAGGAGAAAAAGGCTTTGAAGTGTTGAATCAAAACTTTGTCTTCCATGTCGAAAGGGAATGCCCCCGGTCTTTCCCTCGGTAGTGAACCTGTTTCAGACACCTCGCTGTGTCCTTAGCAAGTAAAATTTTTTTCGAGTGAACTTTGATAGAACTTTGCAGTTTTCTTCATTGGTTTGAAGGATTCTGGAAGGAACATTTATATCAGGAGGCTTCATGTTAAGTGAGCAGGATCTTTATCTGGAAGAAGTGTACCCGGGCGGCAGGCCAAAAGGCAGCGTGGTTTTGCCTCCGCCCAGCCACCCGCCACAAAACCGAGTTTTTGCCGAGGCTTTGCTTGAGAATTCCACAACGCGCCAGCGCCGAAGCCCGATGGACTGGGCCGTTTCCTTTTTCATTCATTTCGCCATCCTATTCTTGCTGTTGCTCCTGCCGCTCTATTTCTCGCAAGGGATCGATATGAAACGGTTGGAAACGACGCTCCTCGTGGCGCCCATGCCTCCTATGGCCCCGGCCCCGCCGCCTCCGCCTTCCGTCGCTCGCGTGGTCCATGTGGCTCCAAAAGTTTTCACGCCTGGCAAACTGATGGCGCCAACTTTTATTCCCAAGGCTGTTCCAACGGCGACTAGTGACGCTGCTCCTCCTGACCTCACCTTCGCGGGAGGAATGGGCGCGGTGCCGGGAGGCGTCCCCGGCGGACAGATCGGCGGCATCACAGGGGGAATGCCGAGTGTTGCAGCCCCCGTAATCGCAGCGCCTGCTGTCGAAGGGCCGAAGCGGCCGGTTCGCATCGGGGGCAACGTAAAAGCGCCGCGTTTGATCTTTGGACCCGCGGCGGTGTACCCGATCCTGGCGGCCCAGTCGCACGTTCATGGGACCGTCGTGATCGACGCCATCATTGATGAACACGGCAGCGTGGTCCAGGAAAAGGTCGTCAGCGGACACCCTTTGCTGATCCAGGCGGCGCTCAAAGCCGTTTCGGAACGAAAATATGAACCAACGGTCCTCGACGGTGAACCCACACCGGTTGACTTGAGAGTTGAAGTCAACTTCCTAATGTAGTGACTCGCCACATCCCGCCAACGACCTGCGCGCGGCCCGTTTGCACGGCCGCGCGCAAGTCTCTCCCCCGCGAAGAGCGGGCGTGACCTTCCCTGAGGAACGAAGAAAAGCAACACGTACGCACTTGGATATTACTTTCTATGAACCTATTCAACGGAGACCGCTTGACCCAACCTGATCCATTCCATCAAACTCCAATCAGCAGTCATCCAAAGCGGGCCAAGGAAAGAGGACGGCCTCCGGATCCTGGCGTTTTTTAAGAGGCCGATTGCAAACTCGATCAAATCATGGACAAATCTCTGGAAAAATCTAAACTCACGCCACGTTCATCGCCCGTCGTCCTCGCAGTGGACGACGACCCTGCCGTGCTTCGCATTATTGAAGCCCAGTTGACGCGTCACGATTTTGTCGTGAAGACAGTCACCAGCGGAGAAGATGCATTGCGCATCCTTCGCGAACTGACTCCGGCCGTGCTGATCCTGGACGTGATGATGGATGGAATTTCAGGATACGACCTCTGCCACGTGATCAAACGCGACCCGGCGCTTAAGGATATCCCTGTCATCTTCCTGACTTCCCGTGGGACTCCTAAAGATTACAAGACGGGGCACGAACTGGGCGCGGTAATTTACATGGTGAAACCGCTCAAAGTGGAAAAATTGGTTAACATCGTGCAAATGTTGATTCCCGTTTCCGCCTAGGCAGGACTTTCCTAGAATATTTCCCCGTGATTCCGGCACGCGCGTGAGTCGAAACACCCTCAGGATCGCGCGTATTCTTTCTCGAACTCCCCCAACGCCAATTGAAGTTTCGCGAGTTCATCTTCCAGCAATACAAAAGCTTCCCCGGCCCCGGCCACGGACCCAGCCCTTCCGATTTCCTCCAGTTTAGAAGCTGCTTCCACGACTCCCTGCGCCAGCAGGTTTGCAGCTGTGCCCTTGAGGGCATGCGCCGAATATTCGAGGAGTTTCGGATCCTGAATTGTCACACCTTCCCGTATTTTGGCCATATGTTTCGGAGCCTGCGCCTGGAAAATCGCCGCGATCTCGAGCACCAGCTCAAAATCCCCTCCCAGGGAATCCAGAACAGCGTTTAAATCAAACACGTTGTTGTGAGGACGAGCGTCTTTTCTTGGACCGGCGTCCGTAACCCGGCCCGTAACCTCGTCGATCGCCTCATACAGCGCTGCTCTATTGATTGGTTTCGACAAGTACGCGTCCATTCCAGCCTGCAGGCACCTTTCCTTGTCCTCTTTCATCGCGGAAGCGGTCGTGGCAATTATCGGAATGTATCCGCCGGTTGTCTTTTCCTTCTGGCGAATGGCTTCTGTTACCTCTACTCCGCTCATTTCCGGCATCTGGATGTCCATCAAAATCAGGTCGAATCGTTCGTTTTCCAGTGCGGCGAGTGCTTCGCGGCCATTGTTGGCGATCACGGCGCTATGGCCACGCCGGCGAATGAGCTTCTCCGCGACGATTTGGTTGGCGTGATTGTCCTCGACCAGTAGAATTCGCAGCTTTTGTTGTTTTTCCTGCAAGGGGCGCCGCCGGTTCGGCGCATTCAACCTCGCCCCGCTGTGCGAATCTGGACGCTTTGCCGGTTCCTTCTGCTTCTCCAATCGGGCGGTAAAGTGGAACTTGCTTCCTCGGTTTGCTTCGCTTTCGACCCACATCTTGCCTGCCATGAGGCCAACCAGGCGCGAGGAAATGGAAAGGCCGAGTCCGGTCCCGCCGTATTTCCGGGTGGTTGAGTTGTCTGCTTGAGCGAACGCCTCAAAAATAAGCTCTTGCTTGTCCTGCGGTATGCCGATGCCGGAGTCCGTGACGTAAAAATGCAGGCGCACTTCCTGTTCGGACTGGGATTCCAATTCAACTCGAAGTGCCACTCCGCCGCGTTGAGTAAACTTCATGGCATTGTCAATCAGGTTGCACAGGATCTGCCGCAGCCTCCCCGGATCGCCATAGAGGGCTTCGGGGACTTCAGGAGAAACCTGGCTGGATAGTTCCAGGCCCTTCTTTCTGGCGCGCAATCCGAAAATTTTCACCGTGTCTTCAATGGCATCGCGGAGGCGGAAATCGGTGGCATCCAGTTCCAGCTTGCCGGCCTCGATCTTCGAGAAATCCAGAATGTCATTAATCAAGGTCAGCAGGGACTTCCCTGAATCCCGCACCATGGTGAGGTATTCTCTTTGTTCTTCCGTCAGCGAAGTGTCCAGCGTCAGTTCCGTCATGCCAATCACCGCGTTCATGGGCGTGCGGATTTCGTGGCTCATGTGGGCCAGGAACGTGCTTTTGGCCAGGTTGGCGGCTTCGGCGGCTTCCTTCGCCGATTGCAACTCCTCCTCAGATCGCTTCCGCACCGTGATATCGACCAGGGTTCCCTGGTGCCGGACCATGCGGCCAAACGCGTCGCAAATGGCATTGGAATTGTCGATACAGATGACCGGCGCTCCGTCCTTTTGCCGCAGCGTGATTTCTCGCACCAGCGAAGTGGAATTATGGGTCCTTCTGCGCTCGGGAAATGGATCCCCCGGTTTGTCGAAATAGAGGTCTCCGATGTTTTTTCCCACGAGTTCATCCCGGTGGGTATATCCCAGCATCCGAACCATCGCGGGATTCACATCCAGCAAGCTCCCTCCCGGATCGCAGAAGTAGACGCCTTCCTGGAGGGTTTCAAACAGCTCCGTAAAGCGCGTCTCGCTCTCGCGCTGCGCGGTGATATCCCGCGCCAAGCCGCTCACCCCGACGACCTTGTCCTCCTTTATAACCGCCTGCAAAACGCAATCGAAATAGTGCATCGCCCCCGTTTTTTTCAGGCGCGCCCTCACGGTGCCGGTCCAGTGCCTCTTTTCCACAAACCAGGAAATGGAGTCTTTCATGTGCTCCAGTCGCGGCTCGTCGAAAAATTCCTGCATGCGATGCCCGACCAGTTCCGAATAGGAGAGTCCGAAAACCTGAGCGATGCGCTGGTTCACGGTGCGAATCTCGCCATCGAGGGAGATCGTGAAAATCAAATGATCGAGGCTGTCAATCAAGTCGCGGTAGCCTTGCCGGGAGGTGTTGATGACTTCCGCCAGCCTCTCGAGCTGCTCAGCGCTCGGGGGTGAATCCTGGACTTTCTGGAAGCCGCGCACAAAGCCGCGCAATTCGTCGATCTCCCGCTTTCTTTTCCAGACATAAGCCCCAAAGAGGATAATGAGAACTCCCGCCCCGATGGGAAGTGCCTCAAGGTGCCAGGGGCCCGCCTGGAGCGCCTGTTGGGACAGCACCGCAACCCCAACAGCAAGAACTACCAACATGAAGAGCGCAAGGCGCCAGACCTCATTCTCCTTGCGTTCGAGACGGTCCAGCTCCTCCGGTGGCAGATTTGGATCCTGTTTGGCAGTCGACATCGGTTGTTTCCTCACTCAGCCTGGAAAGGCGATACGGAAGAAAATTGCGGAATCTAACGTCCCATCTTAGGGTGCTGTCCCGAATCGGGGCAATTGGATTTGGCCTGCGAGTTTCTATAATGGAACACACCAATCTCTCCCCAAGGCGGCGCTCGGCCCCTGCCTAAGGCATGACTGAGGCGAATCCCAGGATGGTCGCCTGGACAGGTACATTATGAACAACGGGCGACCAGCAAGGGCTTGCCTTGCTATACCTTATGGGTGAAGCTTGACTCAGGTATTCGGACTAGGCGCGCCGCCTTATTCATGACGTACCGAAAATCCGATGAACTTACAGGGAATCTGTTTATGTCTTCCGAAGATCAGACAGAGTCGACCAATGCCGCCGCAGTTAGTCCCGCAGAGCGCAGGCGCAGTCTTCGATTTCCGTTTTCGTCGACTGTAGAAGCGGTCGAGCCCAAATCCGGCGCAAAGGTCACAGGTCGCACAAGCGATCTGGGACCGGGTGGCTGTTACGTTGATACGCTCAGCCCGTTTCCTGTAGGCACAGAAGCGAAGGTCCGGATTGTCCATGAGAATGAAACATTCGAGGCTCAGGTAAGGGTCGTCTATTCCATGATTGGAATGGGCATGGGCCTTGTTTTCGTATCCGCTCAGCCAAAACAAGTTCGGGTTTTCCAGAAGTGGCTGCAGGAAATCAGCGGCCAACCCGCTCCCGCGCAAGACATGCCCTCGCGGGAAGAGCCGAAAATAGCCCAAGCCGAAAAAACACAAACATTCAACAATGTGGCCTTAAGTGACCTGATCATGACTCTCATGCAGAAGAATGTTCTGACGGAAAAGGAAGGAAAAGATTTGCTCAGGAAACTCTTCAAGTAGCAGGATTGACCTCGCCTTTACCCAGTCCCCGCGCATCCTGAAATTTGCAAACAATTTTCAGAGAATTCCAATGATCAAGCCGCCGCGAATGTGTGACACTTGACTGTCCGCGACGAACATCATGCTACGGCCTCCATTCAAGCAAATCGTGCGCCGCGCCGCGCACTGGCGGTGCCCGAACTGCGGGCGCGGCCGGTTGTTTCGCGGCGTCTTTCGCATGCTGCCGCGTTGTCCGGAATGCGGCCTTTCGTATTTTCCGGAGCAGGGGTACTACGTCGGCGCGATGATCATCAATTATGTCGCCACAACGGCTGTGGTCGTGGCGATTTTTCTTTTGTCGCTGCTGTTCCGGGATTTCACCGCGCTTTCGACGAATTCCAAAATCCTGCTTTGGATGGCCTTCGCCATCGCGCTGTCCTTATTGCTCGTGCGCCACTCCTACAGTTTCTGGCTCGGAATCGATTTCTGGATCAAGCCCAGACAGCCGGATATTCCGTCTACAGAAAAGTTCTAGCCGCCACGCGCAAGCCGCGCCGCGACTCCGATGATTGCTCCGCCCAGGACTAGCCACGCCGAATTGATTCGGAAGCGAAGCAGCAGTACCGCGCTCGCCATCGCGAGAACGACCGTCACCCAGTCCACGATCGCCGAGCGCCCCAGTTGGTAGCTGACAGCCGCCATCAAGGCGAGCGAAGCCACATTCACCCCATCGAGAAAAGCGCCGGCCGTTTTGGAACGGCGAATCAGCGGAATGAACGGCCCGCTGGCGGCCACCAAGATAAATGCGGGAAGAAAAATTCCAACCGTGGCCACAAGCGCGCCCACCGGCCCCCTCAACAGGTAACCTAGAAAAGTTGCCGTGGTGAACACCGGCCCGGGCGTTACCTGCCCGATGGCGACCGCATCCACCAATTGCGCGTCAGTGACCCACGCGCGATGGACTACCAGATCGGCGCGCAGAAATGCCAGCAAAACATAGCCGCTGCCGAACACAATCGAACCGATCCGCAAGAACACCAGGAACAGAGGCCACATACCGGGAACCATCGCGGCCGCTCCTGTTGCTCCTGCCCAGGGAAAAATCCGCGCAAGCCCCGCGCGGCCGCCGCGCCACACAGAGATGAAAGTCAGCGCGCCCGCCGCTTTTTGTTTTCCTGCCCGATTCCGGGACACCGCTTGAATGCCCGCAAGGATCGCGCCCGTTCCAAACAAAATGAGCAGAACGTTTACTTGCGCGAAACTAAGCACGACGCAAACCATGCCCGCGATCGCCAGAACCCAGCTCTTGACCGCCGTGCGCCCGAGTCCCCAGAGCGCCTGCAGGATCACGGCAATCACGACCGGCTTCACCCCGTAAAGCAGCGCCGCAACGGCAGGCAAATGCCCAAAGCGCACGTACGCCCAGGCAATGATTCCCACCAGAATTGCGGCCGGAAGAATAAAGCATGTGCCGCCGACGAGCAGTCCCGCCCAACCAGCGCGCAAGTAGCCGATGTGAATCGCCAATTCGCTGGAGCTGGGGCCGGGAATCAGATTGCTCGCGCCGAGCAGGTCAAGAAATTTCTCGCGCGAAAGCCATTTCCGCCGCCGGACCAGCTCATCTTCCATGATGGCGATATGTGCCGCCGGCCCGCCAAACGCGGTGACTCCAAGGCGCAGGAAGAAAATCGCCAATTCTTTCAGCGACCCGCGCGCCGCCGCGTCCGTTGTTCCTGCCTGGGATTGTTCGAGGTCGGCCATCCTGGTCCGGCGGAAGTGTAGCTCATTCCGCAAGCAGAAATGCACAAGAGGATGATTGAAGGAGCGTTCAATGCGAGTAAACCGGCGGCCGGAAACGAGTTCTCGTACCGTAGCCCCCGTGTCGTCTTGAATCAGTGCGGCCACTTGCGCTATTACCATGGTACTTTGACAATCATCGCAGCCGGACGGCTCAAGAAAACATGAGCAAGCGAATGTTCGAACGGTCCTACAGTTCGCGGTCGGCGCTTCTTATCGCTTTCGGCGCATCGTTCGCCGTGTATTTGGTCCCACTGTTCGGACCGCATGCCTCTTGGACTCTCGGCCAATATCTGTATCAATGGCGGCTGCCTGGCGCCCCCCAACGAGTCGCAAGCTGGATCGCAATGGACTGGGGCGTCGCCCTGGCATTGCAGGTTTTGGCCGGCACGCTCTTTTACTGGATATTCGTGCGGCCTCGCTGGGTGCGCGTTCTGGTGGTCATCGCTTGCGCACCGGTGTTTGTAGCTGCCGCCAACTGGGCCTATTTGAGCGCACTTCCCTCCAGATTCTTGACCGAGCGGGCCACGACCTCCGATCTGGGAGACTGGAAGACTGTGTGCTCAGTACCCGATATGGAGGTGGCTGAAGTGCGGTCTCCTCCTGACACATCGCTGACACAAGCTGGGCAAGCCTGGTTGCGCGCAAACGAGGAGTACGTCGTTCTGACAATGCCCGGCTGCAACACTCGTTTGATCAGAAAGCCGGATGCCGCCACGCAGGTTAATCTGAGTTTTGTTTCTCCTGCTGGTGTCTACCTGATGAGGAACTGGGACAACAAAACGAGACAAACGCACTGGTGGGTGGGCGACGGATCTTTGCGAATGTTGTCCCGCTTGCCTGAGGACTCAGTAATGTTCGGCATGCCAGTTTTGTCGAACGACGGGCGCTGGGTGGCCTGGATGGAGTTGATCCCCGGCACGAAACTTCGGCGCGCCGTCGTCCAATCGCTTGACGACGAGCGCGCGCACTTGGTGGACATTCCCGACCAGCGCATCTTGCAATGGACACTTCTTGGTGCGGATATGAAACGCAATGAGCTGACCTTCTACCAGTACGATTACACCAAGAAGCAAAGCTCATTGACCATGCTTGGTCTCGGCTCAGAGCAGCGGGGTAATTCGATAGCCGTCCAAGGCGTCGATGCGCAATTTACGACTTTACTGCATGTCGGTTCCGGCTGGGTTTCCTGGGATGCCGCTCGGGAACTAGGCGAACGCTATCGAGTTGCGTGGTCGCTGGCGAGCGGGCGAGGCGTACATGAAGCGTTAAGGGGCCGCAGCATCACCGCGGTCAAAGCGGATCCGGATGGCGCCTACGTTGCCATCAGCGAGACCAACGCGATCCGCGATAATATCGTCCGGGATGCCGTCTACGTTCTTCGCGCGAGCGATGGCAAGGAAGTCTGGCACCGGAACTTACCGAGGTATGCCCGCAGTTCGCTCGCCTTTCTTGGCGAGAAGCTTTTCGCCTACACCGACTCCGACGGAACGCACTCTACCGTGCGCGTCCTGCAGATACCAGATTAGAAGTCATCTGGCTCTGGTGACATCCTAAGCCCCGATTAAATGGAAATCAGTGGGGACTCGCAGCTGCCATGTAGGGATTCAGGTTTACCGCCCGCCAATCGCCGCGAATAATCGCGACACGAATCTGCGCTGGAGTCTTCCCCTTCTGCGTGAGTTGGTAGGAAAGCACCGCTTCCTTCTGGCAGATATCGCATTCCGCCCCGTGCGTCCCCACGAAGCAATCGAGCAAGCTCTTATGCCCCGCGTGCCGGTCGCAATAGCAGTAGCAAGGCTGCTGGTACAAAACCGGCCTGATCTTCGCGGCCAGCGCGTACACGTTGCGATTCAGCGCATCCGGAAATTGCTTCGGATCAAGCGTAGCCGGAAACGGCGGCTTCAACGCGTAAGCGTGGTAGGAGGGAATCCCCAGATCGGCCGGCCCCGACATGTCCATCTGCATCTGCGAATCCTGGCCATTCCAATCAGCGCCGAAAACAGGCCGCAGCTGCGCCAGCCCCACGCCCGTGAGGGCCAGGATAAATGCAATCGCCACCGCCGCGTATTTGCCACTCATAAAGGAATCCTCCGCTACCCATCAAAACCGTAGCGCATCTCGCATGCGGGCGCAACCAGTCAATTGCTCTTCCGAGTAAGCAACAAGGCACGCAGCCCGCTTCGTCGCGAGAGAATAAATCATCCAGAGAAAAAGCATTGCCTGATTTCAGGAAGCGGTCGCATCCGGTTCGGACGCGTCCGGCAATTCATCGGAATCGGTGCGATCGGGCTCAGGGTCGGAACCCGCAGCGGACGTGAATGGTGGGGGTGCAGATTCTGAAGACAGCTCGACAGGCACGGTAGGACCAGCCGCGGGCTCTACATCCCCGGCAGCAGCCGCAGACGCTTCTTCCAGCCGCGTCGAAAGCACATCTGCCAGCAAATCGATCAACTTCCGCGCCCCAGCGCCGTCCGAGTCAAGCTCCGGGTTATATCCAGCCACGACCAAGGCAGCCAGATTCGGCTGGCTGACAAAAACGCGGAGCGCATCGCGCACTTCGTTCAAGCCGAGGCCGCCCGCGCCGGGAAAATTTGTCCAGGGAAATTCTTCGCTGTTGATCACGTCCACATCGAAGTGGAGGATGAACTCGTGTTTGGCGGCGTGTACACGTTCGAGGGCGAGACGCGCGGCGGTGGCTGCGCCCACCGTTGATACTTCCAATGACGGATGCCGCCGCAACGGCGACGCTACCAGATACTGTTCCTCCGGCTGATCCAGCCGCTCGAAACCGAACAAGGCGACGTCGGGTTCGCGGACGAGAGGCGGCTCGCCCCAGAAGCGGACCAGCTCCGGCGCGCCGCGTCCGATGACTTGCGAGATCACCATGCCATCGACGCATCCCAAAGGCGTCGTCGCCGGCACGTTCAGATCGGCATCGCGGTCCACATAAATCAGGCTGACATTGCGATAGTAGCGGCGCGTCCCGGCAATGACCGCCAGAACAGAAATGCAATCGCCGCTGAGGATGACCGGGAGCGCGCCGGATTTCACGCCGACTTCGACGCGCGGGCGCAGATCGTTCAACAATTTTAGGACCGCGGAAACATTTCTGGTGCGTGGATGTTCGTCGTCTGGTTGGGAAACGTAGGTGGACGTGTCGCCGAGATCGGCAACGTGGAATCCCGCGCCCTTCAGCCGATCCGCGATCCCGGCGGCGCGCAACGCGGCAGGCGCGCGCTCCAGCCCGGCGTGGAGGGCCGCCGCGCTCGTGGCCGAGCCCAGCAGGACAATATTCTTCGTCTGACGGGTGATCTTGACCGCCAAAGTCGCTCTCCTGAAATTGGAGACGTGCTTGCCTGAAAGATGACAACCCGCATTACTACTTCATTATACGCTTGCTTAACGGGGCTTTCCCTAATTCGACGCCGGCGCGATGGTCGTGAGCTCAGCCGGCAGCGTGAACCGCACGTCTTCGCGGATCAGATCGAGATCGCGCTGGTTCGTGTAGCCGAGCCCGGCCAGGTGCTGGCTCACTTGCTCGACCAGAATTTCCGGCGCCGAGGCGCCTGCCGTCAACCCCACGCGGCGAATTCCTTCCAGCCATCTCGGATCGATGTCCTTCGCGGCGTCGATCAATTCCGCGGCCACGCCCGAACGCTTGGCGACTTCCACGAGACGGTTCGAGTTTGAACTGTTGGGCGAGCCGACCACCAGGATCAGTTCCACTTCGCGCGCAAGCTGCTCGACCGCTTCCTGCCGGTTCTGCGTGGCGTAGCAGATGTCGTCCGAAGCAGGTCCTTCGATCGAGGGAAACTTTTCGCGCAACCGGGTGACAATTTCCTGCGTGTCGTACAGGCTCAATGTCGTCTGCGTCAGAAACGCCAGGCGGTTCGCGTCCTTCACTTCGAGCGCATCCACTGCTTCGACGCTGTCCACCACGACGGTTTGTTTCGGAGCTTCTCCCGAGGTCCCCACAATTTCCTGGTGATCGCGGTGGCCGATCAGAATGATTGTGCGGTTCTCGCGCGCGAATTTCAGCGCTTCGAGATGCACCTTGGTCACGAGCGGGCACGTCGCGTCAATCACGCGCAACTCGCGAATCCGCGCTTCTTCGCGCGTCGTCGGCGGGACGCCATGCGCGCTGAACACCAGCACGGAGCCGAGCGGCACTTCCTCCACCGTCTCGACGAAAATCGCGCCGTTCTGGCGCAATTGCTCGACAACATAGCGGTTGTGCACGATCTCGTGATGGACGTACACGGGCGGCCCGTACGCCTGCAGAGCCAGCTCAACGATGTCCACCGCTCGCACCACGCCCGCGCAAAAACCACGCGGCCGCACGCGGATCAAGCTCTTGCCTTCTATCGAAGGTTGTGTCTGGTCGCTCATCTAGCAGCCTCAAAAATACCAGATTAGATTATCACGGCAGGAGATACTTTTGCGACCTTTTGGCGGAGGTCAAGTTTAGCAATCTCGACCCGTTGGAACCCCTTATTTCCCGCCAGCACAAACGTCGGCGCTCACGCCCATCGTTAGTCGCCGTCCAACAACATTAGACATTGAGTGTATGTCCCCGGCTCCTCTATAATGTCTCGTTTTGCCACGGGTGCGGCGGCTGTCTGCTTTTCTGAATCACGGGTGATCCAGATAGCGTTGCGCGGGAGGATTTTCGGACGTGTGGGACGCTCTTCGTGAAAAAAAGATAGGCGTGCGGATCATGCTCGGAATCGTTGTCGGGATTCTGGGGATCGGCATGCTGCTGTACCTCGTGCCGCAGGGCACCAATGATTTAAACAGTGCCGACACGATCGCCCAGGTGGGGGACGAGACGATTTCCGTCGTCGATGTCCAGAACCAATTGAGCAAGAGTACCCGCGGCAGCCAGATTCCTCCGGCCCTCGTGCCGATCTATACGCAGCAGGCGCTCGACCAATTGATCGATGAAAAGATGTTGGCTCTCGAGGCCGACCGAATGGGGCTGCGCGTCTCCGACGAAGAGCATGCCGACCTGCTGAAGAAACTCGTTCCCACGGCCTTCACCGGCGACACTTTTATCGGCATGGACCGGTACACCCAGGAAGTCCAGGCGCGCTTCCAGATGAGCGTCCCGGAGTTTGAAACGGAAGTGAAGAATGCGCTGCTCCAGCAGAAGTTCCAGCAGCTCGTGACCGATGGAGTCACCGCCAGCGACGACGAAGTGCGCGAGGAGTTCCGCCGCGAGAATGAGAAGATCAAGCTCGATTACGTATTGATCAAGCCGGAGGACCTGCAGTCCAAGGTGGAAGTTTCAGACGCGGACCTTGCCGCCTACTTCGACAAGAATAAAGCTCAGTATGTCGTGCCGGAACGCAGGACCGTGGATTATGCGCTCCTGACCCTCGCGCAGCTTCGCCAGCGCTCCCAAATAAGCGACGATGACGTGAAGATTTATTACCAGAGCCACATCGATCAGTACAAACTGGAAGACCGCGCGCACGTAGCCCACATTCTCTTCAAAACCGTCGGGATGACTGACGCCGAGGCCGCGGAGGTCAAGAAAAAGGCCGATGACGTCCTCAACAAAGCCAGGCACGTCGGGAATTTCGCCGACCTTGCCAAGCAGAACTCCGAGGACACGACCAAGGACAAGGGAGGCGACCTCGGCTGGATCGTTCGCGGACAAACCGTCCCCGAATTTGAGGCCGCAGCGTTCAGCCTTCCCAAAGGGTCGATTTCGGACTTGGTGAAGACCCAGTACGGCTTCCACATCATCCAGGTAATTGACCGCGAATCCGCGCGAACGCAAACCCTGGATGAAGTCAAAGCAAGCATTGTCAATCAGTTACAGCAGGAAAAAGCGGAGACGCTTGGCGAAACGCTCTCGACCCAGATTGCCGACGAAATCCGCCGTGGCGGCCGCGTCCCGCTCGAAGATCTTGCCAAGAAATTCAACATGACGACCGGCGAAGCAAAGCTGGTTGAAGCAGCCCAACCGCTGCCGGAACTTGGTAATGCGCCCGGCCTCATGGATACCATCTTTCACCAGCGCGTGGGCGATGTGGCCGCCCCGATCCACACCGATCTCGGCTACGTCGTTATTTCCGTGAAGGACATTCAGCCGACGCACCCTGCGAGTCTTGCGGAAGTCCACGACCGAGTGGCGAGCGACTACCGCCATGAAAAAGCCGTCGAGCTCGCAAAGTCTCGCGCCGATGAGCTCGCCAAGCGCACTAAATCCGGTGAGAGTTTTGCCGCGGCGGCCAAGGCGCTCGGTTTGGACGTCAAAACATCGGAACCCATCTCTCGAACAGGCTCAATCCCCGACGTGGGCAGTGCCAAACAACTTGCCGCAGCGTTTACTTTGCCTGTTGGACAAACCGGCGATCCGATGTCCCTCGGGCAGAATTGGACCGTCTATCGCGTCGCGCAGCACGATC
>Ga0182024_10016725_pt1 | contig 13871 bp, 14 predicted proteins | sample P32metaG_FD_120480 | JGI IMG/M metagenome (GOLD analysis project Ga0182024, IMG submission 120480) | Permafrost microbial communities from Stordalen Mire, Sweden - P3-2 metaG (Illumina Assembly) | ecosystem: Environmental > Terrestrial > Soil > Wetlands > Permafrost | place: Sweden: Stordalen... | reverse complement strand
TTCGTTGAAAATATCCGGGTAGCCGATGATGGTGAAACGATATGGACTGCGCGTGTAAGCTGCTTCGAATAAGCGCCGGCTTGCGCGACGTCCCGGATCATCCTGACCCATGTCCATTTCGCGGCGGATGACATCGAGTTCCTTCGCAAGTTCGTCGGGAGGCAGCGTCGCGTTTTGCATGATGTCGCACAAAATATCAATCGCCGGGCGCGCGCCAGTGTTCGGCACGTCAATGTGATACACTGTGCGGTCGAAGCTCGTGTAGGCGTTCATGTAACCGCCCGCCTCCTGCACTTCCTGATCAATGCGGCTGCCCAGTCGCGTCGTCGTACCCTTAAAAAGCATATGTTCCAGCAAATGCGACAGCCCGGCACCGAGCCATTTGCCTTCGTGAATACTGCCGGCCATGCACCACGTCTGTGCGGACACGACCGGCGCGCTGTGATCTTCGCACACGATAATGGTCAGACCGTTTTCGAGCGTGGTCAAAATGATGCCGGCTGGCAGCAACGGCATTTTCATTGCTGATTTTCGAGCGGATAAAACCGTGTCACTCATGTAGTGAAGTTAAAATAAAAAAAGACGCAAAAAGGTGAAGGTTATACACCGGTAATTTTGGGTTCAGCAGATTCAATCGCCGGTTTGGCCGCCGGCCAGAACGGTTTGCGGAAGGCGTCGGTGAAATCGTAGCCGTTCTGGAAATCGTCGCGGGTGTCCTTTTCCGTTTTGGCAAGCAGGCCGATTTCAACCATGTTGAAAACGATTTCGCCGAAGTCGCGGCAATTACGCACCCCCCATTCCTCGAACACGGTCACAACCATCGGGCCGAATTGCTGGAGCGCAAACTGCCGGATGCCGTCGAGCAGTTCCTGTCCGCTCACATGACGGATCGAGCCGCGGTTTTCCTTGCCAATGAGTTTCTGCGTGAAATCCAAAGCTTCGCGGAGGAAAAGATAAACGTCGCGTTGAAAGCGCGAATCCTTCGCCAGAATCTGTTCCAGCGCTTCGTCGAAATTGACTTCTTGCATTTGTTAAGGTTTGGCCTGTTGGGCCGTCGGCGGATGCGCAGTGCGATACGATTTCACCGCCCAGCCGGTCAATAACAAGCCTAAAACGATACAAAGGACCAATTGCTCCTGTTTCGTCAGCCGGTTCACGGTGACAATGTAATGGAAAATAATTTTACCGCAAGCCGCGTAAACGGCTTTAGCCTTGCGACGGCTTTATCAGGCTTGTTAGTCTGACGGTGCTTTTATGGCAGCCATCGGGCGGTTTCAAAAAGGAGAAGAAATCTTTCACGCCAAGGTCGTGGATGGTGAATTATTCCGTCTGCGCGGCGACGTTTTTGGCTCACCGTCCTTGGACCGCAAATCCACACCACGCAAAGGCGTGAAGACTTTGATTCCGGTCGTGCCGTCGAAAGTCATCAATGTGGGGCTGAATTACACCGACCACGCGCGCGAAATAAACCGGCCGCTGCCGAAAACCCCGCTGTTCTGGTTCAAGGCCGTCACGTCGCTAATTCCCGATGGCGGGAAAATTGAAATTCCATTTCCACACCACCGCGTGGATTTTGAGGCGGAACTCGCCATCGTCATCGGGCGCAAAATCCGCAACGCCACGCCCGCTGCCGCGTCGCGTTACATTTTCGGCTACACCGCGTCGCAGGACATCACCGACCGCACGATCCAGAACGGCGAATCACAATGGGCGCGCAGCAAGTCGTTCGACACCTTCGCGCCGCTCGGTCCGTTCGTGGAAACGAATATTGATCCGGCCGATCTGACGATTCAACTTTTTCAGAACGGCCAGTTGCGCCAGAACTCAAGCACCCGCCAGATGATTTTCAAACCTGCCGAAATCGTGAGTTTCATCTCTACGAACATGACGTTGCTGCCCGGCGACGTGATTCTCACCGGTTCACCCAGCGGCGTCGGACCGATCCAATCCGGCGACCGGCTGGAAGTGCGGATTCAAGGTTTGGCTCCACTCATAAATTCGGTGAAGTAAATTTCTAACCGGCAGGATGGAGAGAAAAATCTTCGTGTCTTGATGTCTTTGTGGTTAATCTCCCAAAAACATGAAGTGGACTAAAACCTTGATTCCGACCCTCCGCGAAGCTCCGGCTGACGCAGAAATTGCGTCGCATAAACTTTTGCTGCGCGCTGGTCTTATCCGCAAGCTGGCCGGTGGCGTTTATACGTTTCTCCCGCTTGGCTTGCGCGCGCTCCGCAAAGTCGAGCAGATCGTCCGCGAAGAAATGGATCGCGCGGGCGCGATTGAAGTGCTCATGCCCGCGCTCCAGCCACCGGAAATCTGGCAGCAGAGCGGTCGCTACGAAACCGCGCGCGACGTGCTGTTCAAATTGAAGGACAGCGGCAATCGTGAATGGGTTTTAAGCGCGACTGCCGAAGAAGTCATCACGACCATCGCCGCGAACGAAATTAATTCCTATCGCCAGCTGCCGAAAAACTTTTATCAAATCAGCGTGAAGTTCCGCGACGAAATCCGTCCGCGCTTTGGGCTGATGCGCGCGAAGGAATTCATCATGAAGGACGCCTATTCGTTCGACACCACGGACGAAGGCGCGATGGCCAGTTACAAGAAAATGTATGACGCCTACACGCGCATTTTCGCGCGCTGCGGCTTGAAAACGTTTCCCGTCGAGGCTGACACCGGCGTCATTGGCGGCAATTATTCGCACGAATTCATGGTGCCTGCCGAGACGGGTGAGAACGAAGTCGCGTTCTGCGAGGCTTGCGGCTACGCGGCGAACCTTGAGAAGGCGACCAGCGGCACCCCCAAAACCGCCGTGCGCGAAGTTGGACCCCCCGTTGAAAAATTTGCGACGCCGGGCGTTGTCACCATCGAAGCATTGACCAAAGCGCCGTTCAGCGTTCCGGCCAACCGCCAGATCAAAACGCTCATCTTCATCGCGGACAGCAAGCCCGTTTTGATTTTGATTCGGGGTGACGACCAGTTGAACGAATCCAAACTCGCAGGCATCATTGGCACGACAATTTTCCGCGCCGCCGAGGCGCAGGAGATTTTCGACGCCCTTGGCGCGCATCCGGGCAGCCTCGGTGCAATTGGCGTCGCGAAGTTTTCGATTTACGCGGACGAACGTTTATGTGGTGCTAACGACATGACCACGGGCGCGAACGAAGACGGTTTTCATTTACGAAATGTTTCGATTGACCGCGATATTCAAGTCACGAAATGGGCGGATTTGCGAACCGTGGGCGCGGGCGAGCCCTGCGCCAAATGCGGCAAGCCGCTGAAAATCCGGCGCGCGATTGAAGTCGGCCACGTCTTCAAACTCGGCACGAAATACAGCGAGGCGCTCAACGCAACTTTCCTCGACGAGGCGGGCGCACGCAAGCCGTCCGTCATGGGCTGTTATGGCATCGGCGTTACGCGCACGTTGCAGGCGGTCATCGAACAGGGCAACGACAAGGACGGCATCGTGTGGCCGATCAGCGTCGCGCCTTACACGGTTTGCATCACGCCGCTGGGCATCACGCCGGAAAGTGAAGTGATGAAACTCGCGGAAAAAATTTACGCGGAACTGACGGCGCGCGGCGTGGACGTGATTCTCGACGATCGCGACGAACGTCCCGGTGTGAAATTCAAGGACTCCGAACTGGTCGGTTTTCCGATTCGTATTGGCGTCGGTGAAAAGTCTTTGGCGAAAGGCGAAGTCGAAATCAAACCGCGCGGCGGCACGTTGCAATCGGTCAAAATCGAAAGCGCAGTAGAAACGACAATGAAGTTTTTTTGAGGTGCCGGCTGGATTTATTTGCGCCTTTCAAATTTCATTTACCAGTGCTGTGGCACGTCCTTTCGGCAGGCGTCCCAGATTAAAAATCAAAAAGCCGTGCAAAAACCGGCGCAACTCGTCCGTTTGCCCGCGCGTCAGTCTCAAGCGCAAAGCCGCCGCCAATTTTTTTTGCAATAACATTTCCGCGATTTTTTTTGTGCCGGCGGCAAGATTCGTCCGCACCCAGGCCGGCTGCAGTCCGATTTCACGGAGTAGTTTCAGCTCAAACGCGAAAGTGATTTGCGCTGCGGATTTTTCGCGACAAAGGCAATCGAGAAATTCGCGCAGCAATTCATAAACGGCGGGCAGGGGGGTTTCCGTTTCCGTCGCCTGCTCGATGAATATCGCCGCGTAAGCTGCTTGATGTAATTTGAAAACATTTTCACGCAATGCATTATGCGTTTCGCGCAAACTGACTTCGCGTAGAATGTGCAAATCCGAGCGGCGGCTGCGGCTGAAGGAAAAATCGGCTTCGTAAAACAAATCCAATTTCCCAAGAAACGGTGATTTATGCCGCCGCGCGCCTTTGGCTGCCGTTGCGATTCGACCGAAGTTTGGCGTGAGCCAGTGGACAATGAGACTGGTTTCCGTGAGCGGTCGCGTCCGCAGAATCAGACCGGCGGTGGATTCAGTCATTTGATTTTCGGCGGCAGGAATTCCGGTGAAATCGAGCCGAGGCTGACGATGTATTTGATGCCGTCGGCGACGGACATGTCGAGCTTCGTGATTTTTTCCTCCGGCACGAGGATCAAAAATCCCGACGTGGGATTCGGCGTCGTCGGTACGAACACGGCCACGATTTTTTCCTTCGTTTTTTGCTGCACCTCGTCGTTTTGTTCGCTGGTGATGAAACCGACGGAATACATTCCCGCGCTTGGAAATTCCACGAGCACGACGGTCTTGAAGGAATGTTTGTTGCCCGCGAACGCCTCATTGACCTGCTTGATCGCGCCGTAAAACTTGTTCAGCAACGGCACATGCATCATCGCATGGTCCATCCATTCGATTATTTTCTTCCCGAAATAATTCCGACCGAGCCGTCCTGCCACGGAAATTAAAATCACCGCCAGCAGCAACGCGACGAGACTCCAATACCAATGCATCGTGCCGCTGCCCGGCCCATCGGCACCGTTGCGATGCGTGATGTCGTGCGGCATGAAAAAAAGCAGCGTGTCCGTGACGTTCGCAACCGTGCCGAACAACCACACCATAACCGCAATCGAAATCACCGCCGGCAGAACCATGAAAAGGCCCGTCGCAAAATTTGCGCGCCAGCGGGCAAAAAAACTTTTTTGTTCCATGCGGGAGTTTAGAGTTGCCTCACAATTTGCTCAAGGGAAAGCGGCGGCAAAGTCCGCGCAACAAACGATTTTCCTCGCGTTTCATCTTTCGCCGCATATCGGTGCGCAAATCATCAAAATCCTGTAAATGCAAAACTCCGTGGACAATGTAGCGGACAACTTCCGACTGCCACTTTGTTCCAAGCTTGTGCGCCTGAAGAATTGCCTCGTCCACGCAGACAAACATTTCTCCGCGCAAAAATGTTCCTTCAGTTTTATCGCCGTAATCAAATGTGATGACGTCCGTTGAACCTTTGTGCTGAAGAAAAGTTTCGTTGACGAGTGCCATCTCCGGCGCGGCGACAAGGTTGATGCCAAGTTCCGCTTCTTTGATTTTCAGATCCACCAGCAATCCCTTCGTGATTTGTTTCAGCCGGCGCGCGTTGATTTTCCGCGCGCACTGGCGATTTGTGATTGTGACGGTCATGCAATCACGCCTTTACGTTACCGCGATGTTCTTCGTAAGCCTTGACGATGCGTTGCACGAGCGGATGACGAACCACATCGCGTTTGGAAAATTCAATGATTGCAATGCCTTCAGTGTTTTTCAGCGCGTGATGCGCTTCGAGCAGTCCGGAATTTTTATGCGGCGGCAAATCAACCTGCGTTTCGTCGCCGGTGATGACCGCCTTTGAGCCATGACCGAGCCGCGTGAGAAACATCAGCATTTGCTCCGTCGTCGAATTTTGTGCCTCGTCCAAAATAATGAACGCGTTGTTCAGTGTGCGACCGCGCATATAAGCCAGCGGCGCGATTTCAATCGTTCCGCGTTCCGTGTGCTTTCGGATTTCCTCGGTGGGCAGCATATCGTGCAGCGCGTCGTGCAGCGGACGCAGATACGGCGTAATTTTTTCATAAAGATCGCCCGGCAAAAATCCAAGCGCTTCGCCGGCCTCAACTGCCGGTCGCGTTAAAATAATTCGCGAAACTTTTCCTTCGCGCAACGCCGACAACGCCATCGCAACCGCCAGATACGTTTTGCCCGTGCCTGCCGGACCGATGCCGAACGTGATGTCGTGTTTGCGGATCGCTTCAAGGTATTTTTTCTGGCCGACGGTTTTGGCAGTGACACCGGGCTTGCGATCATGCGTTTGCACACGGTCACCAACCAGGTCCTTGAGCGTCTCGACTCCCTCGTGCTTCACAACGTTCAGTGCGTGGGCGAACTCGCGGTTTCTCACCGGCGAGCCGGCTTTGATCAGATTTTCCAGCGAGACAAAAAGTTGCTTCGCGCGTTCGACGCCATCCGCCGCGCCCTCTAGTTTGATCCAGCCGTCGCGGGAAGTAGCCTTCACGCCAAGTTCGGCTTCAAGCGTTTGCAGGTTGCGCGGCTCGTGGTTAAAAAGCTGCTGCGCGAATCGCGCGTTCTCGAAATGAAGGGTTTCAATGGCCACGAAAATTATTTCCCTAATTCCACCCGCAGTTTCGCTGCGATTTCCTTCAACGCTTCGGGCAAAACGGTTGTGTCCGCGAGCACCGGCATGAAGTTCGTGTCGCCGTTCCAGCGCGGCACGACGTGGATGTGCAGGTGTTCCGCGATGCCCGCGCCCGCGCTCTTGCCGAGATTGATGCCCACGTTGAATCCGTCCGGTTTCATCACGGCGGTGAGTGCGGCGAGGCAGCGGCGCGTGAGCTTCCACACATCCGCGAGTTCCTCGTCCGTCAGTCCGTGCAAGTCGGCGACTTCCTTGTAAGGCACGGTCATCAGATGTCCGCCGACGTAGGGATATGTGTTGAGCAGCGCGAAACAGGTGCGGTCGCGCGCGATGACAAAGTTCGCTTCGTCGTCCGAAGATTGCGCGATGCGCGTGAACAGACCTTCCTTGAGTTCAGGCTTGGGCGACAAAATATATTGAATCCGCCACGGCGCGTGCAGTGAGTCCATAATCAAAGATTAGCGTGCGAAATTTACGGGAACAAACTCAAAATCGCCTCTGCGGCGCGTCCAGCCGCGCCGGGTTTGCCGAGTGAAGAGATGATTTTTGCAAGCTGCGCTTTGATTTTTTTCCGACGCGATTCATTTTGCAAAAGTTCCACCGCGGCGCACGCAATGTTTTCCGGCGTCGCCGCGTTTTGGATGAATTCAGGAAAAACTTCCTCGCCTGCCATGAGATTCGGCATCGTCAGTGATTTCACAGTCACGATGCGTATGCCGATCTGGTAAGTAAGCCATGAGGTTTTGTAGAGCGTCACCGTCGGCACGCCGAAGAACGCACACTCCATTGTCACCGTGCCCGTCGAGGCGATGGCGACATCGGCTTCGGCGAGCGCTTGGGGCAGATTGGCAATCTGGATTTCCAGGTTCGCGCCCAGCGATTTTGCGAGTTGAGCCAGTGATTCATTTGGCAAAACCATTATTGCTTTGGCTGTCGGTAATTTTTCTTGAATTGTTTTCAACGCACCGAACATCACCGGCAAATGTCTTTGTAGTTCACTTTTGCGGCTGCCGGGCAAAAGTAATACGGTAGGGACGGATTCCACTCCGTCCCTTAAGTTTTTTGCAAAAGATTCTTGGGACGCGGTGGAACGCGTCCCTACTACAAATCTCCCGATCATGGGGTGCCCGACAAATTCCACGCGCAATTTCGGCACGCGCTGTGCATACCAGTCCTTCTCAAACGGGAAAATGCTCAAGAGCAGGTCGTAATCGCGGGCCAGTTTGTCCGCGCGGCGCGGACGGGATGCCCAGACTTGCGGCGAAACGAACTGAACGATTTTCGGATTCCATTTTGAGAACGGATTGTTGTGGACGTATTCCTTGACCGCATGGCCGAAGCGCAAATTGAACCCGCCGTAATCCACGCCAATGATAGCGTCCGGTTTGCGTTCAATCGCCAGTGCGAGGAGTTGATTGAACAGCCGTCGAAACTTGAAATAATTTTTCAGCACGTCGGAAATGCCGATGACCGAGTGTTGCGTCAGGTCAAACGCCAGTTCGACTCCGGCGGCGGACATTTTCGCGCCGCCTGCGCCGAAAAAAATGGCGTCCGGCAATTTCCCACGCAGTGTGGAAACCAGTTCCGCCGCGAGCAAATCCCCGCTCGCCTCACCGGCGATAAGCATGAAGGTTTTTGGTTTCACGGGTTTATTTTACCACAGAGACGCAGAGGCGCGGACAAATTAAGAATTGGATTTCTCCAATCGTTGAATGATTGTTGCTTTCGAGTTTATGGCTTCAGTTTTGATCATCGTAACATCATCCTCTTTGTAAATAACAGATCGTGGCGCAGGGCTTTTAATAAATTTATCTGGAGCAAAAACGACTACTCCATCTCCGGGAGATGCAACGACCGTCCAGGTTTCTTTAGGGTCGTTGAAGCCAAGACCTAAATCCCAGCACTCATACATTTCGTGGTGACCGTTGACATACAAAATGCGTCCATCGGTGAAATGTATAAGAAGGTGGGGAGAACCTTTTCCTAATTCGACGTTAGAAATTTCAGCTTCGCGCATTCCACACAGAATTTGCAAATCTTGTTCCGTTGTCGTTTCAGCAAAGTCGCTCTCGTTTTCTGGCGGTTGCGATGGCAATGAATTAAAAACTGCCCATTTCGAGCCAAGATTAAGATAAATTTGCCCTCGCAAACTTTTTTTATTGGAGTCGCTAATTGCAATAATAAGCTGCAAAACAGGGCCAAACCGAATGCCTCCAATTTGAGCGCTTTGACACAAATGATTAAGCACTTTTTCAGCTAATATTTTGTCTTCCGTTTTCATAAAGTTTCCCCCTGTCTCTGCGTTCTGCGGTTCACTTTCATTTGATCTGTTGAATCTGCCGCGTGATTGCAAAAGCCAAATCCAAAGCGCGTTTGGCGGATTCGCCGCTGACCATCGGCGTTTGTTTTTCGCGGACGCAATTGACGAAATGTTGCAGTTCGAGTTTGAGCGGTTCGTCCTTAGTAATCGGCACGGGTTCGCGCACGATGCGTTTCCCGCCGAATTCACTGACGATGGCGGAGTCTTTTCCAATCCCAAGTCTCGCGGCGAGCAGTTTTTTCAGGATGGAACTTTCCTCCTCGTCGTCGCGGGCGATGCGATAAATGAAACCTTCCTGTGCGCGGTAATCGAGCGAGATATAGCACGGATTGGTCGGGCCGCTGAAGACGCGAATCTTCCGCATCCGCTCCGGGCTGACACGGCTGACGGTGAGGTTGGCGACGCAGCCATTGGCGAAGCGCAAGCGCGCATTGGCGATGTCCTCGCTTTTGCTCAAAACGGGAATGCCCACGGCGTCCACGCTGGTGACGGGCGATTTCACGAACGCGAGCACCACATCGAGATCGTGAATCATCAAATCGAGCACGACGCCAATGTCGGTCGAGCGGGCAGGGTAGGGGGAAAGCCGGTGCGTCTCGATGAAGCGCGGTTCGGTGGCGACGGATTCGAGATATTTGAAAACGGGATTGAAGCGCTCGACATGGCCGACTTGCAAGACGCAATTGTGCTGTTGCGCGAGCTGGATGAGTTCGGCGGCCTGCGCGGAGTCGTCGGTCATCGGTTTCTCGACGAGGACGTGTTTGCCTTGCTGGAGCAATTGTTTCGCAAGTTCAAAATGCGTGACGGTCGGCGTGACGATGTTAAGCGCGTCGGAATTTGCGGCGGCTTCGGCGACGGAATTAAAAATACGCGCATGACATTTCGCAGCGATTTTGCGGGCAGTTTCGGTATTAGCGTCGAAGATGCCGGCGAATTCGATTTGTCCGGTGCTCATGAGTTCGGCGTAAAGCCGCGCGTGTTCCTTGCCGAGCGAGCCGGTGCCGAGGACGGCCATGCGAAGTTTTGCAGTTGAAGTTGCCACGAGTGGAGTTTGCCATTGAAAGCCGAAGACTGAAAACTGAAAACTTGCGGCAACTTTGGCCTTTGAACTTTGGACTTCCGCCTCCTAAAATGTCGGCGTGCCGATTTTGAGTTACACAATCACTGTGATTGCCGCGTATTTGCTCGGCTCAATTCCGACCGGTTTTCTGGTCGCGAAGGCCAGAGGTATTGACATCCGCACCGTCGGCAGCGGTAACATTGGCGCAACCAACGCCTTTCGCATTCTTGGCAAAGGGCCGGGATTTTTTGTTTTGTTTATGGACGCGCTGAAAGGCTGGTTTGCAGTTGAGGTCATTTCTAAATTTGCGCCGCAAATTCTTTCCGTTTCCGTCCCGGATGATTATTTGCGCATCACGGCGGGAGTGGCTGCAATCCTCGGCCATAATTACACCTGCTGGCTGAGATTCAAAGGCGGCAAAGGCGTCGCGACTTCGGCGGGCGTAGTCGCCGCGCTTGTGCCGTGGTCATTGCTGATTGTGCTCGGCCTCTGGATTGTTTTATTCGTGGCGACGCGTTACGTTTCGGTCGCTTCGATTGTGGCGGCGTTTGCGCTGCCGTTCGCGACGTGGTTTACAACGGATCATAATGTCCGGTTGACCATTATTACCGGCGCACTGGGTGCGCTGGCGATTTACAAGCATAAGGCCAACCTTCAACGCTTGTTCAACGGCACGGAAAATCGCATCGCGTTCACAAAAAAGGAGGCGCAATGAATGTCACTGTTCTTGGCGCGGGCGCGTGGGGAACGGCGCTTGCCCGACTTTTGTGTGACGGAAAAAATCGAGTCGCGATCTGGGGACACGATGCGGCCCACTTGGAGGATTTGCGGAAGACCGGACGTAATGAACGTTATCTGCCCGGTATTGAACTGCCACGCGAACTGAAACTGGATGTTGATTTGGCGCGGGCGATTTCAGGCGCTGAATGTATCATCGTGGCCGTTCCGTCCAGGGCATTCCGCGAAGTGACGCAATTGCTCAGAAACTTTTCCGGCATCGCGGTCAATGTCACGAAGGGAATTGAACATCATACCGGATTGACGATGTGTGGTGTGCTGGCGGAAACCGCGCCGCAGGCAGGAACCGCGGCGTTGTCAGGACCATCGTTCGCACTCGAGGTCGCGCATGGAATTCCGACGGCGATTGTCGCGGCAAGCGTGGATGACCAGACGGTGGGCGTCGTGCAAGAACTTTTTCATCGTTCAACATTTCGTGTTTATACGAGCAACGATCTGCTCGGCGTCGAACTTGGCGGTGCGTTGAAAAACGTGGTTGCGATTGCGGCGGGCGCGTGTGACGGACTCGGCTTCGGCGACAATTCCAAGGCGGCGCTGGTCACCCGTGCGCTGGTGGAAGTGCGACGGCTCGGTGTGGCGTGCGGCGCGCAGGCGGAAACATTTTCTGGTTTGAGCGGCTTGGGCGATTTGATGGTGACTTGTTTTTCCAAATTGAGCCGCAACCGCAGTTTTGGCGAACGGCTCGGTCGCGGCGAAAAGGTTGAAGCGATTCTCGCCAGCACGATGTCGGTGGCGGAAGGTTATCCGACGGCGCGTTCGGCTTACGAACTGGCGCGCAAGTTGAATGTTGTCACGCCGATCATTGGCGAGGTTTACGCCGTGCTTTACGAAGGTAAAAATTCCGGCAACGCTTTGGATGATTTGACGGCGCGCGAGTTGAAAGCGGAAGACTGACCGAAATTACACCATCGCGCCTTTGATCAGCTTCATTAAATCCGCGTAAGCTTCAACGGCTTTGAACTGCGGAAATTCGCGCTTCACGCTTTCCGGCGCGTGAATCAGAAAGCCGGCATTTGCTTCGAGTAACATTCCGGTGTCGTTGTAAGAATCGCCAGCGGAAATGATGTGGTAATTTAATTGCTGCAACGCCGCGACGGTTTTTCTTTTTTGATCGGCGACGCGCAGTTTATAATCCAGGATGCGGTCATTCTCGACGACAAGTTTGTGGCAAAGAAGCGTCGGCCAGTTCAATTGACGCATGAGTGGTTGTGCGAATTGCTCGAAAGTGTCGGACAAAATAATGATTTGAACGAGCGAGCGCAGTTCGTCGAGAAATTCCTTCGCGCCATCGAGCGGATGCAGTGTGCCGATGATATTTTGAATGTCTGAAAGTTTCAAACCGTGCCGCCCAAGAATTTCCAAACGTCCGCGCATCAATTTATCGTAATCCGGCTCGTCGCGCGTGGTGCGGCGCAGTTCTGGAATTTTCGTTTTTTCGGCAACGGCGATCCAGATTTCCGGCGTCAGGACGCCTTCCAGGTCCAAAGTGACGATTGATTGTTTCACGGGCGCGAGTTTTCCAGAACCGGTTGCAAAAGTCAAAATTCGACCATCTGCGGTTGTCGTTTTGTGAATTTGCAGCAGTTTGAATAACCAGCCTCGCGGGCGAGTTGGATGGCTTCGGCGAAATTCATTCCGACTTCTTCCGGCGCGTGGGCGTCCGAACCAAAAGTGATCGGCACGCACTTTTCAAACGCGAGCTGGAGGATTTCGCGGCCCGGATAGATTTCCCTGCAATCTTTCCGCAAACCGGCGGTGTTGAGTTCGATGGCGCAGTTGTGCTTTTTCGCGGCGTCCAAAAACCTTTTGTAAAGCGGCGTGCAATCGCGCGCCGGTCGGTGGCCAAATTTTTTCGGCAAGTCAACATGGCCGATGATTTCAAATTGTTTTGATTCCGCAGCTAAAGTGAGCCGCTCGAAGTAAATTTTCCAGACTTCAAAGGCGTCGCGATTTTTCCATTCGGAAATTTTGTGCGGATTGTCAATGTCCCACGAATCGGAAACGTAGTGAACCGAGCCGATGAAGTAATCCCACGGATGGCGCGCGGCAAGTGCACGGATCCAATCTTCACCGCCGGGCAGATAATCCACTTCGAGCGCGAGGCGGATGGCAAGCTGTGGGAATTTTTTTTGCGCCTGGCAAACTTTCTCGACGTATTCATCAAGTTGATCAAAGCGCATCCGCCAATTGTCAAAGTCATCCCGGAGCATTGGCGAATGGTCGGAAAAGCCGATTTCTTGAAATCCAAGTTCGAGCGCGCGTTTCGCGTATTCCGTCGGTTCGCCGGTTGCGTGGCGGCAGAGCGGCGTGTGCATATGATAATCGGGCGGCAACTGCATGGGTCGAGTGTTGAGAGTCGGGAGTCGGGAGTCAAATTTTTGTTGACGGGGGTGAAACTTGTGCGATGGATTTCACGTCTAGAATCGTATGCTGAAGCCGCTTTCCAAAGATCGTTGGAATTACGAAGCGACGGCGCATCTATTGAATCGCGCCGGTTTTGGCGGTTCGCCCGACGAAATCAACCGATTGGCTGACATGAGCCACGATCAGGCCGTCGCCTCGCTGATCGATTTCGAGCGCATTCCTGATCCCACGCCCGACCCGGTTTGGGCGAAACCCGATCCCGAACACATGAGGCAATTACGCGATTCCATCAAGACCGCGACGCCGGACGAGCGCAGAATGATTCAGCAGCAGGAATCCAAAATTCAATATGCGCGCATGATTGAGTTGCGCGGCTGGTGGCTCAATCGCATGGCCAAAGGGCCGCGGCCGTTTCAGGAAAAAATGGTTTTGTTCTGGCATGGACATTTCGCGACGAGCTTCGAGAAAGTGCGCGACCCTTATTATATGTGGCGGCAGAATGAATTGTTCCGCCGAATGGCAGTCGGCAATTGGCAACAACTGCTCGTTGAGGCGGGCAAAGACCCGGCGATGTTGATCTGGCTCGATCAGGCGCAAAGCCGCAAGGAACATCCGAACGAAAATTTCGCGCGCGAAGTCATGGAACTTTTTTCACTTGGCGAAGGTCATTACACCGAAAAAGATGTCACGGAAGGTGCGCGCGCGCTGACCGGCTGGTCTTTGGATCGCCTCG
>Ga0182024_10016724_pt1 | contig 13871 bp, 12 predicted proteins | sample P32metaG_FD_120480 | JGI IMG/M metagenome (GOLD analysis project Ga0182024, IMG submission 120480) | Permafrost microbial communities from Stordalen Mire, Sweden - P3-2 metaG (Illumina Assembly) | ecosystem: Environmental > Terrestrial > Soil > Wetlands > Permafrost | place: Sweden: Stordalen... | reverse complement strand
GCACGGTTCCGAGCGCTCCGAGTCCCTACTCTTGGGGTCCGTCAGCCACGGGGCGTAGCGCAGTCTGGTAGCGCACTCGCTTTGGGAGCGAGAGGTCCCCGGTTCAAATCCGGGCGCCCCGATCGAGCGAAAACCCCCGGGAGCCGGGGGTTTTTCGTGTTAGCCCGCCTCGCGCCCGCCGTTCGCTTCGGCCGTGTCGGACGCTTCGGTGCCTTCGGGTGCCGTTTCAGCGCCCTCGACGAGCGCCCGGAGACGATCAGCTTCGCCGTCGCGGCGGCTCATCTGGCGGGCGTAGATCGCGGGTAGAACTCACAAGCACCGCACCGAACTCACGGTTTCGCGCCACACGCGCTGACGCAGGACATCAAGAGCCGGGTCTTGCTGCGAGGCTTTTCTACAGGGAGAGCACGAGCATATGCGGCCTCGTGTGGCGCCCATCAGCGCCCAGGTGTGCAACACAAACAGTCGATAGGGACCCGTTCAATGCTCACCCGACAGACGTATATCGTCGTCATCTGCGTCGGGCCGAGAGAGCATCCGGTAAAACCCTGCGAAGGCCCAGTTGCGACTCGTGATAAACGTCGAGAGCACCACGATCGGGACTGCGAGTACCTGCGCCGCAATGTGAGGAACATCGGCAAACCGTACAAAGATGAATACGAGTAGGAGATTTATGCCGAGACCCCCGAGCTGCACAACCGAGTAACGGGCGGCCGCCGCCGATACGGCGGGTACGTTGCGGGACCGGAACGTCCAGCGCCGATGAAGCAAATAGCCCTGAGACGTCCCGACGAAATACGCGACAGGCACGGCCGCGAGGTACGGAGTGCCGAGCCCGAGTGCGATCGCGTAGATCGCGACTGCCGTTAGCGTGTTGCCAGCGCCCACGATGCAGAACCGCACGAACTGAGACATCGAATCGTCGGTGCGCGCACTGTTGCGCTGCGACATGTTCTGCCAGGGCCGACTCACCGCTTCAGCTCCCGTGGTCCTATCCGTCCGAGTCGCTCTGCCTCGAGTTCGAAACGGTTAACACCTATGGCATATCCGTTCATGGCGCCCGCAATGGGTGCGGTCTCTTCGTCGGGGCGAATAAGCGCTCGACGATTCTCCACTACGCGGTGCTTACGTACGGGTTGATCGGCGTTTCGGACTGTTCGCGATCTGCTGTTACTTTGGCCTGCTTGATCGCCGTAGTCATCATCGAAGCGCGATATATGGTGTCTACAAGATAGACGGGGCGTGCGCGTACCTCTTCATAGATCCGTGCTAGGTACTCGAACGCGAGCGCTAGGCCGAGAATCAGGATGGTTGAGAAGGCCGAGACGACGATCATGAGGGACGACCAGGACGGGACTGACTGCTGAAGCAGACGAGCCACCAGCGCGAAGATGATTAGGCCGGTCGCGACCGTGAACGACATCGCCGACAGCCAGTAGAAGGTGATGGCCGGGAGCCGGCTTTGTGAGAAAAATGCCTGGGTGGCGAGTCGTATCAGGCCCCGGGTGCCGACGCGCGACTTGCCGTCGTATCTCGGGGCGCGTGGGGCTGCGAAAGGCACTTGGCGCAGTCCGATGTAGGCTCGGAGCCCGGGAAAGTAACGGAGGCGCTCGTCGAGCCTGCGGATTTCAGCCAACGCTCGGGCGCCGATCAGCCCAAAGGTTCCAGAGTCACGCGGTAACGGGAACGTGGAGGTTCGCGCAACGCTCCAATGGAACAGACGGAATAGCCCGCGAATCCAGACGGGCTCAGCACGACCCGTTCGAACGACATAGACGACATCGGCTTTCTGGCGCCGACTTTCCTCGAGGAGCTGCGGTATGAGTTCCGGCTCGTCTTGCAGATCGGCATCCATGACAACTACCGATTCGCCCGCAGCAAGATCGATCCCGGCCTTAAGGGCAGCGGCGTGCCCCCAGTTCCGGCTAAGACGAACGACGGAGATATGGTCATGCAGCTCTGCGAGACGGTGCAACTCCCCAGTTGTACCGTCGGTGCTGCCGTCATCGACGAACATGATCTCGAAGCTGAGCCCACACCCTTCGAGGGCGCAGACGAGCCGTGTGTGCAGCTCCTCGAGAACCTTGAGCTCGTTGTAAACGGGCAGCACCACGCTGAGGACTACGCTCGCGCGGCTTGTCATCGTTCCTCTACGATTAGACTCGTCGTGTGGACCGCGAGCCGATTCAGCGGATGCTGGCGATCGACGACTATCACTGGTGGTTCGCCGGACGCCGAGCAGTCCTTCAGGCGGTGCTGCCTCCCGTCCGTCAGGGTCGTGTCCTTGACGCCGGGTGTGGATCCGGACGCACCCTGGACATGCTTCGTCCTTGGGGTAGGCTTTCCGGTATAGATCTCGACCCCGACGCCGTTGCCGCGGCGCGCTCGAGAGGCCACGACGATATTCGCCACTGCCCGATTGAGAATCTCCCGTGGCCAGACGGCACGTTCGAACTCATCACGTGTTTGGACGTGATCGAGCACACGCATGACGATCTCCGGGCGCTGACGGCGCTCAAGCGGGTCCTCACGCCCGACGGGGTCATCATTGCGACCGTTCCCGCCTACGAAGCGCTGTGGTCGCACCACGACGACACCCATCAACACCGTCGGCGCTACCGACGAAGCTCGCTCTCGCGGGTCGCTCGACTCGCCGGGCTGGAGGTTGAACGGACCACATACTTCAACAGCACCCTGCTGGGGCCAATTGCGGCGGTACGGCTGCTCCAGCGCGTTTTTCACTCGAGGCCTCCCACCCACACGGACTATGACCTCACTCCGCAAATCCTGAACCGCTTTCTGGCGCAGATCATGCGCGCTGAAGCACAGGTCGTGGAGAGCGGTCACCGGTTGCCGTTCGGTGTCTCGCTGCTCGCCGTTCTCAAGCATGCCGACCAAGTAAATCCGCCGGCACACGTGCCGAGCTAAAGAAGCTCGTCGGGGCCGCCGCTTGCATTGTTCGGTCCGAGCTCACCCGGGCGACGGACGGTGGGGTGCCGGGACGGACGACCTGGAAGACACGCCATTTATCGAAGGTGTTGGGCAAATAGCGAACTTGGCGAAACCCGGGTTGCTTGTCGGCCCAGAGGCGCGGGTAGACGCGATCCACTTCGTCTGAAGGCACGAGCGCCGGGTCGGGTACTACAACGTAGGCGATGTGCTGGCCCCACATGTTGAGCACGATGCTTTTGAACCGCCGATCGGGGCTGAGAATGAGCCGGTTACGGAGCTCACTCGGGGATATCTCCGCGGCGATGGGCCATGCCGCGACCGAGTCCGCAAGTACCTTGCCTCGCTTTAGCGGCCCGGCCTCGAGATAGCGCGCCAGCGGTGCGTTGTCGGACAGGACGTTGATGAAGCCTTCCGGGTTGCCCTGAGCGCGGCGGCCCCGGGTATTTGCGATCTCATTGCCGCTGCCGCCGGTGAGTAGCCCATGTAGCGTTGCGCTCTCCAGTTCACGACCGAGGCTCGGCTGGTACATCACCCACAACGTGGCCGGGATCGCGGCCACCCACATTGCGAGCATGAGGAAAGTTGTTCGCGTTCGCCGCGAGCTCACAGCGATCTCGTATACGCCCCATCCGGGACCGACGAACAGCGGATACATGAAGTAACGGAGATATCCGATCGTCTCGCCGCGGAAGATGACATAGACCATCAGACCGAACGGCACGCAACACGCAAGCGCGGCTACCGCCAAGACCTGGAAGCGAAGTAGTCGCCGATCAAGAAGGCGCACAATCAAAATCCCTGCGATCGGGATCAGGAATGGCCAAGTGCGCTCAGCCGCAAATTGGAGGCTTGCGAGCAGCTCTCCCTTGTCTTGGTAGGCACCCGCGCTCCCCGCCGCGGCCAAGGCCTTGTTCTGCACGCCATCGGAATATTGCGCATGGGCAAAGTAGAGCGGGTCGCCGAAGATCACGGCGTTGCTGATGACCCAAGTGACACCAACGCAAAGGCTCGGGAACAGGAATACCGTGCTAAGCCCCTGTACAGCCCGCCAAGGGCCCTGAGGATTCGCGCGCGTGACCTCCCGGGACCCGAGCAATATCCCGGCGATGAGAACCACCAGCAACACGGCTCCTATGACTCCCGCCTCGTAGACGCATGCGAATGCCCACGCTAGGCCGATCCCGGCCCACATCACGTACAGCCGCTGTCCGGTACGCCAAAAGAGCAAGAGCGCACACACAGCCCCCACAAACCCAGGTGCCGCGACGCCCTCGCTTTCTCCGTTTCCGGCGAACAGAAAAAGCATCGGATTGAGCACGACCAACCCGGTATAGGCGAGGGCTATGCCTTTGGCAATGCCCATGCGACGGCCCGTGCGGTAAATGATCACGGCCGTTACTCCACCGGCTAGCGCAGTGGTCATTGACAATGCAAAGCCAGTACTGATCATGCCCTGCCATAACGGATAAAACGCCATCCACGGAAGTTGAAGAAGCGTCGGCAACGGCATCCAGATAAACCCGATCGCCGCGAGGTGCGGATCGGTGCTGTACAAAGCCAGGAGCGCGCTGACAGAACGGCTGTAGGCATCGCCCCATCGGAACCCGCGCGAGCTCATCCACATTCCAAAGGCGAAATCTGCGGCGGCCACCAACGCAAAGAGCAATCGAACCGTCCCTGCCTCGGTCCAGATACGCCGTCTGGTGCGTGGCAGGACCGGAACCGCCGGCGTAACCAGGCCGGTGGTCGTGGTCACGCGCTCGCGCGCAACCAGGCCGGTGGTCGTGGTCACGCGCTCGCCTCATCGAGATCGAGGTGGAGACCATGCTCGGTCTTGTGCCAGTGATGAGGCCGGACGATGAGTTCGACAAAAGCGCGCAGCGCAGCAACACTCATCAGGAGCCAGTAGAGCGGTATAAGCAGACTGTAGAATGAAAGATCGTCGTGACCCCTCTCCACCGCGGCGACCAGACCGAGAAGAATGATCGTCAAGTTCCCCAGCACGAAGCTGATAAGGCTGGCGTAATACACCGGGCCTGGCAGTAACTGGGCGATCCAGTGAGGCTCGAACGCGACCCAGAGCACCAGTAGCGCCCAAAAGACCAATGAGATCAGTGGGGAAACAGCCGCGGTGCCCATGACCGCAAGGAACTCGACCGTTCGTCGCACGCCCAGGTCGCGGACAAGAGTCCTCGGGTGCCGCGTGTGGACGAGCAGGGTCTGCATATACCCCTTGATCCAACGCGAACGCTGACGAAGCCAGCTACGAGTCCGAGAGTTCGCCTCCTCGTACGTCGTCGAATCCAGTATCGCGGTGCCGAATCCCCGCCTTGCGAGGCGAACACCCAGATCTGCGTCCTCGGTGACATTGAAAGGATCCCATCCCACAATCTGGTTGAGGATTGCGACGGGAAAGTGGTTGGAGGTCCCACCGAGCGGAATCGGAGCTCCCATCGCCTGAAGGCCTGGCACAAAGATGCCGAACCACGAGTCGTACTCGAGGGTGAACCACCGAGTAAGCAGATTCTGCCGCGGGTTGTAATAGCTCAAGCTGGCCTGCAGACAGCCGACCTCAGGTCCAAGATGTCTGAACCCCCACACCGCCTTCTTCAGCTGCAACGGATCTGGCTTGTCCTCGGCGTCGTACACCGTAAGGAACTCACCCCGCGCGTACCGCAGGCCGTACAGCATCGCGCGCGGCTTGGTGCGCGGTTTACCGTCGGGCACCACGAGCGTCCGTAGCCAAGGCAGCGGCCGAACCTCGGCGATCGCCTCGAGCGTCGCAACGTCATCGACCTCGACGAGCAGAATGCCGTCAAGCTTGTGCTTAGGATAGTCAAGGCTTCTCAACGCATCGAAGAGCACGCGGAGCGTCGAAACCTTCTCACGCAGGAGCGGAACGAGCACCGTGTAGGTTGGTAGTTCCCGATCGCTTAGCGCGTCGAGCTCATGATCGGTCGGCGAGACGGTCGGGCCGGCGCGCCAGCCCTTAGCTGCCACGACTATCCTGAAGGCGCCTGTGAGTACGTAGAACCCCATCGACAATCCAACAGCTACCGTCGCGGTGAACGCGGCGTCGGCGACCAGGCCCCCGATCACCAGAATGCCCAGCGTTACAAGCGTGACCAGCTGAAACATTGACAGTTGTCTGCTATAGGCCGAGAGTTCGGGTTCGGCGGACCGGAGCTCCTCGTTTATCTCTCGCGCGTCTCGCTCGGCGTAGAGTTGTCGCAGCATGTCCTCGAGCGCTAGCTCCCCGCCGAGCTTCGGGACGACGGGCTGGCCGAGCTGCTCCTCGAGTTGAGTGAGTACGTCTGGGCTAGAATCGACGACCGCAACCGAGATGGCCCCGCCGTTCTGCTCGTCCGGGTTCGTTGCAAGCGCGACGGATCGGAGCCGCCGAGCCACCGACACCGGCAACAGGTCAATCGGACGGTCGTGGGGGCCAACCTCGGCGACCCCCAGCTGCCTAGAAAGTGCGCTGGTGACCGCGCGAGGTCTGACGCTCCCCTCGGCGACGAGGATCTGACCGAGACGGCCACCGGAATGTGACTGCTCTCGTAACGCAGAGGCAAGGGACGCGGGATTGATTTCGCCGGCCTCCAGCAGCAGCGTGCCGATTCGGCGACCATCGTTAGGCAATGTCCCGTCGCCGCCGTCCGGGCGTGTTTGATCGCGCTTTCCCCCGGTCGGCCGAGTGATTCGCGTGTCGCGCCAAGTCATTGGCGCTCTAAGCAGACAGCGTTTCCACGCAGAGCTCATCCACTTTCTGCCTTGACAGGAGGCCGCTGCAACCGATAATCGGACGTGCGCTGACAGGCGCCATAACCATCCTTGATTGTCTCCATGTTCGCTGCCATCCCGCTGTTTTATTCAAGAGTGGCCTCCGCCAATGTCGCCCCGCGACAACTGTTCCGACTCTCCAGCGCAATCGGCAGCACCATCAGCAACAGCATCTCCGGCCTCACCGGTGCTCCGCGCCAGCGTAGCCGGATTTTCAGGGCTTGACAGCAAGTCGGAGAAAGTTCACCACTTGCCCGTTTACAAGCCTCTGCGCGACCGTCTATCCTCCGCCGCTCGGGAGCGTTCGTTGGTGTTTGAAGCGGGGTGGGATGGTGGGACGCAGCGTAGGCCTTCGCTTGGTCGGTAGTGTGGGCGAGCAGGCCGGCGAGGTCGGAATTGGTGTCGGTGGACTTGTCGTTGGGCGGTCTCGTGGGGACGCCGTTTTTCGACCCGCGGTGCCGAACTGTTAAAACTTCAGTTCGTCACGGGGCTGCCATAGTGAGCATCTTCTCTCGGGCGATCTATTGGAAGCGCAAGGGGAGCCGGATCTCCGTGGGTGCGCTCAAGCTGACCTTGGCTTTGGCTGTGCTGTCACCCTCGCCGGCCGCAGCAACCACTATGGGCTCCGCCCGCGTAGCCGCATCTGCGGCCAGTCGTTTACTGCAGCGCCATCGGCGCTTTCGGCATCAGGCGGGTCCGTGCGCCTCGTGGCCGTCGTCAGCGGCGCTGCCACATGCCGGGTCTCATCTCGCGCACTGTCTTTCGAAGCCGCGAAGGCGTGTACCAATGGGCGGGCGTCAGTGAGCGTGCGTGTGCCAAAGAACAAGGGTAAGACCTCAAGGGTCTTTGCCTTCCGTTTGACGGTCGCGGGTTCTGGCCGCGTGATGACGCGCGATGCCGATGTCACCGAGTTCGCCCCGGGCGCCCCGCGCGTGACAGCCCAGCCCCACAGCCACAGCGCGGCCCTGGGGGCGCCGGCGACGTTCACGGCTGCCGCCGCGGGCAAGCCCTCGCCACACGCCCAGTGGCAGGTCCTCACGGCCCCCGGCGGCGCCTGGCGTGACGTCGCTGGCGCTACCTCCTGGTCGTACTCCCTCACTGCCGAATCCACCGACAACGGCTACGAGTATCGGGCCGTCTTCAACAACGAGGGCGGGGCCGCGACGACCCGCTCGGCGCGCCTCACAGTAACCTCTGGCTTGTCCCAGATCACCCCACCCCCGGCGGAGTCCTCCCCCGTCATCACCCTCCAGCCGGCGAGCCAGAGCGTCCCTGTCGGCGGGACTGTGACCCTGACGGCGGCGGCGTCAGGGGATCCCACGCCGAGCATGCAATGGCAGATCTCCACCGACGGCGGCAGCACGTGGGGCGATGTCCCGGCGTCCCCGTCGACAACGTACTCGTTCACAGCGTCACTGGCTGAGAACGGCTACGAGTACCGTGCCGTCTTCACGAACACTGTCGGCTCGGCCACGACTGTGGCGGCTGTGCTGACCGTGGCGCCAGCCGTCTCTGCCCCAGCCATCACCGTCCAGCCCACAAGTCAGGGTGTACCTGCTGGCGAGACAGCGACCTTCTCTGCCACAGCATCGGGCTATCCCACACCCACGGTCCAGTGGCAGCTGTCCACGGACGAAGGCAGCTCCTGGGCGGTGATCGCTGGCGCGACCGCGGACAGCTACTCACTCACGACGACCGCCAGCGAGACCGGCTACGAGTACCGTGCCGTCTTCACGAACTCACAGGGCTCGGCTGACACTGCCGCCGCCGTGCTCACGGTCTCCCCGGCGCCGGTGGCGCCGTCGATCACCACGCAGCCTGTCAGCCAGAGCGTGATCGCCGGCTCCAAGGTCACGTTCGACGCGGCAGCGTCCGGGAACCCCACGCCGACCGTGCAGTGGCAGATCTCGGATGACTCCGGTGCCTCGTGGTCGGACATCTCCGGAGCGACCTCGCCTAGCTACACCATGACGGCTGGGATCGGGCAGGCAGGCGACGGCTTCCGCGCCGTCTTCACGAACATGGCGGGTACGGTCGCAACCGCCATGGCGATCCTGACCGTGGAGATAGATGAGAGCGACAATTGGTCGGGCTACTTCGCGACGGGCGACACGTTCACTGCCGTCGCCGGCAGCTGGACGGTGCCCTCCGTCGACTGCTCTAGCGGGGTTAGCGGCGATGCGTCGGAGTGGGTCGGCATCGACGGCGTGACGAGCGACACCGTCGAGCAGGATGGGACGGCGGCGAGCTGCAACGGCAACAGCCCGAGCTATGTAGCTTGGTATGAAATGTATGGCGACCCCGCCGTCGACGACGGCTACCAAGTTTCTCTGCCCTCCGCGTCGTACCCCGTTGCCCCCGGAGATGCGATGACCGCTTCAGTAGTGCTGCACGGCTCCACGTGGGATCTCTCCATCGCCAACGCCACTGCGGGCTGGACATTCGAGGAAGCCATCCCGTCGCCGACGCCAGCACCGAGCCAGAGCTCTGCCGAGTGGATCGTCGAGCGGCCGGAGGTTGACGGCGCCCTTGCGGTGCTAACCGACTTCGCGTCCGTGACATTCACCGACGCCACGGCAACCGGCGATAGCGCTGCCGGCCCGATCACGAGCTTCTCCTGGGCGCCAGTGGCGATGGAAGGCTCTACCACCTTGGCGCAGCCAGGCCCGCTGACAGCGGATGGTGAGGGCTTCACTGACACCTGGTATGCCGGCTCGTAGCTCCTCGGCGCGCGAGCTGGGCCTGCTCAGCAGCGCCCCTCGGCATTCACCGGCGGCTCTAAGTCGCCGTCTATGCACGCGACGGCACAGCGGTGATAACCCCGCGCTCGACATCGACCTGCAGGCCACGGCTGGCGCACCCATCGGCACTGCCCGGTCGCCGATTCACAGGCCACGATCTCGTTCACCAGCCGAAGCGCGTTCAACACCGGCGGGTGCTCATCAGGGCGGTAGCGACCCAGCAGACTGTGCGGCCGCCAGACGTCACGGGCCGCGGGACCGCTGCACATGGCGTAGCTAACAGAGACGAACGCCGCGCTAGAGTGCACGCCGTTCGTCCCTATGAATGGACCGAGCGACGATGCGGCCGACGAGCGAGTGACGCGCTCAAGGCTTCCCGGTGGGAGTTAGATTCTCGACTCCGCGACTTGGCGCGCGTGGTCGGAGCCACCTGCCCGATTCCCATCCCGTCGAGTTCACGCGGAGCTCACTGACGAGTCAGCCGGCATGGCCTCCAGGCGAGAACTCGAACTTCTTGCTGCCGTCCTGGCATTCGTAGTTGGGCCAAACCGACGCGCAGCTGCACCCTTCACGAGCGGTTTGAAGCGGTCTCGAGCGGCAGCTAAACCCCGGAAACACTGGAGATGGCCGCAACCATGGGGCCTGCGCTAGGGTTCGAATCCCGGTAGCGGTATGGCTGATCGACCTGCTAATCGCAGTGTTTGTGCCTGGTCCGAGTAGATGCGCGCCAGTAACGCCGCGCCGGGGCACGATCTGACGCCTGCGACGTCTCGCTCCGGGGCACCCCGGCACGCCAAGCGCCGCGTCGAAAAGGACGCGTAGCGCCGTTAGACACGGGCGTTTTCGGCCGCCCGGCCTTCGGGGGAGACGCCTGCCTGCAAACGAAGGGGACAACGCGGTGTCTCGTCGTCGAGGGGTTAGGCGCCGAGTCGCGCTGACCGGCATACTCGCGACGAGCGCGCCGGTGAATCGGCACTCGGCGCTCTCGGGTGCCGTAATCCCCGATAATCGCCCGCAATGACCGGTAATCCGGCCGATCGGTAGAGACGCGCCGAGCGCGCCAATCCCTAGTGTTTCCGGGCTAGAACGCCTCCGCCGAGGCTTTTCGCGGCGCGCTTTGGGAGCGAGAGGTCCCCGGTTCAAATCCGGGCGCCCCGATTTCGCGTAGACCCCCGCTCGGCGGCGGTTTTTCGTGTTTAGGCCGCGTGTCGCTCGGCCGCGGCCGCGGCGGCATCTGAGGCCCGAGTGCCGATTCAGTGCCCTCGACGAGCGCCCGGAGACGATCGTGGCGGTCCATCACGCGCGCATAGTGAGTCTGCACCGGCATGGCGCTGGCCTGCTGCTGTCAATCGTGTTCTCGATGCTCATCGTTTGGGGCCTCCGGCACACGAGAAGTCGCAGCTAGGCGCGGTCTGCGGCTCTCCGTATGACCGTCAAGTCGGGCCTGCGAGCACTGGGCCGACGCCTCCTTATGGCCGCTGCCTGACCCTACGACGCAGCTGGAGGACGCGGGCCGCCCCGGAGATTGCGAGTACGAGCGCGCCCGCAACGGCCGCGAGAAGAAGCGCGACGCCGAGCGGGAGATGCCCGCTCGCGCCGAAGAAGCTGACCTTCACCCGCTTCGTGTTCTCCAGGATGAACACCAGGAGCAGGACGAGAACTATGAGGGCTGCGATCAGCGCGATGAACGTCGCACTGATGCGAGTGCGCGGTACCCCCCTAGCGAGTGGTGTGGCTGCGCTGGGCGGCTGGTCTGCGGGTGGCGGGGCGTCTTCTGGAGACATCACCTGCGTCTCACAAGAAGTCGTTGCCGGTCAGGACGTACACGAACGGTACGAACGGGATGATCGAGACGATCGCCCAGGCAATCTTCTGCCCGGTACCGAGATCCTTGTTGAACGGGATCGTGACCCAGATCAAAATCACGGCGATCGGGTGCAAGATGCACAGGATCAGTTCGAGGATCTTCTTCATCGGCCGACGTTATACCCGCTCGGCCTTCTGTTCAAGCCGCATCTTGGATTCGTCGGGGCGATACGAAGGCGAGCATCATCGCCTTCCTCACCCAGCGCCAGGACAGCACCGCGGGCGATCTCGCTAAGGGCCTGAACCTCAGTCCCGGGAGTGCGGCAACTCGCCTGACCCAGCTCGCGAACGCCGGCGAGATTCAAAGTCTTCACGCGGGTACCACACGACGTAGCACCCAGACTGCGTCTGCGCTGACTTCAGCAGATCGACCGAGCCGCCCGCGTTGTTGTGACGCACGTTGTGCGCGTCGGTGCCTCGTGGGCAGGAGGTCTTGGTGCTCGGGAGCACACGCTCCACTGCGGGGCTCACGGCGGTGGGTCACGGGTGCGTGGGCTTCACCGTGCAGGCTACCTACAACCTCCCGGTGAAGCGAGCCCCCCCGGATCGACGCGAACGCTAGACGGTGGTTACGTTGACCGCCTTGGGCCCCTTGTCGCCGGCCTCTGACTCATAGCTGACCTTAGCGCCCTCGGCCAAAGAGCGGTAGCCCTCGCCGTTGATAGCGCTGTGATGGACAAACAGGTCCTTGGAGCCGTCGTCCGGCGTGATGAAACCAAAGCCCTTGTCGTCGCTGAACCACTTGACGGCACCGGTTGGCATGCGTTGTCCTCCGTGTGTATGTGCTGGTTTACGCGGAGGATGCTGTTTGGGCAGCGACCGGCGAACGCCCGCACTACTTGGCTGCACCTGGATGCAGCCCGAAGCACGAGCTTACCAAGCGCCCTCAACTGGGCTCGGTTCGACGGAGGCTAGCGTCGGTTCCGGTTGACGCGGCGGACTCGTGTTTCGCCCAACGGAGGCAGGTCGGTGCTGATGGCCCACGCGTAGGACCGCAGCTCACAGCGGCTTCCCGCGATCATCACCACTCCTCTCGTCGTAGAGCCCCGTTCGATTTTAGTGGGCCTAGGGGTGCGGCCTTGAATCGGCACTCGGCGTTTTCGGGTGCCGTAATACCCGCGAATCGAGCGCAATCGGCGGTAATCCGGTCGCTCGCGGGCTAGGTGTGCCTACTTCGCCAATCCCTAGTGTTTCCGGGCTGGAACGCCTCCGTCGGGGGTTTTCCCGGCGCGCTTTGGGAGCGAGAGGTCCCCGGTTCAAATCCGGGCGCCACGACTGCTCGAAGATCCTGCAAACTGCAGGATCTTCGCGTTTCTGCGGCACAGTGCGCTACGTCCGCCGTAGTTCGAGGCCGGCCGCGAGATGGGGAGCTGGTGACGAAGTGCCCCTCACGTCGGACGAACGTACAGGGACCATTTAGCGTGTGAAGCGCGCTCGCGATACCGGCAACCTTCGACTATGAGCGCCATCGGGCCGGCGACGTCCGTTAGCTGTGTGGCCGCGATGTCCTCGATCGACCGTTGGGCCGACCATCAGAGCGCAAAGCTCGAGACGACGGCCGACTGTCGCAAGCTCCGTCACCCTGCGCTGACCGCGTTCAAGGTGACCATCGAGAAGGACGGCGTAGAAGTCAAGGTCGAGCTAGGCGTGCAGCGGTATCACGGCCACTTAGTCGTAGTGCTTGTGTGACGGCGTCGAGGCTCGTTCTGGTCGTTGGTGGGGTAGCGATCGCGTCGGGCGTCGTTACCGGGATCGCTGCTAGTCACCGGGCGTGGAACTTGTCGCGCGCGGTGATCACTTGTGTGCCCGTGGTGCATTTGACCGCGTAGACGTTCTTGGTGCCGGTCTTTTGGTCGGTGCAGACGAAGACGGGGTTCGTGCCTCCGGAGCCAATAGTCGCCCACTTCCGGAGGACCTTGTGAGCCATCGTGCACGAGACGCCGACTAGCTTGATCTGGGTGAACTCGTTTGTCTCATGCGATGAGCTAACCCTGTAGCTCGCGCACTTTGGCTTCGTGGCGGCTGCTGGCGGGGCGAGCACACCGCTCGCTAGAAGTGCTCCCACGCACAATAGGCCGCCAGCGAAACGACGCATCGCGGTCACCTCCGTGTTGGGTTGCGGCCTTCGAGCATGTAGCTCGCTCGGCGCGCTGAAAGCCTAATAGGAACCGGCGATTCCTAGCCTAGCCGGTGCGCATAATGGCGCGCACAGTATGGGCCGCTTGCCGGGCTGCCAGCGGTCATTGCAGACGCAGCGCGTCGTCTTCCTCGATCGGGCTGTGCGTGATCGCGAGGTACGCGACGAAACCCACGATCACCAGCGCCGAGGCGACCGCCACGACCCCGTCCCCGAGCGCGAGACCGCGCAGGTAGCGCGCCTTGTCGAGCCAGTCGGCGAACGAGGCACCGAGCGGACGCGTCAGGACGTAGGCGAACCAGAAGGTGAAGATCGGATTCATTCCGAGGAACAGGTAGGCGAGCGCTGGAAGTGCGATCAGACCGGTGAACAGCAGGCCGGAGTCGAGATAG
>Ga0182024_10016723_pt1 | contig 13873 bp, 13 predicted proteins | sample P32metaG_FD_120480 | JGI IMG/M metagenome (GOLD analysis project Ga0182024, IMG submission 120480) | Permafrost microbial communities from Stordalen Mire, Sweden - P3-2 metaG (Illumina Assembly) | ecosystem: Environmental > Terrestrial > Soil > Wetlands > Permafrost | place: Sweden: Stordalen... | reverse complement strand
CGCCCTATTGTATCGAGCTGGCTGTATTGGAGAATACGTTATTGGCATTAGATCCGATCAGACGAATCGTGCCCACCACCAAGACCAGAATCACCGCCAGCATCACAGCATACTCGGCGATGTCCTGCCCCGCATCTTCTACCCATAATCTGCTTATCAATTCGGACATGCTTGCCCTCCAACTCGAAACGTCTGTTGCCGCCGGATGAGAAAATCAGTGGACCCATAATGCCGCAGCCCGCTGCGCTTGTCAAACCAAAGTATTCGAGATTTCCACAAATAATGCACTTGCAGCTAAAGAGGTTCGCGCACCAAGGAAACTGGAATTGGCGAAGCATGCACCGGCGCGGGCAAACTCTGCTGGACCATTTGTTGTGCGGAATCCTGCGCATACTTCAGCACGTCACCGGGAAATATTCCCAGATAGATAGTCGCCGCAACGCACACTGCCAGTCCCAGAGCCAGCGAGAACGGAACCCGGCTCACCGGAACTTCCTTGCGCGCTTCGCGCATGTACATCACCACGATGATGCGCAGATAATAATAAGCGCCGATTCCGCTGTTAAGAACACCAATCACCGTCAGCCAGATCAAGTTAGCTTTCACCGCCGCACTGAACACATAAAACTTTGCAAAAAATCCGCCGGTCATAGGAATGCCGATCAGCGACAGCAGAAATATCGTCAGCGTCGCCGCCAGCAACGGCGAACTGCGCCCCAGGCCTTCGTAGTCCTCGAGTGTTACATAACGTTCACCTGCATTGGCGAAGTGGCTCACCACCGCGAATGCGCCCAGGTTCATCGCCGCATAGCTAGCCGTGTAAAACATCGCCGCCGAGGTCCCTAGCGCCGGTGCCGCGGCAAAAGCAACGAGCAGATATCCCGCGTGCGCGATTGAGGAATAAGCTAGCAGTCGCTTCACATTGTTCTGCACCAGCGCGCCCAGATTGCCGAGCGTCATCGAGAGCGCCGCCGTCACCCAAATCACCCAGAAGATGGCATGAACGTTAATCACGAAAACAATCCGCAACAACACCGCAAACGCCGCTGCCTTGGGTGCCGTCGACATCAGTCCCACAATCGGCGCTGGCGCTCCTTCATACACGTCCGGCGTCCACACATGAAACGGTGCCGCCGCTACCTTGAATCCCAAACCCACGAACATGAACGCCACGGATACAAATGCCAGCAACGGAATCGGCCCTGCCAACAGCGCTCTGCTGATCTGGTCGATGTTGGTCGATCCCGTGGCTCCGAACATCAGCGCCACGCCGTAGAGAAAGAAGGCCGTCGCAAACGACCCCAGCAGAAAATACTTCAGCGATCCTTCCGCGCTGGTCGCCTGGTGCAGCCGGAATCCCGTGAGCACGTAGGAAGAAATGGAAGAGATCTCGAGCGCGATGAAAATCAAAACCAGTTCCACCGCCGAAGACATCAGCGCCATGCCCACCGCGCCGAAAAGAACCAGCGCATAATATTCCCCCGCCCGAATCCGCTGCACCGCCATGTATTCGTAGGAGCTGAGAATCACCACGGCAACGATCGCCATCACCAGAACATGAAAGAAAACGCTGAATCCATCCACTTGCACCGTGTTCCAGAACGCCAGTCCCGGAGACTGCGCCATGATCCAGGTCGCTCCAAGTCCCGCCAGCGATCCCACAAACGCAATGACCCCTAAAACTTTTTGCCCAGTCCGCTCATCAAGCAGCGGCTCCATCACCATCACAATCATGCCGAACACCGAGAGAACAATCTCAGGCAGTACCCGCAGATAATCAGCGCTCTGCGGCAACGCCTGAGAATAGGCCGGGACCAAAGTTACGATCATTGTCCCACCACCCTGCTCGCCACCCGTACGAACGGCGTGAGCGCCGCCTGTACCGCCGGATCAATCGCACCCAGCCACACAATGGGTGCAACTCCCATCACCAACGCGGCTGCTGCGCACGGCCACACTGCCCATCTCTCAAATCCCGAGAGGTCGTCCAAAGAATTGTTTACCGCGTGCGTAACCTTGCCATAAAACACTCGCTGGTACATCCAAAGCAGATAGGCCGCACTCCAGATAATTCCTGTAGCTGCGAGAATTCCGTAAATCGGCTTATCCTGAAACGCTCCGCTCAACACCAGAAACTCGCCGATGAACCCGTTGAACAAAGGCAGTCCGACCGAGGCCAGCACAATTATGAGAAAAGACGCAGAGTAAATCGGCATGGGAGAAGCCAATCCGCCAAATTCACTGATCTCATAGGTATGCCGCCGCTCGTGCAAAATCCCCGCCAGCATGAACAACCCGCCCGTCGAAACTCCGTGCGCCAGCATGACGAACATTGCGCCATTTAACCCCGCCTGCGTGAAGCTGAAAATTCCCAGCACCACAAACCCCAGATGGCTCACCGAGGAATACGCGATCAGTTTCTTCATGTTCGGCTGTACCATCGCCACCAGCGCGCCGTAAATAATTCCGATCAGCGCGAGAATCATGATCCACCAAGCATTGTGCCGCGATTGCTCGGGGAACAATCCTAGGTTGAAGCGCAATAGCCCGTACGTCCCCATTTTCAGAAGCACGGCTGCCAGCAACACGGATCCCGCTGTGGGCGCCTCCACGTGCGCATCGGGCAGCCACGTGTGAAACGGAAACAGCGGGACCTTCACTGCGAACGCCAAAAAGAATCCCAGGAACAGCCACTGCGCCGCAGCCTGAAACCCGGGCACGGCGCCGCTCGCGATCTGGTCGCGAATTACCACAAAATCAAAACTCCCGGTACGCGCGTAAAGCCACAGGATCGCCGCAAGCATGAACACCGATCCGATCATCGTGTACATGAAGAATTTCACCGCGGCATACACTTTGCGCTCGTGCCCGAAAATGCCAATCACTAGCGCCATTGGAATCAGCGTGGCTTCCCAGAAGAAATAAAACAGGAAGAGATCCAGTGAAGTGAACACGCCAATCAGCGCGGTCTCCAGAATCAGCAGCAGGATGAAGAATTCCTTCACTCGCTCGTGAATCGAATTCCAGGAAATCAGCACGCACAGCGGGGTAAGAAACGTGGTCAGCACTACCAGCCACAAAGAAATTCCGTCGATTCCCATGTGGTAGTGGATATTGGGAGTCGAAATCCACTGCCGGTCGACCTGAAACTGAAAATCATTCTGCCCGCGATGGAAATAAACCGGCAGATGCAGAGACAGGACAAACGTCAGCAGAGAGATTACCAGCGCAAAAATCCGAATGTCGCGGTCACGTCTGGGAAACATCACCAGAAGCAATCCGCCCGCCAGGGGAAGGAATGTCACCAGGGTAAGAATGATGGAGCTGAGGCTATCCGTACTCATCTCGCTCCCGTCCACATCCAGATCATGAAGGCGATCACCACCGCCGAACCCGCCGCAACCCATCCCGCGTACGAGCGAATGTTGCCCGACTGCATGTGGCGAACTTCATCGGAAACATGCTTGGCTCCATCTCCCGCATCATTCACTGCCGCATCGATAACCTTCTGATCCACCCCTTGCCACAGAATTCGCGTCGAGAAATTAATCAATGGCTTCACAAAAAGTGCGCCGTAGAATTCGTCCACGTAATATTTGTGTAGCACCACCTCGTACACCCCAGAAAACGAAGCCGCAACCTTGTCGGGCAACTCCGGCCGTCGGTAATAAAGTTGCCACGCCAGTCCGAGACCTAAGAAAGCTGCCACCACTGAAATCCCAGTAAACATCAACTCCGTCGAGACCGCCTTCTGCGGCTCTGGTCCTTCAGTCTCCTGTTCCGGCGCGCCTTTTTCACCCAACGCAGTGCTGTGTTCCTTGGCAGGAGCACTGCCGTGAAACACCGGACCGAGAAACTTGTCGAATCGATTGTTGCCGCCCAGCGACCCCGGCACTCCAACATATCCACCGACGACCGAGAGCACCGCCAGAACCACCAGTGGGATCACCATCACCCTGGGGCTCTCGTGAATCCCACCGTGTCCATGCCCACCGTGCGCATCGCTCGCCGAATGGCCGCCATGGCCGTGTTCCGTATCCGCCTCACCCCGATACTCGCCAAAGAACGTCATAAACCACAGCCGGAACATGTAGAACGAAGTTATAAACGCAGTGATTACTCCCACCAGCCAGTAAACCCAACTCGCCTGATATGAGCGCCACAGAATTTCATCTTTGCTGAAGAATCCGGAAAACCCCGGAATTCCAGAGATCGCCAATGTGGCTGCAGTCATGGTCCAGAACGTCCACGGAATCTTCTTCCGCAACCCGCCCATCTTGCGCATGTCCTGCTCACCGCCCACCGCGTGGATTACTGATCCCGCCGCCAGGAATAAAAGTCCTTTAAAAAACGCGTGGGTCATAAGATGGAAGATTCCGGCGGAGAATGCTCCTACCCCGCAAGCCATGAACATGTAGCCCAGCTGCGACACGGTCGAATACGCCAGAACTTTTTTTATGTCAGTCTGAGCGATACCAATCGTCGCGGCGAAAAACGCCGTGAGCGTTCCAATAATTGCGACCACCGTCAGTGCAATCGGCGCCCGCTCAAAAATCACGTGCGACCGCGAAACCATATATACGCCCGCGGTCACCATAGTTGCAGCGTGGATCAACGCCGAAACCGGGGTTGGACCTTCCATCGCATCGGGAAGCCAGATGTACAGCGGAATCTGTGCCGACTTGCCACACGCTCCCACCATCAACAGAATCCCGATCACCGTCAGCAGCCCGGCGCCAGATGTTTCAGCGCTCATCGGCAAAACGCTCTGAAAAACCTGATTAAAATTCAGCGATCCAAAATGCCTGATCAACAAGAACAGCGCGATCAGAAATCCGAAATCGCCAATCCGGTTCACGATGAACGCCTTCTTGCCCGCCGATGCCGCCGAATCTTTCGTGAACCAGAAACCGATCAGCAGATACGACGCCAACCCCACGCCCTCCCACCCAATAAACATCACCAGGTAGTTGCCCGCCAGCACCAGGGTCAGCATGAAAAACATGAACAGATTCAGATAGCTGAAAAAGCGGTAGTAGCTGGGATCACCCCACATGTAGCCGATGGAATAGACATGGATCAAAAAACCAACTCCCGTCACCACCAGCAGCATCACCAGCGAAAGTTGATCGAGATAAAATGCAAAGTCAACGCTGAAACTCCCGGACCGGAGCCAGTGCGCAAAGTACTCCTGATAGGGAAGCGACAACGATGAAAACCTCATCGCCACCCACAATGCCATCGCAAACGCTGCTCCGCTAAAAAACAAAGCGACCGTAGTCACGGCCTTCCGCGACGACCTCTTCCCGAAGAAGCCGTTAATCGCGGCGCCTGCGAGCGGCAGCAACGGGATCAGCCAGAGATTGAGCATCGGATTCATAGCTTGAGCAGGTTCACCTGATCTACGTTCAACGTTTCCCGCGTCCGATAAACCGCGATAATGATCGCCAGTCCAACCGCCGCTTCCGCCGCCGCTACCACCATGACAAAGAAAACGAATACCTGACCCGCCAGCGCGTGCCAGTGCGCCGCGAACGCCACAAAGGAAAGATTCACGCCGTTTAGCATCAGCTCAATCGACATGAAGATCGTGATGATATTGCGCTTGATCAGAAATCCAATTACGCCACAGCCAAATAAAAATCCGCTGAGCAGCAGGTAATAAGATAGCGGCACATACGAGGGGACCATCAGCCCACCTTCCTGGCCGTCGCTTCCGGCTTACTGGCCAGCACGACGGCGCCCATGATGGCAATCAGTATCAGCACAGACGTAACTTCAAACGGCAGCAGAAAATCGTGAAACAGAAGCTGCGCAATATCGGTGGGATGCCCCGGCAATGCTCCGATCGGCACCGCTTCCGTTACCGAATGCCGCAGTACCACCCACACCATTAGCACGCTGCTGGTCAGCACGCCAGGCACGCCAAACAATAGGGCGATGCGGCTTCCCTTAGTTTCTTCCTCGACACCGGCGTTGAGCAGCATGATGACAAAAACGAACAACACCATAATCGCCCCGGCATAGACAATCACTTGCACGGCGGCGACGAATTCCGCGCCCAGCAGCAAATATTCCCCGGCCAGCGCCGCCATCACGGCAATCAGCGAGAGCGCGCTGTTGATCGGATGCCGCTGCGCCAGCAGGTTCACCGCCCCGCCCACGCAAACCGCACCAAACGCCAGAAATAGAATGAGATGAAAACTCATGAACCAATCTCGCAGCCTGCGCTCACGCGCCTTAACTGAGAACTGAGAATTGAGAACTCATTTCCTACCAGGCCACGGCTATCGCTGTCGCCACCAGATTCGCAATCGCCAGGGGCAGCAGAAACTTCCAGCCGAAAGACATCAGTTGGTCGTAGCGGAAGCGCGGCAACGTCCCACGCACCCAGATATAAAGAAAGAGGAAACAGAAAACCTTGGCCAGAAACCAGAACACGGGCAGCACCGCCTGCACCAGCGGAGGCCCAATCAGCGGCCCATGCCAGCCGCCGAAAAACAACAACGTGGCCACGCAAGCGACCGTGATCATGTTGGCGTACTCGGCCATAAAAAACATGGCGAACTTCATCGAACTGTATTCCGTGTGGTATCCCGCCACCAGTTCGGTTTCCGCCTCCGGCAGATCGAACGGGATGCGATTGGTTTCCGCATACGCCGCCATTAGATAGATAAAGAATCCGATGAACTGTCCATGAAAAATATTCCACCGCGGAATGAATCCAAGAAACCGTCCGCCCTGGGCATCGACGATCGTCCGCAAACTGAAGCTTCCAGATTGAATCAGCACTCCCACCAGCGAAAGTCCCAGCGCAATTTCATAACTGACCATCTGTGCGCTGGCCCGCAATCCGCCCAGCAGTGAATATTTATTGTTCGATGACCATCCTGCCAGCGCCACCCCATACACGCCCATCGAGGTCACGCCCAGAATGAGCAACAGCCCAATGTTTACATCCGTAATTTGCAGCGGAATGTTATAGCCGAAAATCGGAATCGAGTTCCCGAATGGAATCACCGAAATCGAAGTCAGCGCAAAGATCACCGCCATCATTGGCGCCGCCAAGAACAGCGGCTTGTAAACGTGCGGCGGCGTCAGATCTTCCTTGAACAAAAATTTCAGCCCATCGGCCGCAGGCTGCAGCAGTCCAAACGGTCCCACCCGCGTAGGTCCCCAGCGATTCTGCATGTGGCCGACCACTTTGCGTTCCAACCAAACTGTGTAGGCGACTGCGGTGAGCAGCACGAAAAGAACCAGTACCGACTTGATTACCGACACGAGTATGAACACGCCAACGGACAAGGCCTTCGCTTCCTCTCCCAATGCCGCTATTAATCCGTGAATCAGTCTGCCGCGACTTCGGCTGGCTTCACTTCGTGGTTTTCCGCCACCGATTTCAAAACGCGTGAATATCGTCCCAAAGTTCCAGAACTGAAAAGATCATCATTCGCGGGTTGAATTGATTCCGTCCGATGCGCAACTCCAGGACCAGCCTCGACCAGCGATGTATGCTCGCTGTTGCCCGCGATCAGATTCATGCGCGAAACGTCATACCCCGGAACCAGTCGCTGAATTTCATCCAGAATCGCCGTCGGATCAAACGGGCTCATCTTTGGCTCCAGGCCGTGAGCTTCCAGCCAAACCGCGTGCCGGTCGGCCTCGCCGGACTGCGCGCCGCGCGATTGCCCCATATCAGCGTGCGTGCCCGCGCGCACCCCTTCGCCGAATGGCACCAGTTTGCCCACATCAAAGCCCATCGCGTCAGCAATGCGCACGATCATCTCAAAATCCGATTTCGTGCCGCTAACTTCGCCCGCCTTTTTTAGTAGCTGCAAATCGCCACACGTATTCGTAAACGTGCCCGATTTCTCGTAAGCGTTCGCTGCCGGCAAAACCACATCAGCCATTACTGCCGTCTCGGTCAGAAACATGTCCTGCACCACAACAAAGCACTTCGAAAATGCGAAAGGATCAATAGTAAGCCGTCCGACCGGATTCGATCCCACGACATAAAGGGCCTTCAACACGCCTGCCTTCGCGGCCTCCATCATGGCCGCCAAATTCAGACCAGCCGCCTGAGGAATCTCGCCCCACTCCCGATGAAACTGGCTGCTTCCCGAAATTGGGTGATAGCCCGGTAACAAATCGGGATACAGCCCCATGTCGGCCGCGCCCCGCGAGTTGGCGTAGTCCGCCAGGCAAACAAACTTTGTTCCCGGAATGCCCGCTCCAAACTTTACGAGATTCGCCAGATGCTCGCCGCGAATCTCGGAACCAAACACAACCAGCAGATTCTGTTCGCCGCGCAATTGGTCACGAAGTCCTGTCCACTGCTCGCGTGAAGCATGCACCGCGATCGCGTCCAGCGCAGAATCGTTTCCCGCCAGAAAAGCCACGAGCGCGCTCTCCGCTCCAGTTGGGATTTGCGTGAAATTCGCCGCTTGCCTCCGCAGCTTGATCGGGTTCGAATTGATCACATAGAGCCGCGCCCGATGCAGCCGCATATTGTTACGAATCTGCCACGCCAGCAGCGGATGCTGCACCGTCGGATCATTCCCAATCAACAGCGTCGCCGGCGCAGTAAATACTTCCGCCATGCTCGCGGTCGAATTCGCTTTGCCGCGAAGCGCAGCCGCCAGGGCAGGGAAGTCCGCAGTGCGGTGATGGTCGACGTTGTTTGTCTTCAACACCACCCGCGCAAACTTGGACAGCAGATAATCCTCTTCGTTCGTCGTTCGCTGCGACCCCACAACGCCAATCGCCTGGCCACCTTCCACGTCGCGAACCGCGGCAAGGTTTTTCCCGATCAGTTCGAACGCCTCTTCCCACGTCGAAGGCGTTAATTTTCCCTCCTTGCGAATCAGCGGACGCGTTAGACGCTCCTCATGATTCGCAAAATCAAATGCATATCGCCCCTTGATGCACAGGAAGTCCCCATTCGCCCCGCTCTTATCGCGATTGTCTCCGCGAACAATCTCCAAGCCCGTGTCGGCGCGCCGCACGCCCAAGGTCGTCTTGCATCCATCTCCACAATGCGTGCAGATCGTGCCCACATGCTTCATCTCCCAGGGCCGCGTCTTGTAACGATACGCACCGGAAGTGAGCGCCCCCACTGGGCAGATGTCGATGCACATCCCGCACTCTTCGCACTCCAGATGGTCTTCTTTATTCGGCGCGATGACCGAACTCACTCCGCGGTTCTGCACCCCCAGCGCCCAAACGTCCATGCCCTCGCCGCACACGCGCACGCACCGGTAACAAAGGATGCACCGCGGGCGATCAAAAAACACAATCGGCGACCACTGCTGCTCATCCTTATGATTCTTGGCCTCCATGAACCGCGACTCGGCTGCACCATAAGAAAAAGTCATGTCCTGCAATTCGCACTCGCCGCCCGCATCGCATACCGGACAATCCAGCGGATGATTCCCCAGCAACAACTCGACCATCGACTTCCGCGCCTGCTTGATCTCCTCACTATCGGAAGTGACGATCATCCCGTCGCTGATGACCGTGGTACATGCAGTTTGCAGCTTGGGCATTTTCTCGATCTTCACCAGGCACATGCGGCAAGCGCCCTGCAGCGAAAGGTTTGGGTAATAGCAAAACGAAGGCACCTCAATGCCCACACGTTTGCAAGCCTCAATCAGCAGCGTCCCCGCTGGAGCCGTTACTTTCTTGCCGTCAACTGTAAGTGTTACATCAGCCATAAGTAGCGCCGGCGTCCCCCGGCTTTTGTTGTTCGTTACGCTAGCACCGGCAGTTCTTCCGCAGCCCCCTCTTTTTCATAGGGACACGGCCTGCCTTCTAAATGATCTTCAAACTCTTTTCTAAACTTTTTCACAAACGCGATTGTCGGCATCGCCGCCGCATCGCCCAGCGGACAAAACGTGCGTCCAAGCATGTTCTCCGACAAGTACTGCATGTTGTCGATATCTTTTTTCACACCGCCGCCACGATGGAAGCGAGTCAGCGTCTTCTCCAGCCAGTCCGTACCCTCGCGGCATGGAATGCACCATCCGCAGCTCTCATGCTTATAAAATTTCATCGTCCGCAGCGCGAACTTCACGATGCATTGTTGATCGTCGATGATCACCACACCACCCGAGCCCAGCATCGAGCCGGCTTTCGCGACGGAATCGAAATCCATGCCGACGTCGATCTCATCGGCAGTCAGGCACGGACAAGAAGCTCCGCCCGGCACAACGGCTTTCAACGCGCGGCCATTCGGAATGCCGCCGCCCACTTCGTAGACCATCTTCTTCAGGTTGTAACCCATCGGCAGTTCGTACACGCCGGGCTTCGCTATGTTGCCGCTCAGGCAGAACAGCCGCGTTCCGCCATTCTTCGGTGTGCCGAGTTTCGCAAACCATTCCGCGCCGCCAAGAATAATGTGCGGCACGCAGGCCAGCGTCTCCGCATTATTAATCACCGTAGGGCCGCCCCAAAGCCCCACTACGGCAGGGAAGGGAGGACGAATCCGCGGAATCCCACGCTTGCCCTCCAGCGATTCCATCAGTGCGGATTCCTCACCCACTTCATACGCGCCTGCTCCGCCGTGCCAGAAAATATCGAAGTCGCGGCCACTGCCAAAAATGTTCTTCCCCAAAAACCCTTTGGAGTAGGCATCGCGAATCGCCTTCTGCATGATGATCGACAGATAGCGATATTCCCCGCGAATATAGATGTACCCGCTCCTCGCGCCCACGGCCAGACCGCCGATCATCACACCTTCAATCACCGCATGCGGATCATGCTCAAAAATCAGCCGGTCTTTACAAGTTCCCGGCTCACTCTCATCGCCATTGCACAGCACATACTTCGGCTTAGCCGACTGCTTAGGAACGAACGACCACTTCATCCCTGTCGAAAATCCCGCGCCGCCTCGTCCTCGCAGACCGGAGTTCTTAACTTCATTAACGATGGCGTCGGGCTCCATGCCAAGCGCCTTCTGAACTGCCTTGTAGCCATCCAGTTCGAGATACCGGTCAATATTGGTCGCACCCATGCCAAATCGTCGGCTGACGATCTTTACTTCATCGGGATGTGAAACTAAAGAAGCCATAACAAAAACGTTAATTTTTTCGATTGCCGAATGCCAATTTAGAAGGGACCGAATTGGAAATTGGCAATTGGTTATTGAGTCGCCTTCTTTTTGTAGTCGTCCAGAATCTTATCGATCTTCTCTGCCGTCAAGTTCTCATGAAAGTCGTAATTCACCTGCGCCGCCGGAGCCCAGCTGCACGCCCCAATACATTCCACTTCTTCCAGGGTAAACAATCCGTCCGCGGTCGTCCCGTGGTTCCCCACGCCCAACTTCTTCGCGCAGTGCAGCAAAATGTCTTCGCCGCCCCGTACGAGGCAACTGATGTTCGTACAAACCTGCACGTTGAACTTACCCCGCAGCTTCGTTGTCAGCATCGAGTAATAGCTGATCACGTTCCGCACTTCGAGCTCCGTCAAATCCAGCCGCCCAGCCAACTCCGCAATCACTTCATCGGAGAGAAATCCAACTTCATCCTGCGCATAAAGCAGCGTAGGCACCAGCGCCGACCGCTTCGTCGGATAATGTGGCACCATTTCCGCAAACCGCGCCTCGAATTCGTCAGAAAACCTCACCGGTCGATTTCTCCTAGTACAATGTCGATCGATCCGATCGCCGCCACCACATCGGCAATCAGCCCGCCTTCGCACATCTTCGGCAAAGTCTGCAGATTTGCCAGACAAGCGGCTCGCATGTGCACGCGATAAGGCTTCGCCGTTCCATCGCTGACGATGTAATAGCCCATCTCGCCCCGGGGTGATTCCACCGCCTGATACACTTCGCCCGCCGGCACCGCAAAACCTTCCGTAATAATCTTGAAGTGATAGATGAGGGCTTCCATCTGCGTCTTCATCTTTTCCCGGTCAGGCAATACAACCCCAGGAGCGTCAGCCTTGGTCGGCCCTTCCGGCATCCCCTCCAGCGCCTGCTGCACAATCTTGTTCGACTCCCGCAGTTCGCGCACCCGGCACATGTACCGGGCGAAAACATCCCCTTGCTGCGCGACCGGAACCTTAAACTTGAAATTCTCGTAGCCAGAGTAAGGCATATCGCGACGCAAATCGATATCCACTCCGCTCCCGCGCAGCGTTGGTCCGCTCGCTCCTAGCGCAACAGCATCTTCCGCCGTCATTCGCGCCACGCCCTTGGTCCGCATCATCCAAATGGGATTTCCCGTCAGCAGATTCTCGTATTCATCCACTTTTTCGGGAAAGTATCCGGCGAACTTGCGCACGCGATCAAAAAATCCCAGCGGCGGCTCCAGCGCCAGACCGCCGATACGAAAGTAAGAAGTCATCATGCGCTGTCCGCTGATCGCCTCGAACAGCTTTAAAACTTCTTCCCGTTCGCGGAAGCAATAGAGAAACACTGTCATCGCCCCGATATCGAGCGCATGCGTCCCCAGCCACACCAGATGCGAATTGATGCGCGTCAACTCGTTCATCAAAACCCGCATCCACTGCGCCTTCGGGGGGATTTCCAGGCCCAGCAATTTTTCCACGGCCAGCACGTAGCAAAGATTGTTGGTCAAGGGGCACAGATAATCGATGCGGTCCGTAAGTGGCACTACCTGCTGGTAAAACTTCGCCTCGCACGTCTTCTCAATTCCGGTGTGCAGAAACCCAATGTCGGGCATGATCCGCACCACGGTCTCGCCATCGATCTCGAGCAATACCCGCAACACGCCGTGCGTCGACGGATGCTGCGGCCCCATATTCAGAATCATCGTTCGATCCTGCCCGGGCTCAAGAACCGGCGTTGGCGTCAAGTGCGCCATATCAGCGATAACCCTCCACGGGATAATCTTTTCGCAACGGATAGCCTTCCCAATCCTCGGGCATCAAAAGCCTTCGCAAATAAGGATGCCCGGTAAATCGAATTCCGAACAAATCAAAAACCTCACGCTCAAAATAATTCGCGCCCGGCCACACTGAACACAGCGATTCCACCGCGGGGCTGGCGCTGTCCAGACGAACCTTGAGCCGGACCCGTTCCTTCTTAGGAATCGACAGCAAGTGGTAAATCACTTCAAACCGGGGTTCTGCTGGATACCAATCCACGCAAGTCACATCGGACAGAAAATTGAAGGAGCAGTCAGCATCGTCCCGCAACAGCGCGCAAGCTTCCCGAATGCACGATCGATCCACCGTGATCGTCATCTCATCGCGGTCGAACTTACCTCCCATAACCGCCGCCGGATTCCACGCCAGCAGCCGAGCCACCGCAGGATGGCTCTTCAGTTGTTCAAGGTCGGTGATGGCAGGCGCCAGTGCCATTACGGTGTTCCTCGCCGCATGGTCTCTGGACCCCAATCCAGCACGCCTTTTTTCCACACGTAGAAAAATCCCACCAGAACAATGCCGATGTAAACGAACATTTCCCACAAACCAAAATGTTTGAGATCGTGCAGGATCACAGCCCAGGGATAGAGAAACACCGCTTCAACATCGAACAAAATAAACAGCATCGCCACCAGGTAAAACTGCACGGAAAATCGCCCGCGCGAGTCGCCTACCGGATGCATGCCGCACTCATAGGCTTCCATTTTCGCCCGTGTCGGCTTACGCTGCCCAATGAGCCAGGAAAGCGTAATAATGGCAGTCGCAATCCCTCCCGCCAGCAGAATGTGGATCAGAAAAGGCAGGTAGCTTGCGAAGTAATTGTCTGGCATAGGAGAGCGTATATATAATTCGCGCCAAGCGTTAACTAAACATTCTAGATTAGGTGCTGGTGCGCGCGAGTGTCAAGGGAACGAAGAAGAATTTGGAAACTTTGTAATTGTGTAATTGGGAAATTGAAATTCAAACCCAGATAACGCCGCGAAGG
>Ga0182024_10016722_pt1 | contig 13873 bp, 10 predicted proteins | sample P32metaG_FD_120480 | JGI IMG/M metagenome (GOLD analysis project Ga0182024, IMG submission 120480) | Permafrost microbial communities from Stordalen Mire, Sweden - P3-2 metaG (Illumina Assembly) | ecosystem: Environmental > Terrestrial > Soil > Wetlands > Permafrost | place: Sweden: Stordalen... | reverse complement strand
CGCAATGAACCGGATTTTTCCCCGGAGAACCGGTGCTATGATTATGCGCATCCGGTGGTCACTGTTTTTGTCGAAATCACCAAGCCGGCCGGCGGCGGGTAGCAAATCGGGCGAAACCTCCGGCCCGCGGCCCGCGTCGAGCCTGGACGTGACCCTTTCCCTGTCCCTTGGTCCCCGTTCCGTGATCGGCCTGGGTTTGCTGCTCCTGGCCTTCGCCCGGTCGGGCGTGGCCGCGGCGCCGGTCTGGGGCCAGCCGGCCGCGATCGCCGCCGTTACCCCCCGCACGGGCTTGCCGCCGGACGTCGACGATCCCGGGCGGCCCCCGCACACGCGCCGCCTGAAGGCCAGCATCTGGACGGACGATGTGGGGGTCGACGACAACGGGAATATCTACAATCAGTACAAGCGCTCCTCTTTCGGCACGTGGAGCAACTACGACGAGGCCAAGGCCAATCCGTTCCCATTGCCGGAACTGCTGGTCTTGAAGAACGGCCAGCCGGTGACCGACGCACCCGGGTGGTGGCAGCAGCGGCGCCCGGAGATTCTGCACGACTTTCAGACCCAGATTTATGGGCGGATCCCGGCGCACACGCCGAAAATCACCTGGGAGGTGACCGCGGTGACTGAAAGCGACGGGCTGAAAACGAAGACCATTGTGGGGCACATCGACAACTCCGCCTTCCCGGACGCGACGCCGACGATCAACCTCATCCTGACGCTGCCGGCGCACGCCGCCGGGCCGGTCCCGGTGATTGTCCAGGTCTCCGGCGGCGGATCGGCGGGGCCGCGGCGGAATCCCCCGCCGGCCGGCGGGCCGCCGCTCGGGGGCGCCCGGCCGCGGATCCCCAGCGGGCCCAGTCCCCTGCAACAGATCACCGGCCGGGGTTGGGGGTTTGCGTCCTTCAGTACCGGGAGCGTGCAGCAGGACAGCGGCGCCGGCCTGACCCGGGGCATCATCGGCTTGGTGAATCAAGGGCGGCCCCGCGGCCGCCCCGACGACTGGGGCGTCCTCACGGCCTGGACCTGGGGCCTCAGCCGGGCGATCGACTACTTCGAGACCGACCCGGACGTGGACGCGAAACAACTGGGGGTGGAGGGCCATTCCCGCTGGGGCAAGACGGCCCTCTGGGCCGCCGCCTCGGATCCACGCTGGGCGATCGTCTACGCCAGCTGCTCGGGCGAAGGCGGCGCCAAGCTGTTCCGCCGCAATTTTGGCGAATCGACCGACAATATCGCCGGCTCCTACTGGATGGCGGCCAATTTTCGCCAGTACGGCGGCCACTGGAACGATCTGCCGGTGGATGCGCACGAACTGATCGCCTTGGTGGCCCCGCGCCCCGTCTTCATCACGGGCGCAACCCAGGATCCGTGGTCCGATCCGCATGGCGAATTTCTGGCCGCGGTGGCCGCCGGCCCGGCCTACCGGCTGCTGGGAAAAAACGATCTGGGCACGACCGAGATGCCGGCGCCGAATGTGGCGGTGGTGGCGGGCGACATCGCCTTCCGCGAGCATATCGGGGCCCACACCGACGTTCCGGACTGGCCGGTGTTCCTCGACTACGCCGCCGGTTATCTGAAGGCGCCGATGCCAAAGCCCTGAACGCGGCGCCCTGGGCCGGTGCGGCCCGTTACGAGACAACATGCTGGACCACCAGCACCGCCGTCTTTTTCGGCTGCACGGGCAGACCGCGGTCTTGTCGGTCGAAACGCGTGATCTCCACGCCAAAAAACATGATCGCACATGAATAGTAGATCCAGACCAAGAGCGCGACCAGCGACCCGGCCGCGCCGTAGATGGAAGCCACGGTGCTGTGGGCCAGGTAAGTGGCAATCACGACCCGGCCGATGCTGAAGAGGGCCGCGGTAAAAAAGGCGCTCCCCCAGACCCCGCGCCACGGCAGCTGCACGTCAGGCAGGATTTTGAAAAAGGCGGCGAACAGCGCCGTGATCACCGCGAGCGCCACGATGACGTCGATCGCTTGCAACGCCGCCGGCGAGACCGTCAGGCGGCCGTCGGCCGACCGGACGATCGTTTCCAGCACAGTGGTGAGCATGAGCGATACCAGCAGCAGGAAACCCATCGTCAGCACCATGCCGAAGGAGATCAGCCGCTGCAGGAGAAGCGCCGCCAAGCCGCCGCGCCGATGCTGCGCCCTGACGCTCCAGATCTGATTGAGCGAGTCCTGGAGCTGGGCGAATACGGAGGTGGCCCCGACCAGCAGCACGCCGGCGCCAAACGCGGTCGAGAGCCAGTTGCGGGGCTGCGACTGCACGGCCGTAATCGTGGCCTGAATCGTCTTCGCGCCGTCGGCGCCCACCAACTGGGTCATTTGCGCGGTAAACTGTTCGGCGGCCCGTTGCCGACCGAGTACGGAACCGGCTATTGCGAGCGCGATGATCGTGATCGGGGCCAGCGAAAAGAGCGTGTAGAAGCTCACGGCCGCCGAATGCTTGAAGGCGTTATCGGCGCTCCAGCCCTTTCCCGCTGCAATCAGGACCCTCCACCAGCGTCGCATTCTACGGTTGTCCCGCGCCGGGGACTTTGGTTCCCCGGGGAGGCCGGGACCTGGGCGGGAACCCGGGAGGAAGCGGCGGGCAACGTTTCGCCCCCGGATTCGTCTTGCCTGTCTACGGTCCCCCTCGGCTCGGACCGAGCCGTTTTCCCCGTGCTTCTTTCATGACTAACCCCCGTATTCCTGGGCTGGCCTTCGCGGCCGCCATCATTGCGCTTGGACCATTCAGTCAAACCCAAGGGGCGGCCCCCGATCCGGTGCCGCTGCACCAGCTCGATGTGGCGCCCGCCGGGCTCGATCAGGAAGTGAGTTGGGGTGTGCCTTGGCCGCGCGGCGCCGTGGCGCCGGGCACCGCGTTCACCTTGGCCGACGGGCAGGGTAAGTCGTTGGCCGTCCAGGCCTGGCCACTGGCGTACTGGCCGGATGGCACGCTCAAGTGGACCGGTTTGGCGGCCGTTTTGCCGGCCGGAACGGACCGCAGCCTCACGTTGACGCCGGGTGCCGCGGTCGCGTCGACCGCCGCCGCCGCGCTCACCGTCACTGCGGGCGACCACACGGTGACGGTCGACACCGGCCCGATGCAATGCATCCTGCCGCTGGCGGGTCAAAACCTCGTGGATTCCATCAAGCTCGCCGGCCGCGAAATCGCGCGCGATGGCCAGTTGGTCGGGATCCTGCAGTCCGGCCCGGAGACCAACCCCGAGGACACGCCGCCACGGGAGAAATTTTTCAGTCTGGTGAAGAACGTCACGGTCGAGCAGTCCGGACCGGTGCGGGCGGTGGTAAAATTTGAGGGGGTCCATCGGACCGCGACGTCGGGCCGGGAGTGGCTGCCGTTCACGGTGCGCCTCTATTTCTATGCGGGCCAGACCCAGGTGCGCTTGGTGCACACGATCGTGTTCGACGGCGACCAGGAGAAGGATTTTGTGCGCGGCCTGGGCATTCAGTTCGCCGTGCCGCTGCGCGAACAGCCGCAGAACCGCGAAGTGCGCTTTGCCGGCGAAAACGGCGGCCTGTGGTCCGAACCGCTGCAGCCAGGCGGGGGCAGTGCCGAGCAGGAGGCGGGCAAGCCCTTTGTCAGCCGCCGCGGATTTTCGCAGAACGCCATCTGGGATGACTTCAAGCTCGTGCAGCCCAACCCGAATGGCTTCACCATCGTGAAGCGCACCAACCCGCAGAGCACGTGGCTTTTTTCCGCGGCGGGCAAGCGGGCGCCGGGCTATGCCTATGTCGGCGATTTGAGCGGGGGCTTCGGCATCAGCATCAAGAATTTCTGGCAGTCGTTTCCGGCCGCGCTCGAAGTGCGGCAGGCCAGCAGTTCGGCCGCCGAACTCATCGCGTGGCTCTGGTCGCCGGACGGACCGGAAATGGACATGCGCCACTATGATACCCACGCGCATGGCCTGCTGGCCTCCTACGAGGACGTGCAGCCCGGCATGAGCACCGCCTTCGGCGTCGCGCGCACGAGCGATCTGACGCTCTTCCCCGGCGGCCTCCTGCCCTCGCGCGAGGCGGCGGTCGCCATGGCGGAGGCCGGCTCAGTCCGGCCGCTGCTCGCCTGCTCCCCCGACTACCTGCATTCGACCGGCGTGTTCGGCGTCTGGAGCCTGCCCGACCGCTCGACGCCCTTTAAAATCGCCATCGAGGACGGCCTTGATTCGGTGCTCGCCTACTATGAGCGCCAGGTGGACGAGCGCAATTGGTACGGCTTTTGGCAGTTCGGGGACTTCATGCATTCCTATTCGGCGCCGCGCCATGTGTGGCACTACGACTGGGGCGGGCACGCCTGGGACAACACCGAACTGGGCACCTCGCTTTGGCTGTGGGACAGTTATCTGCGCAGCGGCCGGGCCGATCTCTTCCGCCTGGCGGAAGCCCATGCCCGCAATACGAGCGAGACCGACGTCTATCACCTCGGCCCGATGGCCGGACTGGGCTCCCGGCACAATGTGATCAAATGGGGCGATGGGGCGAAGGAGGCCCGCATCAGCCAGGCGGCGCATTGGCGCGCATTTTATTACCTCACCACCGACGAACGCACCGGCGATATCATGCACCAGGTCGCGCGGGCCGACCTGGCGGCCGCGAAATACGATCCGATGCGCGAGGCGGAGCCGCCCGTCCCCGGCGAGCCGGTGTATCCGGCGCGCATCCGCATCGGGCCGGACTGGTTCGCCTTTGCGGGCAATTGGATGACCGAGTGGGAGCGCACCGGCGACACCCAATGGCGCGACCGGATCCTGGCGGGCGTGAATTCGCTCCTGAAGATGCCCTATTGGCTGCAGAGCGGCCAATTGCATGGGCTCAATCCCGATCTGCCCAGCGGGGGCATCGGCCTCTTGAAGGGCGGGGGCGCGCAACTGGTCGGCTATGACGTCGCCACCGGCGAACTGACGCCGATCCGCGATCCGGTGACCAAAGGGTCCGTCCCGGTGAGCTACAACCTCGCCACCATCCAAGGCGGCGGCGAAGTGATGTTTGAACTGTTGCCGCTGCTGGGCCGCGACGATTTCACCAAGGCGTGGACGCAGTATTGCCGGCTCGGCAGCGCGCCGCCGGGTACTCCCCGAGGTCAGACGGAGGCCGTCTTGGCCGCCGCGCTGACGCGCGACCGGACGACCGGCAACGAAGGGGCCGACGCGAGTTACGTGCTGACCGGACAAAGCGGGCCGCGCCTGGCGGCCTACGCGTACGCGCAGACCCGCAACCCGGCCTTCGCCAAGGCGGCGATCGCCGAAATGCTCAATCTAGGCGGCGGCTCCGCGGTTCCGCACGTGGTGAGCGGGGACCTCTCGCTCAGTCCGGTGGAGGAAGCAGCGGGCGTGTCCACCAACGACGCCGCGCAGACCGGACTGACGGAAATTGAAGTGCTCGAGCTTTGCCAGGATCAGCTGCCCACGGCGGCGCCGCCCCCCCGCGCGCCCCGGCGCTTCCGGCCCGGCGGCTATGGCGGCGACGGACCTCCGCCCGGCCAAGACGGCGGCGCGCCGCGGCCGTAGGCCCGGGATCGATCCGAGCAGCCGGCGGCGCCCGATCAGCGCAGCTGATCGCCGGGCACTTCGGGTCGCCCGGGTTCGTCGAGCAATTGGATGGAAGTGGCGGGGCCGAGATCGGCCGGCTCGTCCCAGGCCCGCAGGGCCCAAATGATCTTCTTGGCCGGCGTGATTTCGAGCACCTGCACGGTGTCCTTCCATTCGGCGACTTTTTTGTCGTTGGCCACCCAGCAGCAGATCACCGTGTTGCCATTGGCCAGCCGCTGCGCGGTCTGGATGTTGAACAGCTTGATTCCCGGGGCATCGGCCTGCGTGAACTCCCAAACAGTTTCGCCCTGCGGGTTGACTTCGCGCGCGTAGGCCCGGGCATCCCCCGCCAGGAGCGTGTTGCCATTCTTAAGGCGGATCGCGGACCAGACGTTTTGCGCGGCCACCGACCAGACGACCTTTCCGGTCAGGTCGTATTCGACGACTTTGCCCTCGCTCATGTGTGGCACCAGGATCGTGTGATTGGCCGTCATCCGAATATGGCGAAACTGGCCGTGCGTCTTCGGGATCGTCGTGGGAATCGGGATCTCCCGTTCCACCGCGCCCGTGCCCGTATTGATGATCATGGCCTCGGCCGGATTGCCATTGCGCATGATCAGCACTCGGTCGAGGCCGAGGGCTTCCACCGAATGCACCTCCGTGCCGGGCGGCGCCACGTAGTCCCAAACCAGCTTCTGGTCCGGGCTCACCTCGGACGCCCCGGACATGTGGGAAAAGATGATGTTGCCGTTGGGCAGCAGCGTGGCGTCGTCGAACTCCTGGATGTGCCCGGCCGCATTCTTTAGCGGCATCGTGTACTGCCAGACGATCTGGCCGCCGCGCACGATGAACATCGATTGTTTGTTCGGTTTGCGGGTATCCCATTCGCCGGCGTAGAGGAAGGGGTGCTGGGCGAGTCCGTCGCCGGGCAGCAGGGCGGGCGAGAGGGGGACCGACGCGGCCGCGGGAGCCGGATCGGCGGCTTGGGCGAGGGGAAGGAAGGCGGCGAGCGCGAGCAGGCCAGGGGTCAAGCGATTGCACATGAAGCGGAGAATGAATGGGCGGATGGGCGAAGACTATTCGAAAATGGGATCCGGTTCCCAAAAGATTGCCGGCCCTTGCGGACCGACGAGCTCAGGGTAGATTGCGGCGAAAGGACCCGACATGATTCGAAAACTCCCGACCGGCGGCTACCGGCTTTATTCCCGGAAGAAGAATCCGGCGACCGGCCGGCGCCGCAATCTGGGCACCTTCCCGACCCTGGCCAAAGCGCGGCAGCATGAGCGGGCGGTGCAGTATTTTAAGCGCCAGCGATGACGCGCGCGCGCGGCCCTTTAGCGCTCCGGCGTTCTTCCCCGCTCAGACCGGCGACGGATTCCGTTCGGCGAAGCCGGCCTGATGCCAGTACGGATAAATCTTCGGCTGGACGCTGGCGGTCTCGAGCTGGGCGAGGTGTGCTGCTTCGAGCTTCCAGCCGGTGGCGCCGATGTTTTGCCGCAGCTGTTCTTCGTTGCGGGCGCCAATGATCAAGGTTGAGACGGTCGGGCGCTGGAGCAGCCAGTTGAGCGCGATTTGGGGCACGTTGCGGCCGGTTTCCTTCGCCACGGCGTCCAACGCGTCCACCACGGTGAAGACCAGTTCATCGTCCACCTTGGGCCCGATATCGCGCGAAGCCTGGGACTGCTGGCGGGTATGCGGGGGCGCCGGCTGGCCGCGCCGGACTTTCCCCGTCAGCCGGCCCCAGCCCAAGGGACTCCAGACGACGGCCCCCAGCCCCTGGTCGAGGCCGAGCGGCATGAGCTCCCATTCGTATTCGCGCCCGACGAGAGAATAGTAGGTTTGATTGGCCACGTAACGGGCGAGGCCGTGCTTCTCGGACGCGGCCAACGATTTCATCAGGTGCCAGCCGGAAAAATTGGACACGCCCAGGTAGCGAATCTTTCCGGCGCGGACAAGGTCATCGAGGGTCTGCAGGGTTTCCTCCACCGGCGTCTGAGCGTCGAAGCCGTGGAGTTGGAAGAGATCGATGTAGTCGGTTCCCAGGCGCCGCAGACTTCCGTCCACCGCCTGGAGCAAATGGTAACGGGAGGAGCCGATGTCATTCGGTCCTGGCCCGAACCGAAAGGTCGCTTTGGTCGAGATCAGGACTTGGTCGCGGCGGCCCTTGATCGCGTGGCCGAGAATTTCCTCGGCCAGCCCGTCCGAATAGATGTCCGCCGAGTCGAACATGGTCAGGCCGGATTCCAGGCAGACGTCCACCAATCGGGTCGCTTCCGGCACCCCGCTGGCGCCCCAGCTGCTGAAGACGGGGCCTTTGCCGCCGAATGTGCCCGTGCCGAGCGTCAGCACCGGGACTTTAAAACCTGAATGGCCGAGTTTGCGATATTCCATGGGAAAGGGGGGAAGTGTGAGCGGTTGGCGGGCGGGAGCCCAGCCTAGCCTGAATATTTCATGAAGCCCGGCCCAAAACACAACTGCGGCCGCCCGGAGGCAGGGCCGAGACTACGATCCGCCCGAATGGGGCACGGCGACCTCGATCCGGGTGCCCTGCCCAGGGACGGATTCGATCTGCAGCATCCCGCCCAAAATGCGCGCGCGTTCGGCGATGCTGCTGAGGCCCAACCCTTCGACCGGGGGCTTCCCGCCCGTGGGACTGGCGGCAAATCCTTGGCCATCGTCCTCGATGCCCAGCCGCACCTCCCGGACATCCCTTTCCAGGCGGATCTGGACGTGGCGCGCCCGTGCGTGTTTCAGGATGTTGCTGAGGCTCTCTTGCGCGATTCGGTACAAATGCGTGGCCGACTCCGGGGTGAATAAGTCGTCGACCGGATCCAGCTTCCGGGTGATGGGTAGCAGGCTGTTGCGCGCGGCGGCGTCGATCATGGCCTCCAAAGCGCGGGTCAGGCCCAGTTGGTCCAGCTGATAGGGCCGAAGATCGTGGGAGATTTGGCGGACTTCCGCGATCGCTTGCGTCGCCATATCCTGCAGATTTTGGAACTGCAGCCGCATCTCGGGCGAGGCGGCGGCCATCTCATGCGCCAGCTCGGCGCGGTTCTTGATCAAGATCAGGTTCTGGCCCAGGCTGTCGTGCAATTCGCCGGCAATGCGGCGGCGCTCCGCCTCCTGGGAGGCGATCAAGCGCCGGGTGAAATCCTCCCGCGCTTGGCGTTCGCGCTCTTCGCCGCGTTTGCGTTCGGTGATGTCGTGGATGACCGAGAGGAGATGGGACCGGCCACCCAACTCCGTGAGTTCCCCGCTATAGAGGACGGTGATAATGGTGCCGCGCCGCGTGCGAAAGCGCAGTTCCCAATCCCGTACCGCCCCGCGGGACTTCAGGGCGTCGATCAAGACTTGGCGGCTCGCTGGGTCGGCGTAAATGCCCAGTTCGAGTGTCGTGCAGCCCACGAGCTCATCGCGCGCGTAACCCAGGAGACGTTCGTAATTGGCATTGGCATCGACGATCCGCCCGGTTTCCAACTCGCTGATCGCCATCGCGTCCGGCCCGGCGCGAAAGACCTTGGCGAATTTCGCCTCGGACTCGCGCAGCGCCGCTTCCGTTCGCTGCTGGCCGGCGGCGCTGGCGAGCGATTGTTCTTCGGCCCGGCGCACGACCCAGCTCACCACCAGCTGGACCACGACAAATTCGGCCATGAGAAAGATGAGCACGACCCAATTGGACGCGGCGGTGTGATGAAGGACGGGCGGCGGCAGGTGCCCGGTCAACTCCGCCCGGAGCATTCCCAGGCTGATGGCGCCGCAAACCGCGGCCGAAATCGCGGCGGCCCGGGGACCTTGCAGGATTCCGGCGATCCCGATCACGAGGAGATAGGCCATCGCGCCCGGAGCTCGCACGCCGCCGGCGGTCCAGGCGGAGACGCTTACCGTGACGGTCACGACTGCAATCAAGAGCGTCGCGGCCAGCCGGGTGCGACCCAAGCGGGTCAAATACAGGAGAACGACGAACGAGCTGTCATAGGCGAGCAGATAAGCGAGAAAGCGCGTGTTGCTCGCCGGTATGATCCAGACGAGCGCGGTATAGAGCAACGTGACCGTGCCGCAGAGACCAAACAGGACCGCCCAGACCTTGCGCGCGGCCAGGGTCTTTCGTTCATCGGCGAAGGTGGGAGCCGCAAAGATTTTCATGACGACATTCAACGCCGCGCTCGTTCTCTACCATGTTCGGTTCCCGGTGGGTACCAGGAAATTGCGGGGGGTCTTCGGTTGGATGGGATCCTAGGTCTTGGATAGTTTACCAAAATATTGATGGGTAATGGTCTATGTCAGTCCATCGAACAGTTCACAACGCCGGAAACGGACGGCCAGCCGGCGGATTTGAGATCCACCGTCGCGTCTCCCAAAAAACCTCGGTGATTGTTATCAATTGCCGCCGGATCGGGGCGATATTGAGGGTTACTCTCGATGGAAACCCGCACATTTTCTGATCTCGAAATCTATCGCGTGGCCGAAAAGCTGCCCTCCGCCCCGCGCCTCTTGGTCGAATTGGGCCAGCTGATGCGCGATAAGCATCTGGATTCGGGCGATGTGGTTAACCTCCTGCGCCAGGATCCGCCGCTGGTCGCGCAGATCATTCGCATGGCGAATAGCGCAGCGTACGGCGCGGCTGAACCGGTGGGCTCGCTCGAACAGGCGCTGGCGTTTGTGGGTTTTGCGGAGGTGCACCGGCTGGTGGGCGTCGTAGCGAACGTCCAGCTTTCGGCCCAGAAAATTCGGCTGTACCCCATCGATGGCGAAAAGCTGCGGCTGAACGCCCTGTTCGTCGCGGTGCTGATGGAGGAACTGGCCAAGTGGTCGGGCGAGTCGCCCCAGAGCTGCTACACCGTGGGACTACTCCGCACGATCGGCATGATGGCGTTGGACCGGCTGGCTCCGGTCGAAAGCGGATTTCCCCCGTATTTGGAAAGCGGCCAGCCCGCCTTGGATGAATGGGAGCAGAAGTATTGGGGCATGACGAACGGGCAGGCCGCCGAAAAGATCTTGCTCCGCTGGCGCCTGCCGAAAGAGGCGGTCGCCGCCATCCGCTACCACTATCGCCCGGCGGGCCACGCGCAGCCGATCATCCACCTGCTTGCGCTGGCGGCGACCGCCGCGGCGGAGCGGCTCTACACGATTCCCGGCGAAGAGCCGTATTGGAAGCTGACGCCGGAGAATTTTGCCCGGGCCGGATTTGATCCGGGCAACTTCCAGCTCGCCTGCAAGAAGGCGCAGCGCAAGTACGAGCAATTGCAGAGCGCGGGCGGTTAGGGCTGCGTCGCCGGCCGCAACGAATCGCTTTCACCCCGCAGGGCGGCTCGGGGGGCTTAGGCGAAGATCGTGCTGCGATCGAAGCGCCACCAGGCGATCGCCAGCAATCCGGCGGCGAGTCCAAATAGGATGCCGACGGTGGGCAGCAGTCCGGTCCAGCGGGTGGACGAGGCGAACACGGCCTGAAAACCGTGAATCGCCCAATACACCAGGGTGAGCCGGCTCCATTGCTGCATAAACGGGGGCATATAGCTGACCGGAAACCACGCTCCGCCGAGCGCGCTCATCAGCAGAATGCAGAAGGTGTACAGCCCTCGCGCCATTTCCGCGTTGTTCGCGAGCGACGCCAGCAGCATGCCAAAGGCGGAACAGGCGGCGGCCGCGCCCACGCCGACCAGCACCAACTGCGGGAGGTGCGACAGCAGCTCGATCCCGAACAGGAAGTGACCCGCGACGAACAGAATCCCCAATTGGAGTAATCCCAGCCCGGTCCCGTACAGGAATTTGCTGGCCAGGATCGCCGAGCGCGGCACCGGCCCGGAAAGAATGCGTTGGAAGAGTCCCAACTCTTTCTCCTGAAAGAGCGAATTGGCCGACCAGACGAGGGCGAAGAGCAGAAACTGCATCGCCCATCCGCCCACCAGCTGCGTCGCCATCGGGCTCGGCCCGTGCACGCCGTAAATTTGGCCGAACAGGTAGATCATGGTCAGGGGAACCAGGAAGGTCATTATGACCGTCCCGCGATCGCGGCGGAAATGGAGGATGTCTTTGCGGAGCAGGACTAGGATGGGGTGCATGGGGGATCGGTCGGCGGGTTAGCGGCTCGGGTTCTGCATCGGAAGCCCGTCGTTCTCGATGCCGATATTCGGGAGGCGCATGTGCCGCACTACAGGTTGGATCTTGGCGTCCACCATTCGAGTAGTGGCCGTCCCGACCGTGGGCCTTCAATGAGCCTGTGAAATAGCTGCAAAAACAAATGCCGTCCTGGCGGTGAGACCAGGACGGCATGAAATGCGGCAGAGCCGGCAGGTTATTCCCGGGCCGGGACTTTCAGCTTGGTGCGGATGTGCAACGCGACTTCAGTCGGGTCGTAATAGACGAAGTGTCCTACGCGGTGATGAGGGATGCGGCGGAGCTTGGTCCAAGATCGAAGCGTCCGAATTGAGGGCTCCTTGCCCTGCGGAAATATCCCGCATTGGCGCAAACCGACAATATCCGTAAACTGATTTTCAAGAAGAGAAGAAGGCGTTTCCATGCCGCTGCTTGCATGTCAACGGCGGGCCCTGGCACCTAGACCAACCGTGGAATTGACAATCGGGGCGTGGAGAACGACCTTTACCGATCTCCCATGACCGTCTCGATTGAAGAAATCACTGCTGCCGCTTTGGCCCTCCCGGCTGAGGCGCGGGCTGAATTGGCAGACCGGGTAGCTGCCAGCATCGCCTCGGGTATTCCTCCCCGCATTAGAGAGCTTCAAATGGAAGAAGTACAGAAGCGCCGGGCGGAAGTTTTGTCGGGCAAAGTTCAAGGGGTCTCCTCACAGCAGGTGCGCGACGAAATCGCCTCCTTGCTGAAATGAGGGACTACACGTTTCACCCTCGGGCGCTGGAGGAGTTCAAAGCGGAGGTCGTGCGCTACGAGAGCGTGGCCAAAGGTTTGGGGGCGGACTTTTCGGAATCCGTCTTTACCGCCATCGACTTGGCCTGTCGCTTTCCGGAGATGGGCGCACCCGCTGGAGACGGGGTGCGCTTTATCCTCACCAAACGATTTCCGTTTCTGATCTACTACGAGCCGCTGCGAGATTTAATTTTTGTCTGGTCGGTGATGTATGGCACCCGTGAACCGGGCTATTGGCGGGAACGGCGAGAAGGAGTTTGATCAGGGTCAAACGGCAACCGCCAGTGAGGCTACTGGCCTCGCTGGGAACGCCACAGGGGCCGCCGTTTCGGGCAGGGCGGTCCGCTCGGGCAGGATGCCGAAAAACTGTTCAGCTTCTTCGGTGCTTTTCAGGTCGAGGTAATGTTTGCGAATGATCGCCTCGGAATTGCCGGCTTGGAGAGCGGCATCGCCCATGGAGCGAAATTTCCCGACGTGCATGCTGATGAAAGTGTGCCGAAGGATGTCGTGCGAGAGTTTGAAGTGCTTGCGGAATTTGAGTCGCAGGCGCCTAAAGCCCACCGGCATGATTGGGAAGTCGCCGAGCGGGTAGGATTGTAGCCAGGCGGCGAGGTTCGGCTGAATGGTGATGATCCGCTTCATTCGGACCTTCGAGACCTCCGGCTCAATGTGAATGACGCCCATGTCCAGACGGACGGACTTGGGACTGAGCTTGGAGATTTCGCCCTCATAGAGGTCGGGCCGGATACCGGCGAAGAGGCAGAGAGCGATGAACGGCACGAGCTTTCCGTCGTGGTTCTCCTCGGCCCACTTCATGATTTCCGCGCATTGATCGGCAGTCAGTGTCGGGGCGGACCCGCGCCGATGACCAAGACCCCGGTAGTGCGGCACCTTGTCGATAGGGTTAACGGCGATCCAGTCTTTGACCTGGAGGCAGTATTTGAGGAATGCGCCAATCAGGCCCCGGCGGTTGTTGTAGGATTTTTTCGAGACCTGGCCTCGCTTAAAAAAGTCCGTGAGTGCGGTAGCGGTGAGGTCGCTCACCAACTTGCCCCGGAACGTGGCTTCCAAGGCCCGCAGCTCGCACCGGAACGAGGTAAATTGCCGGTGCGATAGGTGCCCTTGGTCGTGGTCCATCTCCCGCAGGGCGAGGTATTCACGGGCTGCCTCGACGACAGGCTTGTCATTTACCGGGTCGCGGTAGTTCGTGAGCGCGTAATCGAGGTAAAAGCTCAACGAGCGTGACCGGCTCCCGAGGCGTTGGAATGCCGCCTCCGACTCTCGGACCGGCTCGATTGTCAGGCAGGTCGAGATGGAACGCAGGCCCGAGGCGGCTTGCTCCGCGCCGAGTTCCATCGCCGCTTTGTCGGCGCCTGCCTCTTCTCGTGTCTTGAAGTTCTTCCGGATGCGGACGCCTCGGAGCCAGCCGGATACTCGCCATGAGGTCACGCCATTCCGGTT
>Ga0182024_10016721_pt1 | contig 13873 bp, 11 predicted proteins | sample P32metaG_FD_120480 | JGI IMG/M metagenome (GOLD analysis project Ga0182024, IMG submission 120480) | Permafrost microbial communities from Stordalen Mire, Sweden - P3-2 metaG (Illumina Assembly) | ecosystem: Environmental > Terrestrial > Soil > Wetlands > Permafrost | place: Sweden: Stordalen... | reverse complement strand
TCGGCCCAGGGCGATCCTGTTCGAAGCCGCCAATAAATGCCGTTCAACACCTTACGGTCATTCGCGCGCGCTACGCCCCGAGGCTTACTAGGCAGCAACGGCGCGATGATCGACCACTCAAAATCCGTCAGTTCATATCGGCGAGCGTGCATCCAAAATCCTCCCAGGATTTTGAATCACATCTCGCTCGCCAAAGGAATCCCCTTTATGAGTTTGTGACCTAGCATATGCTTCGAAGTCGCTGATGCGTTCGGCGTCGGACGAAATTGAAGTTGCGCGAAATGGCGCGCCAACATCTCGCGTCCGGCGTTGACTTGCGACGGCGGCGCGCGCAAAGTACAAGCTGCGGCCTCCTCGCGTTTTGTTTTGGCGGCCAGCTTGGCCCATACATTGTCGTCATCGTCGCCGATGGCGAGAACGATCGCGCCAGCGGCTGAATTGATCAGATCGTCGTGCGAATTAGGGGCGTGGTCGATACTGTCCCGCCCGCCGCGCGCCGTGCGCCGTTCAAGGCCAATGAGCTGCGCCGACAGGATGGGGTTATCCAGAAGCTCGGCACGATGGGCGTTCAAGATAGGAAGAAGCTCGCGATAGATTTCAGACTTCGAACGTTCGGACGTCACGTACTCAATGCCGTGCGCTGCGAAGCGCTCTACGGGCCATTCACCCCCGTAGCGGTCCCCGGTGCAGTTTGTGAGCCAGAAGCGCTTGAGGTCGGCCGCAAAGGCCTGACAAACCGCGTCAGGGCTGAACGGCGGCTTCACCTCGCGAAGCAGGTCAAGCACCACGATTTCACCCTCGGTATGCGCAATCGCAAGGGTCATCGCGTCGGCCGATCCCCCGCTGGGATCGACGAACGCAACATACGATTGCAACCTGACGGGCGCCAGTTCATGTCGGCCGGGGATCGTCGCACCGTCAACAACCTCGCGAGAAATGAAGGCCTCGATGTCGGTGCGCCATTCGCCGCCGTATTCAGCGCCGGCGCTCGTCGGGTCGCGCTCATAAGCTCGATCGATGATGCTCTGTTTCAAGCCCGGATTCATCGTCTTGGATGGTGCCTTGGCGACAACAATGCGAGCGTCGCCGGTCGGCCCGAAATGGCGCTTCCACGTTTCGAACGCCTCGCCGCGCCGGGCATACGGGGAACTGATCGCGGCGAGCAAACCGCCCGTCGTCGCCAGGCTCGGGCGCGCGCCGTTCAGGATCTCGGTGTCGGGATTCGCCGTCGCTTCGTTGCGCCAAAAACACACTTCATCGGCGATGATCGCGCAGGCGGTTCCGCCGCGAATGGTCCGGAAACTCGCCGGCCTGCATTCGATATCGATCTTTGTCGACAAGGCGATCGTGTCGGCAGTCCGCCCGTCGACAAGCTTCGCCAGGGCAGGAACGCCTGCGAAAATGCCGTCCAAATATTGCAGAGCCTTGTTCGCCTGCCACAAGGACGCGCTCATAATCAGCACGCTGGCGCGCTCGCCCGGCGCCAAGACGTCAGAGAAGTCGACAAGGGCCGCGATATACGCGGCCAGGACCGCAATAGCGCGGGTCTTGCCGCCACGTCTCCCAACGATGGCCCAAAACTCTTCGGCCCACTCGCCGGGCTCCTTATCGCGTCCCGTAAGGTCTTTGAAGATGACGCGTTCGGTCGACGCCAATTCCTCGCCCGCGATGGCGATCAAAAGGATGCGCCAGGCGGCCCAAGTCTCGCCCGGCAGGATCGATCCGAAGATTTGGGGATGCTCCAGAGCTTCCCGCATGCCCATAAGTTTGTTCATGCCCCGCTCTCACGCGCGCGGGCGGCCTGCCCCAGCGATGATGCTGGCCAAGGAGGGCGTCACGTCCTTTTGAGCCCGCTTGATGCCTATTGTTTCGAGGATGCGCCTCAGGTGGCCAGCGGCCCGCGTGTAGGCGTCAAGGTCGACTTCCTCACCCATGGAGAGCCTGCCCTCCATTTGCTCAAGCTCGACCTCGATAACGGCCGCGCGAGTGGCCAACGAGATTTGAGCCTCCGACAAGGCATCCCACCCGCCCATATCGGCGACGTGCAGTTCGATCATGTCCTTGCGACGCCGCGCCCACGCGCTCTTGCCGTCCCCGTCAACGAAGGTGCGGCGACCGTTCGTAACTTTGCTGCGAGTGCGCGTAGGACGATTTACAATGGCCGGACTATTCAGCATGAAATTTCTCAAATGTTGTCCACACGTTGTCCCAAAGTATAGCGTCCGCGTCAGCGGCGCGGAAGCCTACGCATGATTATCAGGCAGTATCAATTGATATCATTGTAATATTTATTTCTAACAACGCGCTGTTAGATCAGGCGATATCATGCGATAACAGGTCGCGTGCTCGGTGCGTTGCTATGAAAAAATCAGGTTCTGCGCGTGTTTCGGGGCGAACGCACCTGATGTCGTCGCATAGTGGGTCTCCACCGCAACCCATCACTAGGAGATAAGCATGTCTGCGAGCCAGTTTCCAAATGCGGGCCACGCGGGGGCAGTTGCGGGTTCTCACGATGGTTCGCTTGGCTATTTATTGACAGCCTACTTTTCATGTTTTCGCGGTCGCACTTCGCTCGCGGAGACGACCTTTGGTCTCTAACGTCGCGGTTGGTGCGTTCATTGTTGCGATCCTTCTGTGACTGGGCGTGGTCTCAACGTTGGCCAAAGCTGACTGCAGACCACCTAGGCAGGCTCGGAATGTACTCACATCGGCGAGCAATCCTGGCAGCGCAAAGTAGAAGGAAGCGCCGCGACGGGCTGCTATGTTGCCGCCCTTCTTGAGTCAGCGCAGTCGCAATCTCACTCGGTCAGCTTTTCGCGGATCGATTGCAATTCCTGTCGGCGCTTGGCGCTCGTTTTGGGGTAGCTCATTTTGAGCCCTTCGAACGTGTCGAGGACAATTTGGGAGACGATCAGCCGAGCATTCTCTTTGTCGTCGGCCGGAACGACATACCACGGAGAGTCGCTTGTGCTTGTTGCACTGAGGCATTCTTCAAACGCCTTCTTGTATTGCTCCCAGAATTTCCGCTCTGCAATGTCTGCAAGGCTGAATTTCCAGTTCTTCTCCGGCTCGTCGATGCGTGCAAGAAAGCGCTTGCGCTGCTCTTCCTTCGAGAGGTGTAGGAAAAATTTGACGACGCGGGTTCCGTTGGCGTGGAGATGACTCTCCAAATTCGTGATGGAGCGATAGCGCTGGCGCCAAAACTTCTTATTATCGCCCGGTGGGTCGACGAGCGCTTCGCCGCTCAGTAGTTCTGGGTGCACGCGGATGATCAGCACTTCCTCGTAGTAGGATCGATTGAAGATGCCGATCCGCCCGCGTTCCGGCAGATCGCGAGTGGTGCGCCAGAGAAAATCGTGCTCCAATTCGGCAGCGCTGGGATGCTTGAAACTGAACACTTGGCAGCCCTGGGGGTTGACCCCCGACATCACATGCCTGATTGCGCCGTCTTTTCCCGCCGCGTCCATCGCCTGAAAGATAAGCAGGACGGCATGGCGGTTGGATGCGTAGCGAAGCTGCTGTTGCGAACTTAGCCGCGCAACGTGCTCCTCCAGAAGTATCTTATATTGCCTCTTCGATTTGTACACGGGATCAACTTTCGTCGGCCACTTCTCGAGGTTGACCTCGTCTCCTTCCCCAACGCGAAGGTCCTTTGAATGTATTTTCATTGGCTTCCCTCTGGCGGTCTTGCCGCTCCTCTCGCATATGGGCTCACTCGGCGCTCTTGGGCGACGAGTCGGGCAGTGTATTGGCCTCGGCATCTGGCTTAGACTCGGTATTGGAGTCGGGCTGCGCCTTGGCGTCAGGCTCAGGTTCGACTGTGGCCTCGGTGTCGGCTTTAGGCCCCTTCGCGACCGCAGTGTTCACCTGGGCATTGGTAATGGCCGCGGCGATGATTCGCCCGGCATCCTCCGGGTCTTTGACGAGGCCAGCCACAAGAAGGTCACCGAGCGACGTGTTGAGCAGTGTCGCGACGTCGGTTTTGGTTTGCGACGGAGGCTCGGCCTTGGCTTCAGGTTTGGCTTTGGCCTCAGGCTCAGGCGCGCCTTTCTCTTCAGGCTTTGTGTCGGAAGCCTTCCCTTGTTCGGCGCCAGGTTCGGCCGTCGGTATTCCTTCCGTTTTTTCCCCGCCCTGGGTTTCGTGAGTCAACGGGGGGGAATGTCTACGCCGGGTAATCCCGAGAAGCTCGAATACCGGTACCTTTACGAAGTCCAAGACGAAAGCGAAGGCGACCGCCGCTGCAAGCGTGCCGGCCACGAGCAAGGGCGGCAAGCGCGCCATCGCGATCCCGCCGACGGCCAACGTCGAAGCGATCGCGATATCGGCAACGGACGACGCAGCAAGCCACAGGCTTGGACGGATGCCCCACAGGCGTCGGCGCTGACGAATGGCGTAAAGCGTCGCTTGGCTACCGAACACCAGGACGAGAAAGGCCAGGGTTCTCAGCGTCTCGGTTCCGAGATTCATGCCAAATCTGCCGACGGCCAGGACGCCGCTGCAGAAGGTCAGCAGGCACATACCAAGGATGACGCCTGCCACCGTCAAGCTGCCGATGCGCCACGAATTCGGCATCGGAGAAGGTCGCACCTTGTCCGTCGTCAATGACATGGAAAGGAAATCGCCGGTGATCATCACAATGACCATCAGCATCGGGGTAAGAATCGCGTGCCCTGTCATGATCAAGCCGACGATCAGAAACAGCACCGTCACGATCTTCTTGATGATGGAGTTCAGCGTATAGGTTAGGATGCGCTGGAACGTTATTCGACCCTCCTTGACCGCGGCGACGATTCCGGCGAGTCCAGCCTCGGTCAGCACCATGCCGGCGGCCGATTTGGCGACGTCGGTCGCCGTCGAGACCGCGATGCCGATCTGCGCCTGGCGCAGCGCCGGCGCGTCGTTCGCCCCGTCGCCACACATGCCAACGATATCGCCGCCCTTCTGGAACGCCTTGACGAGCTTGTACTTGTCCTCGGGCAGGACGCCGGCGAAAACCGCGAATTGCTCGGGGCGGACACTGTCGGGGATCGGCCCGGGCGGAGAGACTTCACCATCGAGCCCCACCGCATGAGCGACAATAGCGGCCGTCGCCGGCGCGTCGCCCGTCACCATCACCGTGCGAACCCCCAAGCCGTGCAGTTCCGTGACGAGCTTGGCCGAGTCCGCGCGCGGCGGGTCGCTGAGCGCGATCAGTCCCGCCAGCTTCATCTCCTTTGGCGGTCCGACCGCGACCGCCAGAACCCGGAAGCCCTTCCCCTCAAGTTCCTTCGCCGCGGCCGCCGCCGCTGGCGAAGGTTGCGCGAGGCCGATGACCGCGCCAAAGGCGCCCTTCACGATACGTTGCGGGCCTCCGGTCGAATCAGTTGCTGTCGCCTCGGACATCTTCTTTGCCGGATCGAAGGGCGCGAACTTGACCAATTTCGGCGCATCGGAAATCGCCTTGTGCGAGGCGGCGGCGCGAATGGCGCCATCGACAGGATCCCGCCCGCCATCCGAGCTGGCCAGCGCGGCCAGCGCCAAAACATGCGGTTCGTCAAAGCCGGGCATCGCATGGACGCTCGTAACCGTTAGCGCGTTCTGAGTCAGCGTGCCGGTCTTGTCGACGCACAAGACATCCGTCGTTCCCGCTTCATCTACCGCGGAGAGGCGGGTCGGAAGGACGCCGAGCTTAGCCAAGGACCGTGCACCCAGCGCCGCCGCAAGGGTGAAGGTGGCCGGCAGTGCCACCGGTATCGAAGCGAGGACCGCCGTCAGGACGAGAGGAATGATCTCGCCGAGCGGCATCTTGAGAAAGTAAGCATAGGCGACCAGCATCACAATGACGACACCGTTGAACATGGCTAGATTGCGCACCACGCGCAGAACAGCCTTCTGCTGAGAACTGACGACATGGGCGGTGCGGACGAGTTCTGCAGTGCGACCGAACTTAGTGCGTGCTCCGGTCGCCGTGACCTCCGCCACCGCCTCGCCGCGACGCACGAGCGCTCCGGCAAAGGTTTGGACGCCCGCGCCCGCTTCGACGGGTACCGATTCGCCGGTAAGCATGGATTGGTCGAGCAGGACTTCTCCCCCTGTGATGTGCACATCCGCGGCAACCACGCCGCCGAGGGAGAGCTTCACCACGTCGCCCGGGACCAGCTCGGCGGCGGGCATGGTTTTCCATGCGCCGTCGCGCCGGACAGAGGCGTTCAGCGCAAGCCGAGACTTCAGTGCGGCAAGAGTCGCTTGGGCGCGACTCTCCTGGAACAGTCCGAGCGCGGCGTTGAACGCCAGGAGACCGGCAATGATGCCCGCCTCGACATATTTTCCGAGCCCCAGCTCCAGCAGGATCGCGGCCTCCAGCATCCACGGGACAGGGGCCCAGAATTTTTCAAGCGCCATGCGCAATGGATGCATGCTTGTGTCCGGCATCGCGTTCGGGCCGAATTTCTCCAGCCGGCGGCGAGCCTCTGCGCTCGTCAAACCGCTCGGCAAGCCGGCTTCGGCTGGGCTGGCTGGATTGGCAGACGTAGAGCCAACTGCGGGCGGTGTTGGGTTCGGGGGCGCGGTCATGCTCTCCTTTGTTCTCGGCACACGTTGCAGCGGCATCGACAGCGGATGGGCCTCTGGCTAGGCTCAATGGCCAGCCTACTTTCTGCAAGAAAGATGATGCCAGCCGTCCTTGAGAGAAGTGCGACTGCGCTATTCAGCCAGTCCGACGGGCGAGATGATCAGCAGGCGCGGCTGCCTTCGCTCCGACATGCACATCAAGGCGTTTGGGATTGGCCGCGCCGAGGATGCCCTTGGCGCGCGTCATTTCCTCCGCCGAGCCGCGCGCCATCACCAGAAAGTCGTCGGCCTTCACGGCCGCCTCATAGGCGATCACGCTGTCCTTGGGTATGCCGATGCTGAAGATCGCCGCGCCAAGCGCGCTCAGTCCGCCGACCACGACAGCGTTCTCGACGCCGGCGAGGGCCACGGCGGCCAGATATCCAAGCACGACGACGTGGCCAACGACGGGGATGGTGATGAACAAGCCGCCAAAGAAGAGGCCCCAGAAACCGCCCCAGAAGGCGCCGCGGGTGCCCCAGAACTTGATCCGATCGCCGGCGTTGTAGAAGCCGACAACCTTTTCGTCCGTATGGTATCCCTTGCCGACAACGCTGAGATTCTTCATCTCGAAGCCCGACGCGGCCAGTTTTTTCACGGCCGCTTCGGCCGAATTGTGGTCGCCAAAGACTGCGACAATTGAGTCGGTTGTTTCCATTTTGTTCTCCAATCGATTACCTCCCAAAACTTCCTGAGCGCAAGGCGCGAACGAGCTGGCAGGCTACCGTCATTTCGACAACGCAAGAAGCGTCCGCAGGTTGCTATGGTGGCGATTATATTTGCGTAATCATGCGCGCTCTCGTCTTCGATCCAGATGGCGGGGCACACGATGAAATTCGTGCACGGGGATGGGCGGACCTCATGGCGGTAATTTCACGTTAGCGAGATTTGCAGGCAGTGTTGGTGTGACTGACCGCGGTGCCGATGCGGGCGCCCGCAATTTCCTTCCAAGCGGCCGGCATCCTTCCGGCGGCGCTGATCCTCGCGTTTGGACCGACAAGGCGCTCAGGCTTTCGGATCGCGTCACCCTTAAGCATCGCGCGAGATTGCGCAAAACACCACCTCTGAAGCTTAGCGTCGCCCGATCAACCGGCGCCCCTGATGCGAGTCAGGTAGTCGACGATCGCCTTCACATCTTCCTCCACGATGGGCGCCTTGTAGACGGCCCGCATCTTGTCGACCTCGGCCTGCCAAGTCGTTTGCGTCAATGGCGGTTGGGTCAAGACCATCTCCGCAGAATGGCACGCCAGGCAGTTGTTGTTGATCGCGTCGGAGCCCGGGCCGTCGGGGAACGCGAGATCACCAAAGGGCAGATCGGAATTGACCGATTGAAAGTCCGTGAGGCGGTCCGCGGCGAGCGCGGTCGGCGCGCAGGCTGACGCGGCCAGCAGGAAGATGATGGTCAGTGAAGTTTTCCGGAACATTGTTCATCTCCTCAAGCGGCGACAATGCTTATGGCTTCAATGGCGTTACGCATGAAGCCAGACGGGTTCCAATTCGCCTCCAGCGGCTGCGTGTCTCCCGCGGCGCTCGTGCATCGCACCATCAACGTCCGTTCGCCCCGCGCCGGCGTGATCGAAGCCTGCCAGCGGCGAAAGCTGTATTTTCCCGCGTCCGGTCCGAGTTGCGTCTCTTGCCACGTCGTGCCGCCGTCGATCGAGAGATCGACCCGACCGACTCCGGAATCGCCACCGAAAGCGATGCCGCGCAGCGCGATCGGCGCGGCGGCCGAGACGCCGTCCCCAGTCTTCGCATTCGTGAAGAACGAGCGTGGGACCATGCGATTGATCGGAATCATCTTCAGCTCCTTCTCGCTCGGATTCATCGAGGCGTGCGGCGTGTCCGGAATAAGATAAGCCTTGGCCATCCAGAAATTGTCGTCCGGCTTGTCGAGCACTTCGATGTCATTGAGCATTTTCACCCAATAGGTCGAATACCAACCGGGAACGATGAGCCGCAGCGGGAAGCCGTTGAGGAAAGGCAGCTGCGCGCCATTCATCGCATAAGCGATCATCACCTCGCCGTCGCGCGCATGGTCGACCGAAAGCGATTTCATGAAGTCCGGCCCGTCGGGCATGACCGGCTCATCGAGCCCGTTGAACCGCACAGCGATCGCGCCTGCCTTCACGCCCGCGCGATCGAGGACGTCCTTGAGGCGAACGCCGGTCCAACGGGCATTGCCCATCGCCCCGTTTCCCCATTGGGCGCCCGGCACGCGCGGCTGCGTGAAGCCGCGCGAATTTCCCGAGCACTGGTTGACGGCGACCAGATCGACCGCCCGCATCGCGAGCAAGTCGCGCAGCGAAAGGGTCAGCGCCATGTTCACTTGGCCGCGAATCTGCAGCCGAAACGCCGCCGCGTCGACTTGCGTGGGAAGATTGGACCAATGCCAGCGAACATAGAACTGGTCGTTCGGCGTTATCACATCCTTGTCGAATACTTCGAACGGCGTTTCGAGCAGGGGAGGCGCGTCCGCTGCAGGATCATCTTTCCGTTTCCGGGGAACGCGGTCGTGAGAGGTCTTGCGCCGTCGCCGCCCGGCAGCCCGAGGTCGACCGAGTCCTCGGCCAAGGCGGGAAGCGAGGCGAGCGAGAACCCGGCAAGCCCGATCCCTGTCACAAACGCCCGTCGACTGGCGGGCCCCTGGAAAAGTGGCATGGCGGCGTTCCTCCCAGCTTGGTCGTTGGCGGCGAACATGTTTGCTAGATTGACCGTGCCGATCCTTCCGATCGGGCTTAGACTCTCCACGCTCATATATCACGCGACGGAGCGCCGCGCCGCCGCTCGGGCTCAAAGCCAGACAGCCCGGCCGACAACGATCGCAAGAGTCGTGGGCATCGTATCAATCTGCATCAGGGCTTCGCGCCCGCAAATGCGTCCGGTGGGAATCGACTTCGCCGTCGATGGGTAGGTCTGAATGATGACACAACGATCGCGATAAGGGCTGTGTTGCTGGCGATGGCGTCTGCCCCGGACGCTGAGGCGTTGCGGTCCGCATCGAACGGTGAGCAATCCGATCATCGCGAGATTTTTCAGATTCGCAGAATGTTCCTATGGCATAGCGGACTATCCGTTCAGACAATGCATTCGCCGTCTATCGTCGAGGGCCTTTCGCTGAGCTGTTGGACATGCCGCAAAAAGGACGTGGCCTCTCCTGTTGATCGCACCACGACCTCCACCTCGCCTATTCTCAGCTTCACCGTGCGACCGGATGGGCCTTCGAACCAGGCGGCAACGATCGTCCCCAGCGCTGGCTCAATCGCTCGGGGAAGCGGAACGATGAATTCGCCAAGATAGCCTCCCACGCGCTCGATAGCATCGCGATAAAACATGGGAGTGGATACTTCAACGCCGCGAATGCGAAGAAAATCTCGGCACTTGCCAAACATGATTTGCAATGAGGCGTTCCCGACCTCTGGCTCATCCAAACCGGGGACCAACGAAAGCTGAACGCGAGCTGATTGCATAATCATTCCATTTTTTGAGGCTTACAACCGTTTGCCGCTTAGTCTCTTGATCAAGCAGTAGCAAAGCCGCGCGATCGTCCGATCGATCTCTGACGATCCTGATCCCTCTCCGCAGATCGTAACGGCCAGTCCTACGTCTTGCCGCCGGATTTTCCGATTAAAAAAAGTATTAATTGATTGCGGGTCTCCCGACGCCAGAATGAAGTGCCGTAGTTTTGGCCGCCTTTGGCGTAGGGGCGATTTTTCACGACGGGGATAAATGAAACATCGTACCGCAACGGCCTTCATCATCTTTGAGCGCCTCATGCTTACGCATTGCGTGCTCGAAGGGGCCCGGCTTCTCCTCAAGCCTTGGCGGAGAATTGTCCTCGAGTTCGCCCCGCAAGGCCAAAGGCTTGTGAATTCATGCGAATGGAATTTAGCCGGCTGACCGGTATATTCGTTTCTCAGCGGCCGTGGCCCGTGAATGGTCGGTCAACTGCGGAACTCTTTGAAGAAGCAAGAGATGCCCTTGCGGAGTTTTACGAAGGCGACGAATATTCGATTTGGCCTAAGATGGAATTTGCCCCAAACGCTCCAGAACAAGTTCAAATAGTGGGAGCAAGTGGCGCGGTCATCGTTGAATACGGCCTCGGAGATTTGCTCGCTGACACGGGACGCTGTTTGGGGCCTAGAGGTTACTAAGACGAATGCCACCCGTTTCGTTAGAGTCCGTCCGATCGTTTCATGATGTTTTTGAGAGCCTTGCGATTCTGCGCGCCATGAGGCGGATCATGGCGAGCTGCACGAACGCGAGTTGCGTGCGCGTCAGGTTTTCGAAGTCCTTCGCCGGGCGGCGGCAGCGGCCAAGCCAGCCGAACGTCCGCTCGACGATCCAGCGTTTGGGTAGCGCCACAAAGCCTTTGGCCGCATCGGAACGCTTGACGATTTCGAGTTCCACCTTTCCAAGACGCTTGGCCGCGGTCCTTGTGTCGTCGCCGCTGTAGCCGCCGTCGGCGAACAGCCGCTTCAGGAAGACAAACAGTCGCCGCACCTCCTTCAAATGAACGGCCGGGCCAAGGCCCATTCCCCATCTGTCTGATCGCTCGGATAACGAAGCCCATTGCGCTCGTAGTCCTTCCGGTCCCCGCCGTCCACATCCAAGCCTCCCGCGAATCATGCAATCCATCGAATCACAAATGACTCACTGGACTCAACTTTCCCTGGGACCGGCTCTTTAGATCGGGCCGAACGCCAGTGGCGCCTGAGCGTCGAATTCACACCGCATTCGGGACAAGAGGCAGCCGTTTACCCAACCGCCGACATCATCCAACAACCACCGACACTCTCAAGACCCAGAACCCGAACGCCGGGCGCTGGAGACCAACCCGATTTTGTCTGCACGCCGCTGAATATCGGCGCCCAAAAGGTTCGTTCAGCTGTTTGGACATAGCGCCGTCAGACGGCCGGACGAACGGTTGATGAGACTGCATGGCATGTCAGCTAGTGACAACACCAGCCTACGGCAATTGAAGCGCCAAGTTCCAGCGCGAAGCGCGAGCGCCAGTTCGGTTCGCGCGCATCGAGGACTGAAGCTGGCGCAAAGGCGGCACTCCCGGCGCCACCATGGTGGGTATTGAACGGGATGTGCCGCATAGGGCCAAAATGCGTCTTTCTCATTGAGAAATCTTAATGAGCCCTTCATGCCCCGGCCACGCGCCATGGCGCATTGTCCCGTCGCGGTTAAACTTCGCGGAATGCACCGCTTCGTGGCGACCGACTACCAGGTGTTTGACAGCCAAACCGAGGGCGCATCAGCCGAGCGCCTGCGGGCCATTTCGTCGGGTCCGGACGGCGCCGTGTTGGAAGACCTCCAATCTGTTCGCCCGTCACACGAAAGCTGTTCGTCTCCCGACGCCAGATTGATCTTCCCGAAAGGCGCAAAATGGCGACGAGGAAACACAATCTCGAAGAGATCGTCGCAAAGCTTCGAAAAATCGACGCGTTGACCTCGCAGGGCTGGCCAATTGCGAAAGCGATGCGATCGGACTGCGTCACGGAAGCCGTTTATCGCGGGTGGCGATCCGAGCACGACGGATTGCTGCGGACGCTCGGCGCGTCGCGGAAGTCCGCCTCGAAAAAATCAAAGGTCACTGGCCGCCGGCGCGTTGGAAGTGCTGGCGGAATATCAGGCGACGGAGGGGGAAGCGATGCCGACGGCTGAACAACCCATCGAGCGCCCGCAAGTGCTTCTGATCGAGGACGAGCAGGGACAGGCCGAGGAAATCAAGTTCGAGCTTCAACGGCTCGGCTATCCCGTGCATCATGTAGACACTCTCGCGGAGGGTTTACGCGCCGCCCAGACCGGCGCGGCGGGAATCATGATCCTCGATCGCATGCTGCATGGTGTGGACAGCCTCCCGATGATGGAGAGGCTGCGCGAGGAGGGCGTCAAAACCCCTGTTCTGGTCATCTCGGGGCTTTCGACCGTCGACGAACGCATTCGCGGGCTGAAGGCCGGCGGCGACGACTATCTCGTCAAACCCTTCGCCATGGACGAGCTTGCCGCGCGCGTCGAGGCGCTGCTGCGCCGTCTCGACGACGTGCGCACCACGAAACTGCGGGCGGCCGGGCTCGAAATGGATCTGATCGAGCGGACCGTGCGGCGCGGCGAGGCCGAGATCGATCTACTGCCGCGCGAATTCAAGCTCCTCGAATATTTCATGCGCCGCCCCGGCCAGATCGTCACGCGCGCCATGCTGCTTGAAAGGGTGTGGAATTATCGGTTTACGCCGGAAACCAATGTTGTCGATGTGCATATCGGCAACTTGCGCCGCAAGATTGACCTGGGCGGAGGGCCGTCGCTGATCACGAATATTCGCGGTGCCGGGTTCATGTTTAGCGCCGATGCTTGATATTCGAACGAAGTCGGCCCGCGCAAACGCCCACTCAACACGATCATTCCTGGTTTCGCTACGACGATTACCCTCGACGACCAAGAGCGGTTCACGAAGCCCCCTTGCGCGGAAGTCAGCGCCCCGACTATGGGGAAGCCGCTGCAAAATCACTGGCGATAAGGAGCCTTCGCGACGGAGATTGAGGCTCCGCGTCGCCCATGATCGCGGCGGCTTCGGCTTGAGAGATAGACCTTCTCTCGTCTGAGCGAAGGACGGTTCGCTCGCCCTGTCCCATGTTCGCCAGAGCCGCCGCCGCCGTTGCGCGCTGGCCAGCATGTCGCCGGGGTCATTGGCGCCGCCCTCTTGACGGGCCTGCGCGGCAACCGAGAGCAACCGGCGCGCGAGGGCAATATTGTGCACGCGAACGCCGCTGGCGAACAGGCCGTAGTGGCGAATGCGATGGAAGCCGGTCGGAAGGACATGAGTGAGAAAACGCCAGATGAACTCGGAGACGGCGAGCGTCATTGTCTTTTGACGATCGCGCCCCTTGATCCGGTAATCCTTCCATTTGAAGGCAATGTCAGAGTAACGGCAGGCCGCTTGCGGGTTCCGTAGTTTGCCCAAACCCAAGCGCCGATTAGGCGGCGAGAGTGCGCCACTCAGCCAGCGCGGCCGAGCGTCTGTGTTTGTAAACGTCGCGGTTGACGAGATGACGCTCTTGATTGAAATGGTTGTGGACCTGCGCGTGAATTGAACTGAATTTCCGCAGCGCCTTCAGGCTGCGAAACCGCTGCATCGCTCTCTCCCATCGTCGAAATCGCTGATGGGAATTCTCTGCCCGATTGTTGAGCCGTCGGCCAGCCTCTTGTCGACCGCTGATGCCGACCTCTTTCATTGCCGCGGGATAGGAGCAAAGCCCATCGGTCACGATGGTCTTGGGGC
>Ga0182024_10016720_pt1 | contig 13874 bp, 11 predicted proteins | sample P32metaG_FD_120480 | JGI IMG/M metagenome (GOLD analysis project Ga0182024, IMG submission 120480) | Permafrost microbial communities from Stordalen Mire, Sweden - P3-2 metaG (Illumina Assembly) | ecosystem: Environmental > Terrestrial > Soil > Wetlands > Permafrost | place: Sweden: Stordalen... | reverse complement strand
CGAGCCGTCGATCGTCTCGTTGATGCGTGACGTCGTCGCTGTCGATCCGATCTGGGGCGCGGCGCCCACGCAACGATAGAACGGCTTCGAGAAGAAGTGGTAGAACCCTTTGCCAAACTCGCGATAGGAATCGTTGATTGGCGGCGCTGTCTGCGTCTCGTCGACGACAACCTGTTCGCGGAAGACGAGTCCGAGCGCCCCGGCCTTCTCGATGAGCCACACCAGCGGTCGTTGCGACAGCGGATCGCTCGCGTATCCGCCGCCGACGTTCGCGTGGCAGCCGACGAACCAGCGCTGCTCGACATGCTCGACCGGGCGGTCGGGAGCGCCCGCCTCCCCGCTCTTCACGGTCCTGGTCCAGAACGTCGCGTCGAAATCCTCGCGATGCTCGTCAAGGGCCAGCGCATGGAAGGCGTACTCATTATCGAGACGCAAGTGCGTATCCAGGAACCGGTAATTATGGACCTTGGCCTCGGCGCTGCTGCGCGGGATGCCCATCGAACCCACGGTGTCCCATACACCGACAAACCGGATTTTGGTCGGTCGCGAAGCTAACTCTTCTAGCTATCGCACGGCATCTCGCGGTCAGTTGCCGCGCGGCCTATCCGCGCTCGGCAAGGTGGCGGTCCGGCCGCGAAAATGATCGGCGGCCGCCCGGTGGCAAAGCGGATGAAAAGGATTCCGGTGAATCCCGCTGCGGAAGCCGAAGTCGACGTCAGCGACAAGCATGCAACGAAGATGCGCGGATTCACCGACGAAGAAGCCATCACCATCCTCTCGGCGGCGCTTGCGCCGCCGAACGAATTGATGACGGCAGAGAACGCAGCGGCGCAGCCTCGGTAGGAATCGATAAAACGCAGGCGTGCCTTAGTGACGGGCACAATTTGTTGACAGGAAGAATCCTTAGCTGCCCTTAGCTCAAAAAAAACGTGGCAAGCGAATCCCGATCGCCGATTTCGGGTTGAAATATGCTGCGCCCAGTTGGAGAAACCATACGGAATTCGACGACGAGTTTCGCAGGTTCGATCCGTTGTTCGCGACTCGCGCGGATGGCGGGACGGTTTGGGAGGAACACAATGACGAAGGCAATTTTTGGTGGAATAGAGATTGATACCGACGGCGATGTTGATCTGTATGGCACCGCCATCACCTCGTTGCCCGAAAATCTCACGGTCGGCGGCTCCCTCGATCTGCGCCGCACCGCCATCACCGCGCTGCCCGAAAATCTCACGGTCGGCGGCGGCCTCGATCTGAGCTTCACTCGCATCACCTCGCTGCCCGAAAATCTCAAAGTCGGCGGCTCCCTCTATCTGAGCGGCACCGCCATCACCGCGCTGCCCGAAAATCTCAAAGTCGGCGGCGACCTCGATCTAAGCGGCACCGCCTTCACCGCGCTGCCCGAAAATCTCACGGTCGGCGGCGACCTCGATCTGCGCCGCACCGCCATCACCGCGCTGCCCGAAAATCTCACGGTCGGCGGCGACCTCGATCTGCGCCGCACCGCCATCACCGCGTTGCCCGAAAATCTCAAAGTCGGCGGCAAGATTTACGGATTGGAATCAGACGTCACGCCCGCGCGGCCGGACGAGATGAGCGGCGGCAGAGCGCCCTGATGCTTCGGAAAACAGAGCCATTGCGCTTGGGGATCCTGTCCCAGCGGAACTTGAGGGCCGCAAGATCTATCCTCCGCCGTGCAAGTGATACGTCTCTCGGAAATTGAGTCTGTTCTCGGCTATTGTGAGTCTGGGCCGGTGGCCGGCCAAGGAATTGCTCCGGGTGGAGCCGGACGGCGGGACGACCAACATCCGCAACGTCAAAAGCAAACACTGGACGAGATGGCTGGGAGCCGAAAACCGCTGCGTGGTGCCGTTCAACAGTTTCAGCGAATTCAACAAGGATGCGGGCGGCGACATCTGGTTCGCGCTGGATGACTCCCGCCCCCTCGCCTGCTTCGCCGGCATCTGGACCAACTGGACGTCCGTCCGGAAGGTCAAGGAGGGCGAAACCACCAACGACATCTTCGCGTTCCTCACGACCGAACCGAACGCCGAGGTGGGCGCCATCCACCGAAAGGCAATGCCGGTGATCCTGACGACGCCGGACGAAGTCGAGACCTGGATGACGGCCCGTCCGGACGAGGCCCTGAAACTGCAGCGGCCGCTTCCGGACGGGTCGCTGCGGATTGTCGCCCGCGGCGTCAAGGAAGACCCCGCAGGGCTAACATCATGACCGACGAGACGACTACCAGGCGGGGACCTCGCCCCGTCAGCGCGTCCGCAGGTCTTGAGGCCGGCTACGGGGTCATTTGCCTTTCCAAAGGCCCCTGAACGAAGCGGCCCGCAATAACCCTTCCCCGGTGATGTCGCGATACTCCACTTCGGCTTCGAAGCTGGGCTCCACCCAGGTAGCCTTCGGCTTCCTGATCGCCTTCGTCAGCTTCGACTTCGGGGTGACGACATCGTTGAGCTGCTTGCGTATCTGGTGCGGGACCAGCCCGTCCCCACCTTGCCCATGTAGACCAGTTCCTTACCCTCTTTTCTTCCGAGATAGAGGGCGGCCACGCCGCTTGGATCCTTGACGAACCCGACGACCGGGAATTTTGCGCGCTGCGAGGTCTTGATTTTCAGCCAGGCCTCGTTCCGATCGGAACGATAGGGCGCATCCGCATTCTTGGAGACGATACCCTCCCAATTCAGCTTGGCGGCTTGCTCGAACATCTCCTGCCGGTCTCCGACCAGGTGCTCCGAGTAAAGGATGGGCGCATCAATCTCATTCTTTTCCAGCAGGTTCTTGAGCACACGCTTGCGCTCGATCTGCGGCGAGCGGCGCAGGTCCAAGCCGTCGATACAGAGCAGATCGAAGGCGTAGAAGACCAACCTGTCCTGATTGCCCGCTGCAAGCTCGGCCTGGAGTTCGGAGAAGTTCGTCCGGCCGTCCTTGATGACCACCACCTCCCCGTCCAGAATAGCCTGACCGGGGATGTCGAGAGCGCCGGCAATCACGGAGAACCGTTTGGTCCAATCCAGGCCGTTGCGCGTGTAGACCTTGCGCTTGCCGTTGTTCGGGTGGATTTGGATCCGGTAGCCGTCGTATTTGATTTCGTGGAGCCACTGATCCCCCTTTTCAGGAACGCAGCGGACTTCCTGGAGCGCGCCCGTGCACTCAGACACGGCGGACTGTTCCTGACGACGGCCGACGGCGAGACGGTGACGGCGGAAATGCCGGTCGCCCTAGGGGCGACGTTCTATCGACGGATCGCATCAAAATGAATAGCGAGAGTTGTGTAGAACCTCCAACGGTTATTGACAGTTGAGTAAGGGTCTGAATCAGTGGTCGCCTCCCATGCAGACACAACAGGAGAAAGTCGATGCCGGGGCACGGAAAAGAAGGTGACGATCGGCACCATCACGAGGAGCCGCATCATGAAAAGCACGAACACGAGAAGCATCATCACGAACGGCACGAACATAACCACGACCATGATCGGCACCCGCCTGGCCCGCCCGAGAAGCCGCCCGGGCCCCCGGAACCGCCAAAGCCGCCCCCGCGCCGTGTTGGCTAGATGATCGCCGTGCCTGCGGGGCCGCAGACTGGTCCGCGACCCCACTGGGACCGGCGCTTTCCCGGTCGGTTTCAGTGGGAGCTAAAAGCATTCCAGGATGCCAACGTTCAGCCAGTTGTTGAGCCTAACGCACTGGCTCAAGGCGTTTTGGTCGTCGATTTTGAATGGCCGTACGAGGGTAAGACTCTTCCTCTTAGAGCGATCTATCCGGACGGCTATCCGTACCTGCGACCGCACGTTGCTCTCCAAGATCCCTCGCTTTTCCCAAGCCGGCATATCTCACCAAACGATGGCAGTTTATGCCTCATTGGCAGAGACAGCCGTCAGTGGAACTCGGGATTGACCGTTCCGCAGCTATTGCGCGACCAACTATCGGAAGCCTTGAAGGGTGGCGCGAATGAAGACCCCCAAGGCGAGCCTGTCGAGTTCTGGTGGAACGGCTTAGCAAGCGGCAGCTCTTCGTATTGCCTTATCGAGACATCCCGGAATCTCATGTCCATGCAGGGCGTCATTTCGGGGTGGCTGACGATCAGGTACACGCTTGATGATGAAAACTCGCAAAATCCACTTCTGCGCGCTGCCGTGACGAGGGTCGCCAGCCAAGATGGTACCGTCCTGGCGGAGTGGAACAGAAATTTGCCACCTCATCTGATTGGGGACGCCGCCCGTGAAATGACGGTGCCTTGGGAACGGCTGAGTACAGCCCCGCTTCCTAACCACATCTCCCAGAACCACAGCGGCTTGATCAAACTTCTACGAAGCAAGGTTGCGACGTCGTCCCCTCTGTTTCAGACATCCAAGCTTTCGAAGCGTCGTTTCCGGCTTAACGCCTTTCTCTACCCGTCCGAACTGACATGGAGACAGGAAGGGGACGGCTGGCTGTTTACCTTTGCCTTTGGCGGAGCCAAAGCATTCAACGGACACGGGAACATTTCGCCGCGGGTGGTTCGTACGCTGCGAGCAGGAATATCTGACCTCGCGTCAAGAGTACCCCGTGCAGCGGCAATGTCCTCCAAGACGGTCTGCTTGGTCGGTGCCGGGGCACTCGGTGCGCCGCTTGCAATCGAATTCGCCCGAAAAGCGACACCTTCTATTGTCCGGTCCTCGGCGTGAAGCCGACGGGATATAAGGATGTGCGTGATGCTGAAAAGGGCGAGCTCGAACGCGAACGAATTCGGCTTTGGTATGTTGCCGCTACCCGGGCTCGTGAACTTTTGATCCTTCCTCGGCTCGACGTTGCGCATTCGAAGTCGGCATGGATCTCGCTTGTCGACCTATCGCTCGCTGAGCTTCCGGCGCTGGACGTCATGCATCTTCCCCTGAATAAGGGCGCCGCTGCTGCCGGTGAACGCAACGATCAAACCCGGGACAGGTTTGCCCAGGAGGCGACGGCCATCGCGGACCTTCATCGCCGCCTGCTATGGCTCGCGCCGAGCCGCGACGAAGGGACTGCAGGACCGATCATCACTCCGGAGGAGGCGGAAATCTGGAAGGGGCCCGGCGACGGGCAGCCGGACGCAATAGCCGCTCCGACAGGGATCCAGGGTGGTCGAGAACGCGGCTTGATCCTGCACAAGCTTCTTGAAGAAATTCTGACGGGGGAGACCGGCGATACCCTGCCCGCGCTAACCGAGCGCGCCCGCACGCTCATTTCCTCCATCGGCCAGGCGGTTGTCGACGACCCGGCAAAAGGGCTTTCGCCCGACGAGCTGGCAGGATGCGTCGCCCGCACCCTTGCCTTGCCGGAGATCGAGGAGCTTCGCCCCAACCTACTGCCGGAATTTGCGGTCTTTGCGTCGGAAACCGTCGAAGCAACCGAGCATGTCACGGCCGGCATCACGGACGCCATCAGTTTCAGCCCCGATGGCAGCGCGCGGGTGGTCGTAGACTGGAAGAGCGATGTGCTGCCTGCACCCGAAAGCATCGAACGCTACCGCGAACAGGTGAGAAGCTATCTTCGAATGACCGGATCCGATCGCGGGCTCATAGTATTCGTCACCTCGGGCGAAATCCTGCACGTCTCGATGCCGACGTGACTAGGATGTGGTCCGGCGTGGCGGCACAGCATCGAGCTTCAAATGACCGACGTCGGCCACAGCGCCGGCTTTTCGAAATTGCTGTGATGGCGACTGGAGCTCAATGACCTTCGATTTTGTTTTCACCAGGAAAGACGGCATTGCTCAACACGGCAAAGGCCGGCTCGATATTTGCAAACGTCAGCACCCGTGTCACGATGACGATCTCTGCATAAGTATAACGAATCAAGCTAGAGAGAAGCTTCCGGAATGACGCACTTGAACCAAAGCGCACCGATGGACAGCGCACCTTCTCGCCAAATCTAGGAATCCGGTCCGCTTTGAATCTGTCCCTTCTCAAATCTCCGCCCCGAGGCATGTTCTGGTCTGCGCCTCACGCGTTGGACTCCGATTTCACGCCGGAGGATCCGCTTGCCCTTGACTATCTCGGGCAACAGGTCGGTCTGTGGCTATTCAAAGGTTTCACTACGCGCACCAGCCGAGCCCAAAACTATGCCGTTGTTCTTTACGGGTTGGATCTCGCGGACAAAGCCGTACAGAAGTACGAATACACGAGCAACGACGAGACAAGGCTCCGGCTTTTCGAACGGTGGGAGAGATTTTGGGCCCTGGCCACCCTCGAATTCAGGAATGGAGCGATAAGCCGCGGCGACGAAGATGCAATGAGGGGCGTACGAGGAGCGACGCGCGCGTGGTTCGAGGGCGAAAAGCCGTTATCTCTAGACTTCCCGCTTATCTCGCGGCAGAGCGAGCTCGGGGGGCTCGGCGCCTACCTGACGTCGCTGCGGGAATACGGACTTGTATTTCCCGGCTCCTTGCGCGTAACACCGGCCGCGCGCGAAATACTCAACGCTTTCTGGTCGGAAGCCGGTGCACGTGATCCCGGTCAACTCTACGAAACCTATGCCCTCGCCGCGCTTGATCTTGACACCAGCACGATCGCCCGGTCGACCAGCCGTGTGACGCTTGCGCGGCTGGGACAGAGATCGCGGCTGACGTCGCTGCAGTATGGACGGGCAGAGCAGCAAGCGCGGTTATGGGAAGCACTGTTTGTTGCGGCTCGGGACGGCTCAACACTTCCGTTAGCCCAGCAACTGATCTTGGCACACGCGGAAGGCGTCGACGACCCAGAGGCATTGCTCGACGGCATGTTAGACGGGCGATGGGGAAAACTCACTGCCGACGTCGTCAACAAGGTCGAAGTCGCGCGCGCCTTTGGTAGGTTAGGTCGTGAGTTGCTCCGGCGTTTCAATCGCGCCTACGGATACGTCCACAGTCACGGTTGGGTGGCTGATGCCGTTACGGTTGCAAGCGAGGCCTTTCCGGACGGCGAAGTTAGCCAACTGCGGTCTCTGTGCTCCGAGCTGCTTTCTACCCATGACGCCGGGCGATTTAGAAGCCTTCGGTTCCATGGTCCCGAATTCCTCGCCCTGGCGGGGAAACTCGGTTCGTCGGACGCCAATGACTCACTCGACCACCTGCTTTCCTATCACCGCGCGGTGCAACGTTCACGCAGGGGTGGCGGCGCATGGTTGAGGGACGAGCAGGGAAAACTGGTGATTCAAGTGGCCGACTACAACGGACACAAGTCCGCTAACGGTTTCCCGGACCCGAAGTTGAACGTAGTTCTGCGGCTGCTCGCAGATCTCGGGAGGTTCGAGTGAATATCGCCTCCGGCCGCCTGCTTGACCGTCTCCCCGCCGAGGAGAGATGCCTGGGTGCAATGTTCACATCGTACAGCTTCGATCCGGCGTTCTTCGAAGACCACATACTTCGGGCGGTCCTCCGGCTGACGTCAGATCCGGTCGAACAGGCAGAGCGCTATCATAGCGAGGCGCGACGTGCTCTTCAGGAGACTCCCGTCGTCGCCATTGTGGATGCAGGAGACCGCCGCCCAGGCCGTCGGCTGCCTTTCGACCTGCTCGAAGTCTCCGACGTCGTCTTTCACCCCAAGTCCGTTCTCCTACTTTACCGCGGCTTCGCCCGGCTTCTGATCGGCTCGGGAAATCTCACAAATTCGGGCTATAGTGGAAATTCTGAGCTCTTCGTATGCACCGATCTTTCATATGAGACACCGCAAGATGCCGCATTGCTGATCGCGTTCGACGAGCACCTCGGTAGGGTGCATTCGCTCGTCCGCAGAAAAGGGACACAACTCGCGATCTTCAGGGAAGAACTTCGGCGGAAGCTACCGCCCGCCCCGACGACGCCTCTGCCGCCGACCAGTCTCGCCCTGCTGGATTCAACGGCGGGACCGATCATCGAACAGATCATTGCACTTTTGCCGAGCGATGCCTCGGTCATATCAGTGGGAATGTTGGCGCCGTTCTATGAGAAGGACGACGCGGAAGAGCTCGATAATACTTCGGTCTTCCGCGCCTTTGATTCGCGCATCTCGGCAGATGCGATTCTCGACATCGGCGTCTCATGGGAAAACCCTCAGGTCCAGCCCTCCCCACCGACTGAGCTAAAGGAAGGACTGGGGCGCATTTGGACCTGGGCCCGCCACGACAACGATCGATCCATTCTGGAACATCTTATTCCGGCAAGCCTGGCTCAGAATACGGTCTTCTATCTGGACGAAGCGGGGCAACGCCGTCGCGCGTCTATCGACGATGTTCTTGCAGCAATCGATACACGGGAGATTTGGATGCAACCCGACCCCGTCGTTTTTGCTCCTCGTCAGGCGATCGCTGCCGCAAGCGAACGCTTTTCAAAGGTTCGTCTTTGGTTGCACCCGGCCACCCAACTTGTGGACGGGCGCCCGACCCACCGACCGTTGCATGCCAAATTATTGGTTGTCGGCTATCGAGCGGGTCCCTCGCACGGAACGCTGGTGCTCGTCGGATCACCCAATATGTCTCGAAGGGCCCTGCTCATGCAGTCGGGACCCGGGCAAGGAAACGTCGAAGTCGCCATTGCGTTTTTGCTCGAAGGATCGTTTTCCCTGCGCGACTTCGTTCCGGAATTGCTGAATGCGCCCGCCTCGGCCTTCGCTCTGCAGGAACGCCAGTTTCCCGAGCAGGGCCCCAACTACGCCTTGGCGATGGAGGAGGCTACCCATAATCCGCGCGCCGGCACTCTTTCGGTAAAGTGGTCCACGCAAGCTGCTGCGTTGCCGCCCTGGCACCTGACCTACGATGAAAGGCAACTCGCCGCTTCCAGAACCGCTCCGACCGACCCAATCGAAATCCACGACTTCACGCTAAACCCATCGACAGCGGAAGTCGTGCTTCACGTGGCAGGACGTGAGTATCCATCGCCCATTCTTGTCACCGATCTCGTCGAGCTACCGGTCACGTTTTCAGGCGCGACCGTAGGCCTGGACGAGCTTTTGCAGCTTTTGGGCCGCCGCATCGGCACGGAACGAGCCGTCCAGATCGCGAACCGTCGAGCGAAGGGTGAGGGAGAGGACGACGAGCTGAGCGCGTTGTTCGGCGAGGGCTTCGCGCCCACCGACGTGTTCAAGGCGTGGTGGTGTGCAGCAGAGGACCTGCAGGATCCCGACCTTTCCGTACTTGCCTTCCGTCTGCGCCTTGAGGGAGCGCTCGGAATCGGCGCGGCATGGTCGTGCATGCTGGACGCGCTGAAACAGGGAGCGCTCTCCGCCGAAGAAGTATGGTTTTACGGGGCAGAGCTCCTACGATCCTTGGCGGAAATCACGCCGCCGGCGCTCGACGATCGCGAAGCGAAGTCGCTTCTGCTTTCGACCTTTCGCCACCGCGTCCGAGCGAGCATCGAGGCTATCGAATTCGACGCCGGAAACCGATCCTGGACCGGTCTCGTTCGCCAGTTCTATGAAGAGGCAATGGCGTGAGCGTGCGAACGAGACAATGGCTGCACGGATTTCTTCATTTGGGTGCTCGCGCCGAAAGGGACGGCATCACCGCACCGGAGATCGCAAGACAAGAGGACACTGTAATCCGTGCGCTTGAAATGCTCGACGATCGACCCGGTATTCTGTTGGCGGACGAAGTCGGCATGGGCAAGACTTACGAGGCCCTGGGAATCGCTGCATCTGTTAGACAAAGCGATCCACGCAGCAGAGTCGTCATCATCACGCCAGGACCAGATTTAAACACAAAATGGTTCTCCGAAATCTCTCGCTTCCGCGAGATGTTCGACTTCGGCAACGGCGTTGTCGAGGCGGAGACCCTCACTGAGCTTATAGACCAGATTCGTAAACACGCTGTGGTCGTTGCGCCCGTCACAATCTTTCAAAGCGGCAGAGGCTCCAGGGATCAAGCATATCTCTTGTCGCTCTATTTTTATTGGAAGCAAGTCCACGGCCATACCGCGAACGCCATCATGTCGCGGTTTCGCGAGGGAGAGTATGAGCGGGTCGACGTCACAGACGAAAAATTTCTCGGCATCTTCGATCTGAACCGGCTCAAGCCTCACCTGCGATCTGCCTTCAAGAGGGGACAGGATGGTGGAGCGGCTGGTCTGGACGATCTTTATGAAAGCGGTGGAGTAGCGGGATTCGAGAACCCGCTGGCCTTGCGGAGCGCACTCTACAGGGCTCGTTTCATGTTGACCGGGAAGTTAATGCCTATGATCGATCTCCTGATCGTTGACGAGGCTCACAAGCTCAAGAACCCGGGCTCGCTACGCACTCGCGCGATGCAGGGGGCTTTTCGGGGGCGGTTCCGAAAAACTCTCTTCCTTACGGCGACGCCATTTCAACTGAACGTGGCGGAGCTTCGCGAAATCTTCTCCCTTTTTTCGGGTGCCAAGGACGCTCCTGAGGACCTCGAAGCGCGGGTCGAAGGTTTGCTGGACGCGGTGGGCGAGTATCAGCGGCACTACGACCTGTTCCAGCAGACCTGGTCGGCGCTTGACCCGGTGCTGGCTTCTCGGTTTCGGCTTGCCTACGATGGCGATCAAATGGCGTCGGAAATGATCGACGAGCCCGCCATTAAGGCGGTTGCGGCCCAGGTGGCGGCCCTTAAGAAGCTCAAGTCGGAAATGATCGAGCCTGGCTTTCGGTATTGGATGATCCGCAGTCTTCGAGAGGACAAGCGTGTCTACCGGCGGCATGAACGAAATGCTATTCGCTTCGTCGGCGCAAGCGCCCTTCCCTTCCTGATCTATGAGCGCTTTATAGCTGAATTGTTTCGACGGGGAAGACCGACGCATAAGGCCGCCGTGGAAATCAACATGGTCTCTTCCTACTCGGCCGCGCAAAGGGGCGAGTTACTGCACGGTGATGCCGAGGCGATTCCTGCGGGCGCCCGTTCCTACAGAGAACTATTACGTGACATTCTGCGCGTAATTGAACTTGATACCCAAGACCATCCCAAGATCAATGCTACCATCAAAGACGCGCTCGACGCCGCCGAAAAGGGTGAAAAGACCCTGATCTTCTGTTCGCGAGTGGCGACGCTCGAGCAGCTTCGTAGAGATATGGACGCCCTCTGGGAGTTACGCGTCCTGGCGCTTTGGCGCCGGGTCTATCCCGCGGCGACGGCAGATGAAATCTTCGACACCAAGGCGGGAGACGACAAACGACAACTTGGACGTCATTCGCTGATGCAGGCGCGCTTTCGTCGGCCCCAAGATGCTCTCTACCTGGCTTTACGCGAATCTTTCCTGTGGCACTCTCCATTCGGTACGTCGGCATCCGATCAATTGTCGGACGTCGCGCAGGAAGCAAACCGCATTCTGCAAACGGTCAGGACGGGGAAGACGGCCGCCGATAGAGTGGACTATCAGGTCGCAAAATCCTGTGTGGAGCGGGCAGTGTTGCGTCTTCGGTCTTGCGGCAACGAAAGTGACCTCGAAGAGCTCGATTTGATCGAAAGGCACCTGAAGGCGGCTCAACTTCGGCGCGGCTCCGACCCACACGAGGACGACCTCGGACCCGACGGAGGCGACGAACAGCCTCGGTGGAGCATTTCTGAACGCGTCGTAGAGACGATCATCCATGGATGCGGATCGCTATGGCGCGGACAATCGGTCTTATTGGGACGGCTTGAGAGCTCTCTTCGGGTCACGTTGGTTGAGCAGCTCGCGAGGTACATGACCTACAAACAGGTGTCCTTTATTCCCGAGCTGTTAGAGGAAGCCGCAGCCGCCGGGATCTCGACGGATCCTGTAGAATCGGCCGCGCTGCTTGAATACCTGCCGCAGTTCTGGGGCACGGCCGCAGGCCGGCGATGGACAACCTTGGTACACACGTTCCTTGGCTATTTTCTCGAACGCGATTTGTCTCAACAGGAGGATATTCTTCACGGTCCGATCAGAACCGGTGATTTCGTCCGGCACACCCGAGATGGCGAAAGCCGAGAAAAACTTCGAGAAGCATTTAACACACCTCTTTACCCGATGATTTTGGTCGCGAACGAGGTGATGCAGGAAGGACTGGATCTTCATAAGCACTGTCGGCGCGTCGTCCACCACGACATGGCATGGAACCCAGCACAGATCGAACAGCGCATCGGTCGCATCGATCGGTTAGGTTCTCTGACAAGTCGACTCCGCAAGAATGGTGACAACACGTCTCTCGACGTTATCTATCCGGTCATACGTGGTACAATAGATGAGCGAATGTACCGGACCGTGAAAGCAAGAGAAAAATGGCTTGAATTTTTGCTTGGCGCCGCGCCGGACTTTGGCGAATATGCCTTCGGCGATGAGGAACCTTCTCCACTGCCAGATCTGCTTTGCAAGGAATTGACGGTGAATCTGGCTCCCCCGGCGGGTGATGGGGGCTGAGCTGCCATCGTGCGTCGCGAAATTCTAGGTTATCCGCCTCGCTGTCGGACGCCTTCTTGGCCTTCCGTACCGCCGTCGGGCCGCCATCAGCCGGCCAACGATATCAGTTCGGTTAGCCTCATCGAGACCGGAGTTCGCCATGCGCCAGAGCCTGCCGTGGACGACGAAGTAGCGGCCGTCAGGCGTCACCGGATACTTCAGGTTGCGCTAGGCGGACTACTCCGCAGCTAAGGGAAGCTAAGGCGATTTAGCTTCCCTTAGGCCAGGTGGTCCGCCGAGGGCATCGGCCAAACCTCTCCGCAGAGGGCGCCATAGGAAGCCCCCGTTTGGAAATTTTCCGCCTGATCTGCCTGATACCCGCCGCGACTGTCTACCACGTCTGTAGAAGGGCGCGGCGGGCTCACAGCGCTATGCGCCCCCCCGGTCACCACCCTAGCTACCTCGTTACCCACGTAGGAACGCCGCCAAAGTCGACCGAATCGTTAATGCGGTTCGCTCCACCATATTGGAAGAGCTGGGTCGAGTTCCTCTTGTTCCAACCACTTTGCTCCTGCCCCCTTCAAATACTCAATGAGCGCGGACATTGCCGAGTTCTGCGGGTCGCTGGGAGGGCGGAAGCCTTCCGCCGGGGCTCGTCCCAACTTCTCGGCAATATCTGCACTCATCAGATGAGGCGTTAGTGGTCTATCGACAATCCGCTCGATAGTCCGGAAGATCCAGGTCCCGTCTGGACCAGGCGACGGCGCTGCGGCGCAGGACCAGCCGCTGCGGGCCGTCAGGATCGACGAACCCGGCTTAATGGCCCCGTTTCCCCAGATTCACCGCCGGGGCCCCTGACCGGGGCCCGGAACCCGTTCAATAGGATCAATTGAGCCCTAGCGCCTTGAAGGCTGCCGTCTTGGGATCCCCAAAGAAGATCGGATCTACGTACTCGACGACGTCGCCTGTGACTTCCAGAAAGCTTCGTTTGTTTTCTAAGGGGATCAGCGCCCGCTTAGCGCCATTGTCCATGGCAAGCTGCAGCGGCTCCGCGAGGGACCGCAGGCCCTTGATGTTACCCTGAACGCTTAAATCGTCGGCAGTTCGGCATTGCCCGATAGATGGAGCGACGGAAGCGACGGTCGGCCGAGGTCTTGGTACATCGACGTTGGGGAGAACCAACTTGAAGACGAAATCGCATTTCTCAGAACGGAGATCTATCTCTCCGAAGTGGAGCCGCGATTGCAGACCTTGACGGCGCTCAGCCGATTTTCCGTCAGAGCGTAGATCGCGAGAACTCGCGATCTACGTCGCGCCCTGGTGGCGAGAACGTCGGCTTTGAGACGGAATCATTACCGACACACGGCGGATGAGGAGGCGAGTTGAGCCGTCGTCGCCTCCCCCTGCGTCATCATGCGGCCTTGGCGACCTTCTCCGACCCTGCCTGCTCCATGGCGCGCATGTAGAGATCGAGCATGCTCTCGCGCTCGTCGCGCTCTTCCTGGTCCTGTTTTCGGAGCTTGATGATCTCTTTCAGAATCTTTATGTCGAATCCGTCGCCTTTGGCCTCCGCAAACACT
>Ga0182024_10016719_pt1 | contig 13874 bp, 8 predicted proteins | sample P32metaG_FD_120480 | JGI IMG/M metagenome (GOLD analysis project Ga0182024, IMG submission 120480) | Permafrost microbial communities from Stordalen Mire, Sweden - P3-2 metaG (Illumina Assembly) | ecosystem: Environmental > Terrestrial > Soil > Wetlands > Permafrost | place: Sweden: Stordalen... | reverse complement strand
TTCGCCCTGTTCGGCGTCGTCGTGATCCTCCTTGTGGCCGTCGCGCTGGGTGGCGTCGGCGTTCTCCATCGCATGAGAGACAACAAGGTGCTGGCGCAGACCACCAATGAGCTGGCCGCGCCCACGGTCATCGCGCTCGAGCCCAAGCCGGGCTCGCCGGTGAGCGACCTGGTGCTGCCCGGCAACGTCTCCGCGTTCACCGACTCGCCCATCTACGCGCGCACTTCCGGCTACCTCACGCGCTGGTACTTCGACATCGGCGCCAGGGTAAAGAAGGGCACGCTGCTGGCGGAGATCGCGACGCCGGAGCTCGATCAGCAGCTTGCCCAGGCGCAGGCCGACCTGGCCACCGCGCAGTCCGCCGCCGGCAACGCCAAGGTGCAGGCCGACCGCTACGCCGATCTCGTCAAGTCCCAGGCCGTGTCGCGCCAGGATACCGAGACGTTCGTGACCCAGGCCGCCACCACGGCGTCGGCGGTCAAGTCCGCCGAGGCAAACGTGCAGCGCCTGCGCGAGCTGCAATCGTTCGAGAAAATCTACGCGCCCTTCGATGGCGTGGTGACCGCGCGCAACATCGACACCGGTCAGTTGATCGACGTGGGCGCGGCCCGCGAGCTGTTTCACATGCAAGCCATTCAGACACTGCGCGTCTATGTCAACCTGCCGCAGGTTTACTCAGATGCGGCCAAACGCGGCGCCAGGATCGGCCTCACGTTTGTCGAGCATCCCGGCAAAACCTTTGAGGGCACGCTGGTGCGCACCGCCGACGCCATCGACCCCGCCAGCCGTACCCTGCTGGCCGAGGTCGACATCGACAACCGCGCCGGCGAACTGCTGCCTGGCTCGCTGGCTGAGGTACACTTCAAAACGCCTTCGGCGGCCCAGAGCTTCGTGGTGCCCGTCTCGGCGCTCATCTTCCGCAGAGACGGCATGCGTCTGGGCACCGTGGTCAACAGCGACAAGGGCGCCGTTGCGCACCTGCTCCCCATTGTGATCGGCCAGGACGATGGCGCGACCGTGCAAATCGTCTCCGGCCTCGGCGCCGGCGACAAAGTCATCCAGAACCCGCCCGACTCGCTCATCGAGGGCGAGCGCGTGACGGTGGTAAGCCAGCCCGGCGAGGGAGGCAACTGACCATGCCGGCAGCGAACAATTCGAAAGATTCGGCGATCATGGATGCGAAGGATCCGGCGGTGGAGGGTACGGGCTTCAGCCCGTACATTTCCTGTCCAGAAAAGGAGCGGGATTTACTCCCTGAGGGCAGGCCAGCCTCCAGGGAAGCATTCCCTCAGGGGCTGAAGCCCCGGTCCATGGGCAGCATAGATGAACGGGCTAAGGCCCGTACCCTTCAATCCCGGCCCAAACGCGAATCGAGGTTGCGCGCAAATCTCCCGGCCCTGTCAGCCCTGACCGCGCTGTTCACTCTCACCCTGCTCACCGCCTGCAAGCCCGTCGGCCCCGACTACAAGAAGCCCGGCTACGAGGCCCCGCCCACCTACAAGGAATCCGGCGCATCCACAGTTCTCGTTCCCCCGCCCAACCCCGCCGGCGGGGGCGCCTGGCGGCCGGCCACGCCCTCTGACGGCATGTTGCGCGGCAAATGGTGGGAGATCTACCAGGATCCGCAGCTTAACCAGCTCGAGGAGCGCATCCAGACCTACAACCAGGGCCTTCGCCAGGCGCTTGAGACCTATCTCGCCGCTCGAGACCAGATCGCCGCGGCCCGTGCTGCGCTCTACCCTACGCTCTCCGCCGGGCCAAGCGTCACCCACGACAAGAACTCGATCCACAAGCCGCTCGTGCAGCCCAGCACAGTCTCCAACTTCAACGACCTGATCATCGAGGGTGGTGGCAGTTGGGAGCCCGACTTCTGGGGCCGCATTCGCCGCACCGTGGAGCAGGCGCACGAAAACGCGCAGGCCGACGCGGCCGACATGGCCAACGTTGACCTGAGCCTGCACGCCGCAATGGCCACCGCCTACTTCCAGCTTCGCGGCGTCGATGCCGAAATCAGGCTGCTCAACTCGACCGTCGCCGATCTCGAGGGCCAGCTCGACCTGGCCCAGCGCCGGCTCAACGGCGGAGTCGCCACCGGCGTGGACGTGGCCCAGGCGCAGACCCAGCTTGACACCGTGCGCGCGCAGCTTGTGGACCTGGGAGAGGCCCGTTCGCACTATGAACACGCCGTGGGCACTATTGCCGACTACAAGCTGCCCAGCTTCAGCATTCCGCCATCGCCGCTTGATCTCCCGCTTCCCAAGGTGCCGCTCGGCGTGCCGTCGCAGTTGCTCGAGCGCCGCCCCGACATTGCGGCGGCCGAGCGCCGCGTGGCCGCCGCCAACGCCCAGATCGGCATCGCCGTCAGCGCCTTTTATCCGACCATCAGCCTCACCGGCGACGGCGGCTTTGAGAGCACCCACATCGGCAACCTGATCCAGGGGCCCAGCGCGCTATGGTCGCTCGGCGCGCAGGCCACCGAACTGCTCTTCGACGCCGGCCAGCGCCACGCCTTGACTGACCAGTCCCGCCACACCTACGAGGCGCAGGTCTCGGCCTACAAAGGCGCCATCTTCCTGGGCTTTGAAGACGTCGAAGACCAGCTCTCCAGCCTGCGTGTCTTGGAGGCCGAGTCGACCGTGGAGCATCGCGCCGTCGATTCTGCGCAGCACTCCTACAATCTCTCCAACCAGCGCTACAAGGGCGGCGTCACCAGCTATCTTGAGGTACTCACCGCCCAGGCCGCGCTGCTCCAGAACCAACGCACGGCCATCGACCTCGACACGCGCCAGTTCGTGGCCAGCGTAGCGCTGGTGCGCTCGCTCGGCGGCGGGTGGGACGCGTCGCAGTTGCCGAAGTGATCCACTATTGATCCGGCCCTCAAATAGTGTTGAGGTTTCCCACCCTTGCGCCAGAAAAAAGCGCAAGGATGGGGCACCCAATGTAAGTATTTATGGGCCAGATCGCTAGGCGCCCGCGTACCGACACCTCGGCCGGGTGCCTCATCCTTCGAGCGCACTTTGCTCGAAGGGTGGGAAGCCACATCAGCCCGCAGCCACGCCGGCTAGCTGATTTGCCGACTCGCAGCCCTCGTCTCCACCAGTTCCAGCGCCGCCTGCCGTCCCAGCCGGATGCAGTCCGAAATCCCAATACCGTCATACGCATTTCCCGCCAACCGCAGGCCGTCGAGCTGCGCCACGCGGTCGGCGATACGCTGCCGCCGCTCCTGGTGGCCCACCGCATACTGCGCCATGGCCCGCCGCCAGCGCGACACCTGCGTAATCTCGGGCATCACGCGCGCGCCGACCACGTTGTCGCCGAGAATCTCGCAAAGCTCCTCGCGCACCGTCTCGACCAGCGCCGTGTCACTCTCGGCCAGCAGCGCCTCATTTTTCATTCCGCCCAGAAAGGCGCGCAGCACAGCTTTGCCGGGCGGCGTGCGGCCCAGAAACTTGCGATGCACAAACGTGCAGGCCAGCATGGCGCGGCCCTCGGTGGCCGGGACCAGGAAGCCGAAGCCATCGGGCAGCCGGCCCAGGTTCGCCTCGTCGTAAACCAGGTTGACGGTGATCGACGAAGAATAGGGGATCGCGCTCAGCTCCTCGCCCAACGCGGCGTCGGTGGGGCTCAGCAGCACTCCCGCGGCCCACGCCGGCGAGGCCACAATCACCGCATCGTAGAAGCTGGCCTCGCCCGCGGCCTGCACCATCCAGCCGCCGGCGACTTTCTCAAGACCGCTCACCGGCGTCGACGTTTTCACTGCCGCCGGATCGAGCCGCGCCGCGATTGCATCCACCAACTGCTGCATCCCGCCGCGCAGCGTGGTGAAGATCGGCCTTGGCGCTGCTGCCGGCGCATGGCCATTGCCGTTTGCGGCCGCTTTCGCCCTGGCCCGCATTTTGCGGTGCGCCGCCAGCATGCCGCGTGTCAGCGAGCCGTATTCGCTCTCCATCTCCACCAGCCGCGGCAGCACGGTGCGCGCGCTCAACTGCGCCGCGTCGCCGCCATAAATGCCCGACAGCAGCGGGTCGGCCAGCCGCTCCACCGCCTCCCGGCCAAAGTGCCGCTCCACCAGCGTCGCCACGGCCTCGTCTTCGACCCCGGTCGGCCGCGGCGGGTGCAGCAACTCCAGCGCCATCCTCACCTTGGTCATCGGACTGAAGAGCCGCGTCATCGCCGTGGGAATCAGCTTGGTCGGCACCAGAAACATCAGCCCGTCCGGCAGCGCCACCAGCCGGTTGCGCACCACGATATAGGTCTTGCGCGCCACGTCGTTTGAGCCGATCAGGTCGGCGCCCAGGCCAAGCTCGCGGCACAAGGCCGCCGCCGCCGGCTTCTCGCTCAAAAAGGAATCGGGCCCGCGCTCAAGCACCGCGCCGTCCACGATCTCGGTGGCCAGCGACCCACCCAGCCGCGGGCTCGCCTCAAACAGCGTGTATTCCGCCCCGGCGGTTTCCAGCTCAAAAGCGGCCGCCAGCCCCGCAATGCCGCCGCCAATGATCGCTGTCCGCATCAGAAGCCCCACCTCATCTTAGTGCACCCTCCCCGGCATTCGCGCGCGAAATGCCGATTCTCAACCGCACAGCGCGCGCCGTTGCTTAGAGTGTGTTTAAAAAAGTCCAGGCCGACAGATGTCAAAGTCCCGCAGGGGCTGAAGCCCGCGTTTCTCCAGCTTCAATCGGCACGATTGAAGTCGTGCCCTGACGCTGTGCGGGTTTTTGAAACAAGCTCTAGAATCAGAATCAGGCCGCAGTCCGGTTTCGTTCGTGATCTGAATCACATGCGGACCGCCGACCCTCGGTTACATTTTCCTGAGGCAACGCGCACGCCCGCGGAACTTCTTATGCTCGGCCAGGTTCCTGCGCTCCCATTTACCGGCCCCCAACCAGGAGAACCCTTCATGACTGCTGAGTTGATTCACCGGCTTCACTTCGCCTTTACCGTCACATTCCACTATCTCTTTCCGCAGCTCACCATGGGGCTCGGCCTGCTCATCGTGGTGCTCAAGACTGTGGCGCTCAGGACCGGCAGCGAGCAGTGGGACCGGGCGGCGCGTTTCTGGGGGCGCATCTTCGGCATCAACTTCGTCTTCGGCGTGGTGACGGGAATCCCCATGGAGTTTGAGTTCGGCACCAACTGGGCGCGGTTCTCTCGCCTCTCGGGCGGCGTGATCGGCCAGCCGCTGGCCATGGAGGGCGTCTTCAGCTTCTTTCTCGAGTCGGCATTCCTCGGCCTGTTTCTTTATGGCGAAAGGCGGCTCTCGAAGCTCATGCACTGGTTCTCCGCATTCATGGTCTTCGCGGGGTCGTGGCTTTCCGGCTTCTTCATCATCGTGACCGACGCCTGGATGCAACACCCGGTGGCCTATGACCGCCTGCCCAACGGGCAGTTTGAAGTACTCAGCTTCTGGCAGTTGCTCATGAATCCCTGGGGCCTGCTCCAATACGCCCACAACATGATGGGCGCGCTGGTCACCGGATCGTTTGTCGTGGCCGCGGTGGGTGCGTTTTATCTGCTGGAGCGGCGGCGCGAGGAATACGGCCGCATCTTCCTCAGGGTGGGCGTCATTGCCGGGCTGGCGGCGTCGATCCTCATCATTTTTCCCACCGGCGATCTGCACGGCAAATACGTGGCTCGCTATCAGCCGGCGGCCATCGCCGCCATGGAGGGCCTGTTCAAGACCGAAACCGGCGCGGGGATGGTGCTGATTGGCCAGCCCAACGAGGAGACCGGGCTTATCGACAACCCCATCGTCGTCAACGATGTGCTGAGCTTCCTGATCTACGGCACCACCAAGGCCGAGGTCAAAGGCCTCGACCAGATTCCGCGCGACCAGTGGCCGACAGCGCTGCCGCTGCTCTTCTACGCCTACCACATCATGGCCGGCCTCGGCACCTGGTTCCTCGTGCTGATGCTGACTTCCGGCTTCCTGCTTTGGCGCAAAAAGCTCTACGCCGCGCGCTGGGCTCTGTGGGCGCTGCTGCTCAGCTTTCCGCTGCCCTACATTGCCAACACCGCCGGCTGGATGACCGCCGAGCTCGGCCGCCAGCCCTGGCTCATCTATGGATTGATGCGCACCAGCGAGGGCTACTCGAACACGGTGTCGGCCAGTAACGGGTTGTTCACGCTGATCGGCTTCATGGGGCTCTACGCGCTGCTAGGGCTCTTGTTCACGGTGCTGATCTACCGCGAGATCAGCCGCGGGCCGGAGCCGCAAACCGCGCCCGTCGAAGCAGTCGCCGCGGAGTGACCTGACTGCTTGTCCACAAATGTTGGGTGCCCCATCCTTTCCGCAGTCTTATCGCGGAAAGGGTGGGAAACCACAAAACTTGACCATCGTTCAATTCGCAGGAGTTTCACAATGATGGGTTTCATCTGGTTCTGGCTGGTTGCCGTCATGATCGTCGGCTATGTCGTCCTCGACGGCTTCGACCTCGGCGTGGGCGTGCTGCACCTGTTTCTGGTCCGCAACGAAGCCGATCGCCAGGCCACCCTCGCCAGCATCGGCCCGGTGTGGGACGGCAACGAGGTCTGGCTGCTGGCCGGCGGCGGCACGCTCTACTTCGCATTTCCGCTGCTCTACGCCTCGGCCTTCTCGGGCTTCTATCTCCCGCTCATGATCGTGCTCTGGCTCCTGGTACTGCGCGGCATCAGCCTGGAGCTGCGCAACCACATCGACGTGGGCGTGTGGCGCGATCTGCTCGACGGCGTCTTCGGCCTCTCGAGCGGCCTGCTGGCCATCTTCTACGGCGCAGCGCTGGCCAATGTGATCCGCGGCGTCCCGCTCCAGGCCGACGGCTACTTCTTCCTGCCCCTCTGGACCAACTGGCAGCCCGGCGTCAGCCCCGGCATTCTCGACTGGTACACGGCGATCGGCGGCCTGGTGGCGCTGGCCGCGCTCACGCTGCATGGAGCGCTGTGGCTCACCATCAAGACCGTGGGCGAGCTGGAGCAGCGCGCCCGCCGCATCGTGACGCCCCTCTGGTTTCTGCTGGCGGCGCTTACCGTCGTCAGCCTCGCCGCCACCATGATCGTGCGCCCCTCCAGCCTGCACAACTATTACGCCTACCCCCTCACCTTTGTCGTTCCGGTGGGTGTGCTCGCCTCGCTGGCCGGCGTGTGGCTCTTCAATGGCAAACTCCAGCCCGTCAAGGCATTCCTCTGCTCGTGCCTCTACCTGTTTTTCATGCTGGCGGGCGCCTGCTGGGGACTTTATCCCACGCTCATGCCCGCCACCACTGGAGCGGACCGCGACATTACGCTCATCCGCGCGCTCTCCGGCCCGCACGCGCTGGCCGTCGGCCTGGTCTGGTGGAGCTTCGGCATGGCCCTCGCCGTCACCTATGTGGTCTTCGTATACAGCCGCTTCAAAGGCAAGGTGGGGCTGGGCGAGGGCGGCCATTGAGAGCCCGCAAAACACAGCATCGCCGACCTGCGCGCATGCCTATCGAGCGATGCGAAGCTGGCTCTTCGACATCGTCCAACCCGTCCCCGGCCTGCCTACTTTGATCGAGACAGCATGGTACGATTGGGCAAGTGGGATTGTACCCGCCCCCGGATAGCCTTCTTGCATGAAAGGGAATGAGTTTGAGCTTATCTCGAACTGTGCGTACCAAGATGAAGTTGGGCCTCCATGGCCTTTTTGTTCTCGGTCAGCGATTTGGAGTTGACATCCTTCCCCGGCATTTTTATTCGTCGATCCCCGATATAAGGAAATTGAAACGCACCCAAACCTGGAGGCAGCCCTCCGCGATGGTCGGCGTGGCCGGAGCGGACATCGATTCGCAATGGTCGTTTGTTGAGCAGTGCTGCCAGCCGTTTCAGGCCAGGCTCATGCAAGGCGGAATCCACGAGCACGCCCAGAAGGAAAACGGTGTGCCGGGTTACGGCCTGGTCGAGGCTGAGTTTCTGTATTGTTTTATTCGCTCCAGGCGCCCCAAAAAGATTGTGCAGGTGGGTTGCGGCGTTTCAACGGCCGTGATCCGGCTGGCGGCCGCGGAAGAGGGCTACAAGCCCGAAATCGTGTGCATCGACCCATTCCCGACCGCGTACCTGAAGCGGGCCGCGGCAGAGGGTGCAATTACTCTCATTCCCCAGCCCGCGCAGGAGGTCGACTTGGCCGAGCTGACCGGCCTCGAATCGGGCGACCTGCTCTTTATCGACTCAACCCATTGCACACTGCCGGGAAGCGAAGTGAACCGAGTCATCCTGGAAGCGATGCCGCGGCTCAAGCCCGGCGTCCAGGTGCATTTCCACGACATCTACTTCCCCTACGACTACCAGTCGCACCTGATGTACTTTCTGTTCTTCCTGGGAGAGAGTTCGCTGCTGCAGGCGTTTCTGATCGGCAACAAGCACTGCTCGATTGCGACCTCGCTCAGCATGTTGCATCACGCCTGCCCGGAGCGCCTGAAGTCGGTCTTTCCGCGCTATCAGCCGCTTGCCATGAAAGACGGGCTGCATGCCGTCCCGTATGGACAAGGGCATTTCCCCAGCGCCACGTATCTCTCGGTACATTGATCGATCGGTCGGTAGCCTACAGCGTGACCAACTGGTACTGCTCCGGCTGGCACACCGCCGCCGGCTCCGCAGCCTCGTGCGGAACCCAGTTGCGCGGCTGATAGACGCAGCACGGCTCCTCGGCCAGCGGATCGCCGGTCAGCGCATAGGCCCGCGCCCGCGAGCCGCCGCAGATCTCCTTGTACTCGCATGCGCCGCACTTGCCCTCAAGCTGGCTGGTGTCGCGCAGCGCCTTGAAGATGGGCGCGTTGCGGTAGATATCGCTCAGCGGCGTCTGCTTCACATTGCCCGCGTGGATGGGCAGGAATCCACTCGGGTACACATTGCCCACATGCGAAATGAACATGAAGCCCTTGCCGTCGTTCACGCGGCGCGTGGCCCAGCCCACTGTGCGGCTGTGCGCATCGGCGGTCGGCTTGCCGGCCTCGTATCCCTGCGCCGGCCTTGAGTCTGCCCCGAATCCCGGACTCGCTGAAGCAGGCCGCGCCGCTCCAGGATGCCCGTGCCCGTTTCCGTGCGAGATGCGCCGCTCCTCAAGATTGTGCTGCAGCAGGTAGCGCCTGTAGTGCATCGCTTCGGTGGTTTTGATCTGGAAGTTGACCCGGTGCGACAGCTCGTAAATCTTGCCGAACACCTCTTCGAACTCTTCGCCGCTCAACAGGTCGGCGATCTGTCCGCGGCCCACCGGCACCAGGAAGAAGACGTTCCACATGACGATGGCCAGCTTCTCAAACAGCGCGCAAAGCCCATCCAGATCGTGCGCATTGTGCCGGCTGATGGTGGAGTGCACCTGGATCGGAATGCCTGCCTCGTTAGCCCACTCGATGGCCTGAATGGTTCGCGCCCAGGCGCCTTCCAGCCCGCGAAACTTGTCGTGAATCTCGGGTGTCGACCCGTCCAGCGAAATGCCCAACCGCACCAGGCCGGCCTCCTTGAGCTTGAACATGGCCTCGCGCGTCAGTAAGGGTGTGGCGCTGGGTGTGACAGCCACCTGCACGCCTTTGCCGGCGGCGTAGCGGATCAGCTCGAAGACGTCCTTGCGCTTGAGCGGATCGCCGCCCGTAAATACGAAGATCGGCACGCCCATCTCGGCGATCTGGTCGATCACTCGCTTGCCCTCGGCTGTAGTCAGCTCATCGGGATGGGCAATCGGCTGGGCGGCGGCGCGGCAGTGCTTGCAGGCCAGGTCGCAGGACTGGGTAACCTCCCAGATGGCGAGAAAAGGAGTTTCGTCGAAGTTCAATCCGCCGCGAGCGGGAATATTGTGCATTGGCTGCATGTGAGGCCTCCCAGGAATCGCGGCGGCTCTCCGGTCGGGAACAGGACCGGGGGATGAGCGGTTTTTCCACTGAAGCGACCTGAGATTCTGCCGATAAGGTTTCTTCTCTTGAAAGGAAGAGACTTTGCATGCTGCCGGCAGACCTCCCTGATTGATGGATCGCTCCCAGGAACGTCACGATTCCGTTCCAGCAGAACAGGTTTGAGGCGCATCCGGCTGTGATTGGGATCACGTTCCCTCACCGAGCCAGCCAAATGCCAGGCGGGGATGAAGTCGGCAACGGGCAACCCATTTCCGCACCCCGGCGTCTCATTCTTTACTGGTATCCCACCACCGTGCTCTGGATCACAGCCAGAATGTCTCCCGGCACTGCAAACTTCCAGCAAGTCTGCAAGAGTGATTCTTCAACCTCACCCTTCAGGAGGTACCCATGGCAATCGCCCTCAAGGCAGGGTGGAGCAAGCCGTCCACCATTCTCTTCGCCTCCGAAACTCCCGCCAATGAGAAAGCCTTCGCCTACGCTCTCGCGCAGGCCGTCGAATTTGGCGCGGACCTGATCCTGTTTCATGCGTACGACACGCTGGTCGTGGCCGAGTCGGAGACCTCGGGCATTCGCTATTACGACTACGCCGCCGCCGCCCGCAATGAAGCGGAATGTCTTGAACCGCTGGCTCAGCGCGTCAGAAGTGCCGGCCTGCGATGCGAGATCGTGGTGCGGGCCGGGCATCCGGCCGACCAGATCCTCGCCTTCCTGCGCGACCGCGAGATCGATCGCGTAGTCATGGGCACTCACTCACCCGGTCCAATTGGCAAGCTGCTTGTGGGCTCTGTGGCAGAGTGCGTGCTTCGGACCGCCAATGTCCCTGTCTGCATCGTCGGCCTCGACGTGGTCGAGGGAACCTATCGCAACTTCGCCACCCGCACCGTGCTCTGCGCCGTCAGCATGCACGAGTCCAGCAGCGTCATCGTGAGCTACGCCGCGGAGCTTGCCGCTCAGCACAGCGCCAGCCTCATCCTCGAGCACGTCATCCGGCCCCAGAACCGCCTGGAAGAGCTCGCCGGCCGGTCAATTGAAGACATCGAAACCGAACTGCTCACCATGGTTCCAGAGGAGTTCCAGGACAGGATCGACGTGCAAACCGTCGTCGTGTCCGGCGATCCGACTGAGGAACTGCTCTACCAGGGCCGGGCACAGTTGGCCGACCTGATGGTGCTCGGAGCGCAGGGTGCGTCGGCGTTTGCCGCCATCACGCGCCACGGCATCGTATACAAGGTGCTGGCCCACGCGCACTGCCCGGTCATCACACTCTCGCCTGGACTGCTGGCCAAATGCGGCGTCAAGGCTCACAAGCCCAGCCACTCCGAGGCCTACATGGCCGGCGTGTTTTAGAGCCGGCGCGCAGTCTCGTACAACATCAGCCGGGGTCGAATCACACTCGTCCCCGGCTGTTCCTTTTCCACCGAACAAACCCTGCCGGCGCTCTGATCCGCCAACTTGCCAACCTGCCGAGCCGCTTCAGCGGCGCTAACCCGCTGCGTTATTTCTTAACCCCTGCCACAGCTCTCCGCGCCTTCGCCGCCTCCGCGTGCCCAACACATGGCTGTTGGCTGCACAGCACGCCGGTGATCCCCCTGCCCTCGGTAATCGTGAAGATGCGATCCACCGCGGGCAGCTTCACCGTCTCCCGCGCGCCCGACGGCCAGTGGATCTCTGCCGTCCCGGCGTCGGTCGCATCGCCCAGGCCAAAATGCGGCCGCTGATCGTTCGATGAGATAAAGCTGCCTCCGCTCATCACGTCCTCGCGCTGGCGCATGCCGTTGGCTGTCAGATACACGGTCGCGCCCACCGCATCGCGCGGGCTCTTCGCGCCGCCCACAAGCTTCAGTTCCACCCAATGATGACGATCGGGATTGACATTCTTCAGCAGCACCGGCGGGCCGTCGATGGGGTTGATCGCAACGTCTATCTTGCCGTTGTTGAAGAGATCGCCAAACGCCGCCCCGCGCCCCGATGTAAGTGTCGCCAGCCCCGAGCCCTTCACCGGCAGCACATATTCAAATTTGCCGTTGTGCGTATTGCGAAACAGCAGCGCCCGTTGAGCAAATGTCGTACCCCAGTCGTGCCGGTCTACCTCGGGATACACGTGGCCGTTGATCATCATGATGTCTTTCCAGCCATCGTTGTCGAAGTCGATAAATCCCGCGCCCCAGCCCAGAAACGGCACCGCCATCTGCGCGATTCCCGCCTGGTCGGCGACATCGGTAAAGCTCGCATCCCCGTCATTGCGATACAGCGCCTTGAAGTCGTCTGAAAAATCCGTCACCAGCAGATCAACCCTTCCGTTATTCAGATAGTCGCCCACCGCCAGCCCCATCGAAGCGATCTCGCGCCCCTCGGTGTTCAAAGCAAATCCCGACACATAGCTCTGATCCTCAAACGTCCCGTCGCCCTTGTTAATGTAGAGATAGTTTGGATCGGAGTCATTCGCCACCAGCAGGTCCACCTTGCCGTCGTTGTTCACGTCGACAAATATCGCAGTAAAGCCGTAGTAGGCGGCAGTGTCCGCCACTCCGGCCTTCGCACTCACATCGGTAAACGTTCCGTCCCCGTTGTTATGGAATAGACGATCCGGCTCGCCCTTCAATCCATGCGGACCGCACATTACCGGCGTTCCGTGCAACTGGCAGAAAGCGAACGGGACGCTCCCGTCCGTCGCCGCCGGTTGATGATTCACGTCGTAGTGCACATAGCCCGACACAAACAGGTCGAGCCTCCCATCGCCGTCATAATCGCCCCATGTGGCGCCGTCTGACCAGTTTCCAAGGGTAACTCCGGCTTTCTCGGCTACATCCGTAAAAGTACCGTCATGATTGTTGTGATAAAGTCGGTTCTTGCCGAAGTTTGCCACAAAGATATCCGGCCAGCCATCGTTGTCATAGTCTCCGATAGCCACTCCAAAACCCCATCGGTCGTTTGTAACTCCAGCCTTGGCCGCCACGTCGGTAAATGTGCCGTCGCGATTGTTGTGAAACAACGCAGCGTGCGGCGGAGCAGTCTTCCCACTTAGCGCGTCGTAAGTCGAGCCGTTAACTAAATAGATATCAAGCCAGCCGTCGTTGTCATAGTCGATAAGTCCCACGCCGGAGCCGTCGGTCTCAAGAATGTATTTCTTCTGCGTCGTGCCCATAACGTGCTTCCAGTTACTTAGCCCGGCCGCTTTAGTATCGTCTTCAAATACAGCCGTTCCCTTGTCGACAAAACCGCCCGCAGTGATAGGCCGCTTCTCGGCATCGTATACCGGCGCAAACGTCCCCGCAGTCGAGACGCCGGCCGCCGGCCCCTGCTGCTGCGCGGGCTTGGGCGATGCGCCTTGCTGCGCAAGGACCGGGGAAGCGCAAACCAACACGATCGAAACAAGTGAACCGAACCAACAGAAAGTCAGTCGGAGTGTTCTCGAATGCCGAGTCCCAAAGTGTGCAGCAACCAACCGCAAAAGAATTCCTCGATTCAGAAAAAGCTCCCGGGGGCACCGCCTTCGGCCCAAACTCATCGCGCTTGAGGAAGGATACTTCAATTTTCAGCAGCCAACCGGCATGGAAGTAGCGCCGGTCTCCAGACCGGCTGTCGTGCGGCCGTCCCCACCCGCACTCATCTCCGGAGCAGCCGTCAAATCACGAAGTCCAGCCACTAATGCGCCGCAGATTTCGCCGCCGTCTTTGCCGGGGCCGCGGCAGCCTTCACCGCACCCGTCGCCGCGCAGGGCTGGCCCTGGCACAGCGCTCCAGTAATGCCGTTGCCTTCCTCGATTGTGTATATCCGATCCACCGCCGGCAGCTTGACAAACTCCTTCGCGCCGCTTGGCCAGTGAATCTCCGCCGTGCCCGCGTCGGTTGCGTCTCCCAGGCCGAAGTGCGGCCGCTGATCGTTGGACGAAATATAGCTCCCACTGGAGAGCACATCCTGGCGCATGCGCATCCCGTTGGCTTTGAGATAGACCGTGGCGCACATCGCATCGCGCGGGCTTTTCGGCCCGCCCACCAGCTTCATCTCCACCCAGTGATGATGGTCGGGGTTCAC
>Ga0182024_10016718_pt1 | contig 13874 bp, 13 predicted proteins | sample P32metaG_FD_120480 | JGI IMG/M metagenome (GOLD analysis project Ga0182024, IMG submission 120480) | Permafrost microbial communities from Stordalen Mire, Sweden - P3-2 metaG (Illumina Assembly) | ecosystem: Environmental > Terrestrial > Soil > Wetlands > Permafrost | place: Sweden: Stordalen... | reverse complement strand
GTTCGGCGTCGATGAACGCCGCCACTCCGCCGAGGCGCTGGACGTTGGAGATGACGTGGAGGGTGAGGGTGGTCTTGCCGGACGATTCCGGCCCGAAGATCTCCAGTACCCGGCCGCGCGGGACGCCCGACCCGCCCAGGGCGATGTCCAGGCTCAGGCTCCCGGTGGGGATGCCGTCGATCGTTGGGGAGACGTCTCCGTCGAGTCTCATCACCGAGCCTTTGCCGAACTGTTTTTCGATCTGCTGGACGGCCCGCGAGAGGGCCGAGTCACGAGCGGGGTCGCGCGGGGTCGCGTGATAGGCTTCTGAGTTGCCTTTGTTTTCGCCGTTGTTGTGCCTTGAAGACGGGGCTTCCTTTTCCGCTTTCTGAGAGAAACGGGCCATGGGGGACTCCTGATGTCGCCGGGTATGTTTTTCAGCCGGCGCTTGTGCGGTGGGTTGGGGCGGGATCTGGGCACAGATTGGTTTCAAGTCCGTCCGGGAAACCCGGGTCCGAAGGACCCGGCGTGGGAAGAGAGGACGGGGTCGGAAACCAGTTCTATGCGATACCGCTAAACAAACCACCGCAACGATTGCGACTTGGGGGGCGACCGAAACCCACATCGGGCCTCATCGCCAACTGAACTCGACGGCAAGTCGCCAACCGTCCCTGTTCAGTGTTTGTACGGTCGGCAATATTAGACTCGGGACTTGAGCGATGCAAGGGAAATTCGCGGGAAAATTTTTCCACCGTTTAGACCCTGCAAACACGGGCAAGCGAGTACGCTTGCCCATGACACCCATTCGGCAGCGTCAACTGATCATTCGGTCCTGAAACAGCTTCTAAACAGACCTCCCCGAATCCAGAGGGAACCGTGCGAGCGGCGTGTACCGCGGGCCGCCGGGAAGAAGCTCGCTCTGCATCAGGGCGAAGGTGGTCGCAGTGAACACGGGGCCGGGCATCTGTGCGTCCGCCACCTTGCTCAGTGGTGAGCGCCCTTGCGCAGGGAGCGGCCGTCGCAATCTCCCGAGGGTGATGTGAGGGCGAAACGGCCTGGATTCATGAGGGAACCCAAGCGTTGCACAGGCGCGGTTGACGAGATCGTGGAGTTGCCCCAGTCGCTCGACGTTGCCAGTGATTTCGGCGCAGAGAGCGTGGATGGGACCTCGCGCCGGCAGGCCCTCCAGACGAGCGGCGTTCACCGTTATGAGGCCCAACTGCTCAACGCCCGCCAAAACAGTGCAGACTTTTGGAACGTCGGCGTCGGGGACCTCGCCGAGGAATTTGAGCGTGACGTGCAGGTTTTCATTTCGAACCCAATTCACAGGCGGAGCGTCGATCCCGCGCGAAGACCGCAGCTCCGGACCGAGGTTTTCCTTCCAGAACTGAATCAGCCGGGCAAGGTGCTTGCGCGGCTCATCGGGCAGTTCCAATGCGGTGAAAAGGCGCATGAGCCGCCCTTCTTCCAAGAAATTGCGTTGTCCGCGCGTCCGATCCGGGGCGGCGCTATGGTCGCTACCGCTCCCGGCGCTTTGCCCCGGCGTGAAGGGCTCTTGGAACCCGGTGCAGTTTATCAGTATCGGCGTCCGATCAAAAACTCATCGCCTGCTTGAACGCGTGCCAGCGGTCGTCGATCTGGTCGCGGTCGGTCTTTTGCAATCCGCCCAGGGAGAAGTCGGCGATGGTGTACGAGGCGACGACCGTCCCGAAGGCAAGGGCGCGCTTGACGGTGGCGCTGGAGAAGGTGCCCTGGGTGGCCAGGTAGCCCATCATGCCCCCGGCGAAGCTGTCGCCGGCGCCGGTCGGGTCGATGACGCGGTCGGCCGGGTAAGCCGGCAGGACGAAGGTGTCGCGGTCGCTGACCATCAGGCAGCCGTGCTCGCCTTTCTTGATGACGACGAATTTCGGGCCCATTTTGAGCACGTCGCGGGCGGCTTCGATCAGGTTCTTCTTCTCTGTGAGCAGGCGGGCCTCGCCGTCGTTGAGGACCAGGCCGTGGATGTGCTTGAGGAGTTTGCCAAGCTCCTCGCGCTGCGTCTGGATCCAGAGGTTCATCGTGTCGGCGACGACGAGCTTGGGCGCCTTGAGCCGGCCGACCATCTCCTGCTGCAAGACGGGGTGGGTGTTGGCCAGGAAGACGTACTTGCTGTCCAGGAAGGCATCGGGGAGTTTGGCGGATCGCTCGGCCAGGACGTTCAAATCCACCTCGACGGTGACGGCCTCGTTCAGGTCCTTCACGTAGGACCCGTGCCAGCGGAAGGTCTTGCTCCCCTTGCGGACTTCCAGGCCGGAGGTGTCGACGTCGCGCCCGTCAAAGACATGGAAGAGGTTGTGCGGGGCGTCTTCGCCGACGACGCCGACCAGGCGGACCGGGGCGAAGAACGACGCGGCATAGGCGAAGTAAATCGCCGACCCGCCGATGATGTCGTCGCGCTTGCCAAAGGGGGTCTCGACGGTATCGATGCCGATCGAGCCGGTGACGAGAAGGGGCATTTCTTGCAACTCCATGAAAAAGAGGGTTCACCGCAGAGACGCAAAGAACGCGGAGAAGAAAACTGAACAAACAGTCTAAGAGCCTGGACGGATTCTGTGCAACGTCATTGCGGAATGACGGAATGACGCATAGCCAATTCGTTTTTTACTCTGCGTTCTCTGCGCCTCTGCGGTGAATCTTTTGCACCGGCAATTGCCGCACTTTCACCCGGGAGGCGGTGACGGTGTAGAGCCGGCCGGGGGTCAGGCGCTTGTAGCGGGCGAAGAGGCGGTCGATGGCGTCGTCCTGCTCGACGTCCCCGCCTTCCAGTTGCAGGTAGACCATGGTTCGGGCAAAAGGCGTCGGCAGTTGGAACGGCGCTTCGGCCAGCGCCCCGTCGGTGGTGAGCAGGTCATACTGTCCCTTATGGGCCGCCTCCAGCACGACCGCCGGGCGGGCGTCCGGGGTGAGGCCGGCCGCGACGCTTTCCGTCGCCTTGTGCTCATGGCGGACCAGGGAGTCGGCAACCGCGGATGTCATCGGACCGTGAAGCAACCAACGCATGGCTGGATGCTAGCGGGGAGGGTGCGGGGCTGCAAACCATCCGGAGCGGCGCACCATCCGGAGCGGCGCATCTAATTCGCGAAGCCGCAAGCGGCGGTCCCCGCAAGTGGTTCCGCGTTCAGAATTCAGCATTTCCCCTCACGGGTTGACCTCCGCTGCCGACCAGTTCCCCGCCAGCATCCAGCGGCGCCGGCGGTGCGGGTGGACCGAAAGCTGCAAATGCACCACCCGCCTGGGGCGCAGGATCAACACTTCGAAGGACACCGGCGGCGGCTTGGATGCATCGACCGCCAACGGGAATGATTCCGGCGGGTCGATCCGCTTGGCCCCCGGCGATGGCCAGAAGTACATCGCCCTGGTCGCATCGTTGATGGACTTCCATAACTCCATCCGGCCGGGCTCATTGCTGGTGGCGCTCCAGACTTTCATCGACCCGCCCACCCGGAATTGCTCGCGCCGGCCCGGCAGCCAGAAGCAGATCTCTGCGTGCGGTGAGACCTTCAGGTGCTCGTTTTTTTCGCTACGGGCATCACTGATGACCCAAACCGATCCGTCCGGGGAGATCTTCCGGCAAATCACCGATCGCACCCGCGGCGCCCCGTTCTTGTCGATGGTGGCCAGCGTGCACACGTGCGGGCTGTCGGCAAACTCGTCCACCAACGCCTTTGAAAGCTCCTCGACCCATTCACTCATTGATTCACTCGTTTCATCTCAGCGCCTCTGCTGTGGCGAGGGGCATTATCGTTTGTCACTGGTCACTTGTCACTTGTCACCGGTCCTTCGTCCTTGGTCCTTTGTCCCTGGTCGTTTGTCGTTTGTCGCTTACAGCCATTGACCGCTGACCAATGACAAGTGACAAGTGACAAAGGACAAAGGACAAAGGACGGATGACAAAGGACAAAGGACCAGATTACCTGATCCCCTATCTGCGTGCCGCGGCGGTGCATGGGGCGGGCTTTGAGTCGTTGCTTTGGGCCAGTCCGGGGACGCAGGCGGCACGGTTCGACGCGTTCGCTCGGCTATGGGGTTTCAGGGGAAAGTCGGTGCTCGATGTGGGGTGCGGTCGGGCGGATTTCCTGGAGTTTCTGATCGAACGTGGCACGCCGCCAGCCGATTATGTTGGCATCGAGGCGGTGGGGGAGCTGGCCGACGCGGCCGAGAGAAGGTTGAGCAGGGCCGGCGTCCGCTCGACCCTTCTGCGGGCCGACTTCGTCCGCGAGCCGCTCCGGATGTTCGTTGGGGCGGACGTCATCGTCTTCAGTGGTTCGCTCAACACCCTACCGGAAGAAAGCTTCTATCAGACGCTACGGCTCGCGTGGGACGCGACGGCATCAGGCTTGGTGTTCAACTTTCTGGACTCGCCCACGCTGGCTGCCGCCCGCTACCTGCATTGGCGCCGCCCCGGAGACGTGCTCGCGTTTGCCCGCGGCCTGGCCGAAGACCGCGTTCGCACGCTGCACGATTATCTGGAAGGCGATTACACGATAGAGATGAGGAAGAAATGCTGAATGCTGAATACGGAATGCTGAATCGAGCTTAAAGGAAATTGTATTCCATTCAGCATTCCTCATTCAGCATTCAGCATTTGCTGTCCTATGATCGCTCGACCAGCCCTGGAACCATGATGAAGGAAAGTGACTCCGACGCATCCACCGCCACTGGCAAACTCGCCGGGCGATTTGACGTGCATTCGCACCTGCTGCCGGGCGTGGATGACGGATGCGAAACGGTCGAGGAATCGATCGAGTGCGCCCGCCGGATGGTGGCGGCGGGGTACACGCACAGTTTCTGCACGCCGCACATCTGGCCTGATCTGCCGCACAATTCGGGTCCCATGATCCCGGTGATGGTGAGCCGCCTGCAGGCTGCGTTGGATGAGGCCGGCGTCGGGCTCAAGCTCTTTCCCGGGGGAGAAATCAACCTTCGCGATTCGACCCGCCGGACTCCGCCTGACGAGGTCGTCACATATGGGCTGGCGCGCCGGTTTGTCCTGATGGATTTCTGGGACGATCCGATTCCCGGGTTCTTCGAGCCTTCGGTGGAGTTCTTCCAATCGTTGGGCGTGAAGGTAGTCCTGGCTCACCCAGAGCGGATGCGGCCCGTGCAGGCCGATCCGTCTCTGGCCGACCGTTTTGCCGATCTCGGCGTGCTGCTGCAAGGGAACCTGCAGTGTTTCTCCGATCCGCCGGGGGCGATGACGCGCAGGACCGCAGAGCGCTATCTGGCCGAAGGCCGGTATTTCCTGCTCGGCAGCGACCTGCACCGGCTCAATTCCCTGCAAGCCCGGCTCGACGGGCTCAAGCGCGCGATCGAACTGGCCGGAGAAGACCGGGTCAGGGAGCTGACCGTCGTGAATCCGCGGAAGCTGTTGCCGACGACCTGAGGGTCATTCCTGCACTCTGCTGAAATCGAAGAGATACAGGTCCGCGCCTTGGGCGGCGAAGTGGTCCTGCGTTTTCCCCATGCGATCGAGGGCTTGCAGGTAAATGTCAGCCTTGTTCACTCGACCCGCCCCGATATAGACGTGGGCGAGGACCACCCAGGTACGACGACCGCCTCTGAGCGGCAAGAGTGTCGTCGCCAGCGACGCGTCGTCAGTCTTCCGGCTGTAGAACGTTTCAAATTTTACGTCACCGAGCCCGTAAACGGGGGCGTAGTAAGCGAATGCCGGCCCGGCGTACGAGTATACATACACGCCGTCGCCCGGGCGGTAGCGCGTTTGCAGATATTGCATGACTGGCTTCATTTCCTCTCGCGGCGGCCAGGGGACTTGCTGGCGCGGAAAATCGTCCATCTGCATGGCGGCCCTGGACAGCGCAGCGATGACAAGCATCAGCGCCAGCGTCGCGGCAATTCCCCTGCCGAGCTGAGGACGAGCCTGCATCAATGCGTCGAACCCCGCCGCGATCAGCAGGAGAAACAGGGGAACGCTGAACAGCAGGAGCCGGCCCTGAAACGGATACCGATTCAGCAGCGACGCGAGCAGCGCAAACAGGATCGGCACCGTCAGCATCGCCAGGGCCGGGCGATTGGCGCGGTACAAGGCGATGCATCCCAGGACCGCGAAGACCTGGCAGGCATACGAAAAGTCCAGTCCGACGGGGTCGGCGAACACATTGGAAAAGGCATCGACATACCAGCGAACGGCTGAAAGGGACCTCGGCACTGGCGCGAACCCATCGGCCCAGAAGTCCAGGAGGTATTTCTCATCGACGTGGTGCCGGAGCGATACGAAGTAGACGGAGGCAAAGCTGATCGCCCAGCAGCCCAGGGCGAGGACCAAGGGCGTGTGCCAATGTGCCGGCACGTCGGATTTTGTAGGGTCCGCACTGCGGACCATTTCTTTGGGTGGCGGCGAATCGGTCCGCAATTCGGACCCTACGCGGGTCCGAGCTCGCAGGAGCCCCGCCAAGAACATGGCGATCCCGACGCCACCGAGAATGAACAGCGACGGATGCGAGCACCATAGACCCAGTGCGCCGGCCCCGACAAGCATCAACTTCCGCGGCCGGCTTCCCTGATCCTCCATCCAGCGCAGCGCGCACCAGAGGAGCACGAGTGTCACCGTCACGTCGGTGCCATACTGCTTGACCTCGGCGGCGTAATAGACGACGTAGGTGGAGACCGAGAACAGCAAAAGCCCAATCAACGTCCCTGGCACCCGCAGGACCCGTCGGGCCACGGCATAGAACAGCGGGAGGGCCGCCAGGGAGGCCAACAGCGGCACTAGCCGCAGCACCCAGTCGGCGGGACCGAGCAGCCGAGTGGCCAGTTTTTCCGACAGCAGAAATGCGATGGGGGCGACCTGGTTCAGGTCCAGCGGTGAAAGTAGCCCGGCAAACGATCTGCCGCGGATATTGAGCGCGATGAACGCCTCGTCCTCCCAAAGGGAGCGGTTGGTGAGGAAGGAGGCGAGGCGCAGCGCAACTCCCAAACCCATGAAGGCCCACGCGGCGACTATCGCGGGGCGCGGCCAGGAGGTCGGGGGTACTTCCACGACGTTATTAGACGTCGAAGCAGGGTGAATCGCAGAAGTCTTTTGTTGCATTCTGGGTCCCAGTGCAGTTTGCAATTACGGGACTTACGCGAATCCACTTATCGACAGACATGTCGACATCGAATGAGCGAGTTGAGGATGAAAAGCGGATGAAATCGACTATGGAACGGCCCCGTGGATCCAATAACAAATTCACGCTCAGGTTAGCGCTTGACTTTCGGCAGGGAGTCATTCCTTTTCAACCCCTCGTTGACATCGTCGCGCGTAATTCTGACAGTCGTCCCCGACGGCGTCGTGCGATTTTCCTTTGCGACCTGGAGGGCGATTTTGGCCAACCCCTGGAGCTCTCGAATGTTTCCCGACCAGGGGAGATCACCTTCCATAAGCCGGTCATCTGCATCAAAAGTGGTACGTGCCTCTGGGTCAGTTTTCCTGACGAATTTTGCAAAGAGGAACGGAATGTCGCCGCGGCGTTCACTTAATGAAGGCAGTCTCACGACACCGCCGCGATGCAAGCGGCGGTAAAGGTCGGGTCGCAGTCGGCGCGCCTTCCGGAAAAGCTCGTCAACCACGGTGCCCATAATTCGGCCAAACATGTCGGAGGACGCTTGGCTCACACCGGCCGCGTCCTCCTTCGCTAACAAATCAGGGTCCTCGTTCATGACGCCAATGCACAGTAAAGCGACCCTTGAGGGCTCCTGCGAGAAAAGCGGGGTGATCTCCGCGTTCTCGATGATCCGCAGGAGGATTCCCTGCTCGTCGATGTGCAAGCTATTCAGCTCGTCAAGGATGACGGTTTCAACCGGTGGCCTATCTTTTGGGCTGTTGGCCGCGGGCATGATGCCCGAAACCCCCATCCGTGCCCCTTGTCCCTCAAATGTGACCCCTCCCTTCCACAGGGGGTACGGGATGCCGATGCCCTGCAACAAGGGGCCGATCAGGAACTGCGGCCTCAAGCCGGCCATGTTGTATGTGCGGACCCTTTCGAAGGTGTAATGATCGGTAAAAACAGCGACTAGTTGGGAAGCTTTGTCTTTGCCAGATCCTGGTCCCCCGACGATCAATGCGGCGGGCAGACTGTCCAATGGCTTATTCCCGCTCATCTCGTCCTTCTTCACGAGATTCAATGTCATGATTTGCTCGATAGCCTTCACCATTTCCGGCGCGGCAGCCATGTACTCCGCCAGGATTAAGGTCCGCTTCACCGCATCAAGAGCGGTTGCCTCGCATGATCGATCGATTAATCGGTCGTGGCGCTTTCGCCATATCCAAATGACCGCCTCTTCAATACTTCGAGGTTGATCAATCTTTTCCTCGTTGGTAAAGAAATAGGTATCCTTTTTCACGAACTCCGCGACGCGCTGTACGGTGGGTGGGGGGGTGCCTCCCAGCAGATCTTTCAGATCTTTTTCGCGTTGCGCGTTGAACGCAAGAGTAAGGATCCGTTGGTACCGCTCGACGTCGATTGCGCGTTGAAGCTCGCCGAAGAGGGGAACCGACGCCGGGTCGTCCGGGCAGGCCGCGAAACCATTGACGTGGGGGGCTTTCACCAGGCTTTCGGGAAACTGCACAACCACATACCCAAAAAACAGACGTTCCGAAGCGATTGGTACGGCGTATGAGGCGAATACGGTTGTGTCGATTGTCTTTGCCGCGAGCACCCAAAAGTGATCGTTCAGGCTGTACTCAACCCACTCGGATCGATCGATCTCGGATCGATCGATCCCCATGGGTCCATTACCCCATAGGTGTCTAGTCACCTCTGACGCCGTGCGCTTGGCCCATATCGGGTGCCGCACATACTTGGCGGGCGGGATGATTCCACTCCTATTAAGCCAATTGCTCGCGAGGCGTTTCCCGATCGTCGTTATTCCTAGCGGACTTGTTTCCACGTCTCCAAGCAGTTCCTTGTGGACATCCTCGATATTTGCTGTAAGTGGCATCTGCCGAAGCATCTCCAAGGGATCCCGCACATTAATCTCATCGCGTAAGCGGTTCGGATTCTGGAGGTAGTCCCGGATGTCGAGTAAGAAGTGCAGCCGGGCAAGTCGTCGTTCCAAAAATGGGAAATACACTTGGGGCGGATCTGCACTGTCTATCAGGTCGTCGATCGATCCAGAAATGGTGGCCCGGACGAGCGGCTTTGTCAAAAAGTACTCGGTGAGCGACCAGGAATTGTTTACGCCTCTGGCGCGGAAAATCCGATGGATACTGTCATGCACGTCACGGCTGCACTTAAGCGTGAGCAGCTCAAGCTCCTTGCGGTTCGGATCCGTCATACGATTGCCATCCCGTCAGGTGACTTTAAGTTCTCCTAAGCCATGCAAAAGCGCGGCCGCCGTCCGAGTTCCGCAAAAAAACGCGTCCATGTCAAATTTTTCGTTGGGGGAGTGGACTCGATCGTCCGGCAAACCAAAACCCACCAACAGCGTATCGATGCCGAGGCTCGACTTAATCTGGCTGACTACTGGAATGCTTCCCCCACCTCGAATCAGCACGGGCTCCACGCCGAAGCCCGTCCGTAACGCCGCGCTCGCGATACGCATCGCCGGCGACTCGATAGATATGACGATGCCGGGCGCCCGGCTGTGAGTGACAAATTCGACCCGAACTCCCGCCGGGAGGCGCGACCGAATGAATGCTTCAAAGGCGCTCTTCACTGCCGCCGGGTCTTGATTTGGGACAAGCCGCATGGAAACTTTCGCAGAGGCACTCGCGGGAATAATCGTCTTCGCGCCGTGCCCCTGATAGCCGCTCGTGATCCCATTGACATCGCACGTTGGCCTGGCCCAGATCCGCTCGAGGACTGAAAACCCCAACTCGCCGGAGAGATCGGAAAGCCCGAGGTCGTTCCGAAACGTCCGCTCATCGAACGGAAGCCTCGCCCAGAGGCCTCGCTCCGTCTGGGATAGAGGCAGTACGCCGTCGTAGAAACCTGGTATTGCCACAGAGCCGTCGCGCGCATGCAACGCGGCGAGCAGCTCGCACAAGACGTTGGCAGGGTTGGGGACCGTGCCGCCATAGAGACCGCTGTGCAGGTCATGGGACGCGCCGAAAACGGTTATCTCCATGTATGCCAGACCCCGAAGCCCATAAGTAATGGCGGGCAATCCCCGCGCGTATTGGTTTGTGTCGGAAATGACCGCGATGTCCGCTCGAAGCTCATCCTTATGACCGGTGATGAACTCGGTAAGGTGTGGCGAGCCAATCTCTTCTTCACCCTCGACGAAAATCGTGACATTTACCGGAATGCCGCCGTTGGCTTGCCATGCGGCGAGCGCCCGAACGTGGCACCAAACTTGTCCCTTATCATCAACGGCTCCGCGCGCGTAGATGGCGTCATACCCATTTTCATCCTTGCGAACCGTCGGCTCGAACGGCGGCGTCGTCCACAACTCCAGCGGCTCCGGCGGCTGAACGTCGTAATGCCCGTAAATCAACACCGTCGGCCGGCCTGTCCTGTGCACGTTCTTCGCCAGCACGATCGGATGACCGCCCGTCGGCATCACCCTGGCGTCCAGCTCAATGTTGTCCAGCTCCCAGTGCAGCCACTCGGCACACTCCTTCATGTGCCTGGCGTGATCGGGCTTGGTGCTCACGCTGGGGATCCGCAGGAAGTCTTTCAATCGCTCCAACGTCTCCGACCTCTCGGCATCGATCGTCTGCAGAACGCGGTCCAACATGGTAATGTTACTCCAATGATCAAAGAGCGGCCTGTCTCAACTCATCGGCGGCAGCCGCGGTCGCAGGGTCATCCAGCAGCGTCTTGACGAACTCGCGATTACGCTCGACAGACAGCGGCACATACTTCGCCGTCCCCTCCGCGATTAACACCCCTGAAGCATCGTGCGCGTGTGCCCGCGTCTGGATGAGCCGAGGTCGGGACGTATCGATTTTGGCGGTGATGGACAGAGGTTTGCCGATGGGCGCGACGGCCCGGAAGCGGACGGTCAGCTCCCCGCACAGGCAGAAACGCCGGCCCGACCAGGTGGCGGCCCAGACCATCGCTTCATCCAGCACGGTCGCCAGCACCCCGCCATGCAGCACCCCGTCGAAGCCGATGTTTGCCAACTGGGGCGTGAATTCGGTCCGGACGGTTCCGTCTTCCGGGTCGACGAACAATGTCAAGCGCAGTCCATGCGGATTGAGCGGCCCGCAGGCGACACAACCTGCGGTATGGGGCAGTTCCAACAACGCCATGCGCGGCATTATGGCCGGTCACGGCCCGAAGACAAAGGGGCCGTATATTCTCATCGTCGCCTCATCTTTCAGAATGTATCGTGCGACTTGCGGGAGGACGGAAGGAAATGGGGGGTCGCGCCGGCCGGCGCAAGCCGACGGTAATGCATCAAGCAACACGGGCTATTCAGGAGGCATTCCATGTCCATTCGAAACAGCACCCAGCCGGTACGCCGGAAGATCCAGGCCCTGTTGGCCAGCGCGATCGAGCCGCTGGAAAACCGTCTGCTCTTCCACGGCTTCGGTGGATTCGGCGGCTTCGGAGGCAGTGGCGGCGGGTTTGGCTTTGGCGGCAGATCGGACACCATTGAATTCAGCCAGGCCCTGCCAGCCGTTCAGAAAGGCTTGGACACCCTGGCCAACACCGACAGCGTCGCCGCGCCGACCGCCACCACCACGGTCTACCTCGCCAATACCAACGGCATCGAATCTTACACCGTCGACATCAGCGGCACCGGCACGCAGACCCAGTTGACCGTCGACCCCAATGGCAATCCCGTAACCGCGCCCACTCGGACGACGACGACGTTCGGTGCGATCATGAACCCTGCGGTGACCAACGAAATCACCGCCATCGCTTCCGCCTTGAGCCTCACCGCCCCAACCTCGGCCACCTCGGTCAACGTCAGCACCCCATCCGGCGGGACCGCGACCTATTCCGTGGCCCTGTCCAGCAGTTCGTCTTCGACCACCACCAGCGGATACCAGCACAACACGTTCATCAGCGTAGACTCCAACGGCAACCCCGTCGGCAATGAGCGCGTCCCGCTCAGCGTGCTCTCCACCGCCATTCAGGGCGGCCTGACCAGCAACGCTCCCAGCGGCGCTGCCGCCCTGACACCCACCTCCCCGATCGACGTGGCGACTACAGACGGCGTCACCACCTATACCGCCCACTACACCACCACCGGGACCTCGTCCTCCGTCACCGTGAACTCCTCCGGCACGCTGACCAGCCTGCCCAGCACGTCCACGGTGGAATTCATGACCATCCCCGGCGCGGCGCAGACCGAACTGCAGACGCTGGCGACAGCGGACGGCGTCTCCGGGACCATCAGCACCACGCAGAACGTCACCGAGTCCTCCGAAACCAACGGCACCATCGTCTACACCGTTCGCCTCATCGCGACCAGCACCAGCAGCAGCAGCACGACAACCAGCCACACGTACACGATCGCAATCAGCGTCGATGCCAACGGAAACCCCACCGTCCCACCCCAGGACTTCGGCTTCGGCGGCGGCCCCGGCGGGTTCGCCTTCGGCGGTTTCGGCGGCGGCGCCTTCGGCATGGGCGGCGGTTGCTCCGGTATGGGTTCAACTACTCCAACTCCAACTCCAACGCCCACGCCGACCCCTACGCCCACCCCGACCCCGACGCCCACACCAACCCCAACCCCCAGTCCGGCGTCTACCATCAGCCCCGAGATCGCCCGCGCCAGCGGCTCAACTGCGTCACCCTCGACTAACACGAGCGGTACGACGCACAAAACAAAGTCCAGCGCGACTAAGCACGTGAAGCCGGCTAAGAAAGCCCACACTCCTAAGCCGAAACATCACGAGAAGGCGTAACTTGGTCACAAGTCGGGCCCACCGACCTGCACATGATCTTCGCCGGGCCGGGGACGTTCTGGACCGATTTGAAGAGCTTCCAGGACGCCGCGGCGAGCAAGGTGCTGCAGCAGCCGCAGGCTGGGAAATGACGGCGGGCCTCGAATGGGCAAGAGCGTGGCCGAGTGAAGAAGCCGAAACTCACGGACGCGCAGGCTGACGACCGAGCAGCGGCTGCCCGTCAACGGTTGAGTTGACGCCGCCGCTGGATGCGAAGTCGTCTTCCTTGAGCATTTTCAACTGTTTCTTGTTCGGGGCAGCAGCCTTGAGGCCCTTGGGCAGAACCACCTCGGACGGTTTCTGAGGCTTCGGCTTGGGGAAGAGTTTCGTAGACATGCGCCGCCTCCTAATCGTCTCAGTCAGCAAGCAATTTGAGGGCTGCCGCCTGGGTCAGTTCCATCGGAGTGTATTGGACACCCTCAAACACAATAGGATTGTGATTGAGGATTTGCAAACCTTTTCCCTGGTAGAACTTGATTGAACGGGGGCTGGCGTCGAGCCTCAGCCGCCCGTCACAACGCATTTCTTGGCTAAACCAGGCCGCCCAACGCAGCAACTGGGTTCCCGCACCTCTTAGAAATGGGTCGCCGGTCTTGTTCAAGTCCGGCCTGTTTCGCGGGGCGGCAAACAGCAATTCGAGCAACAAGCACGGCGTACCTGGTTCGAGCTGCGACACGATGGGAGTCGTCGAGATCATCATTGCGCCCTGCACCTGCAACTCTCCATGTGTTTCACCGGTTGCGATCGCCACTTTCTCCGCGGGTAGGACTCTCCCGTCGTGCTTGATTTCGATCTTGTTCCAGTCCCATTCACGATCGGCGGTTCCTCGAAGGTGTTCCTGAGCGCGTCGTCGCTCCACCAGCGCACCTTCATCTGTTCATCGACAAGTGCAGCCGTGAGACTGATGATTCTCGCCTCAACGAGGGTATTTGTGGGCGGGTGAAGGAGGGTAACTTGCTTATCGGCAATCACTAAGGAGTTCCCCGCAGATGGGTAGATCCAGGTGGATATT
>Ga0182024_10016717_pt1 | contig 13874 bp, 14 predicted proteins | sample P32metaG_FD_120480 | JGI IMG/M metagenome (GOLD analysis project Ga0182024, IMG submission 120480) | Permafrost microbial communities from Stordalen Mire, Sweden - P3-2 metaG (Illumina Assembly) | ecosystem: Environmental > Terrestrial > Soil > Wetlands > Permafrost | place: Sweden: Stordalen... | reverse complement strand
GACCATTTCCACGACGGTGGTGTTCGGGCAGGTGTCCACAAATTCGGCGAAGGTCTGAGCGGCGTCGGCCCAATTCCAGGTATCGGTGAAGGCGTGGAACTGCGCCTGACTCGCCTCGCCGGAAGCCTCGCGGAACAGGACATTGTAATCCGCATTGGAATTGAACGGCGGGTCGAGATAAACCAGGTCAACGCTGGCGTCGGGAAAAATCTTCGCGTCGCGCAGCCATTTGAGATTGTCACCAAACAACAAACGATTCATCTGGCTCTGGTTTAGCAGAGGACATCCACCGGTTCAAAGCTTAAAACTGAGATTCTGACTCAGCAGAGCCCTTTGGAATCAATCCGGTCGATAATCTGGCCGGAGTCAATTAAACTTTCAAGGTCCGTTTGTCTGTCACAAGCACAACGGGAATTTCAGTGTCCGTTTTATGAATGCGAGTCTTCTCTATGATAGTGCGCAATACCCAGAGCGTGTTGCCAGTGGTGGAGTACATGTCCGATTATCTGGTCCACGCCGGGGCCGTGTTTGACCTGTGCGAAAACGAACGGGCCGCCCCCCCGCATTTGCCGGGCATCGCGTTCCATCACGGTCAGGTCCGCCCCGACAGCGGGGGCGAGGTCTGTCTTGTTAATGACCAAAAGATCAGACTGCGTAATGCCAGGACCTCCCTTGCGTGGGATTTTGTCACCACCAGCCACGTCAATAACATAAATAGTGTAATCCGCCAATTCCCGGCTGAAGTGGGCGGCCAAGTTGTCCCCTCCGGATTCGAGCAGAAGAATGTCAGTATGAAATTTTTGTTGAAGCTCTTCCAAGGCCAACAGGTTCGCCGAGATGTCCTCGCGAATGGCCGCATGAGGACAGCCGCCCGTTTCGACGGCGCGAATTCGTTCGGCCTCCAAAGCTTCGTGGCGAATCAGAAATTCGCCATCCTCCTTGGTGAAGATGTCGTTGGTGACTGCGGCAACACTCATCCGTGTACGCAAATGCAGGCACAAGGCCAGCATCAAGGCTGTCTTGCCGGTGCCGACAGGCCCTCCTACACCCACCGTAAATGCACGCTGGTGGAAATCGCGCGAAAGGGGCTGGTCCCGATGGCTAAACTGGCCGGGATGGTCAAGATGTTCGTGAGTATGGCCGGGGCCGTGATGATGATGTTCTTTGTCCATGGTAAAAATGCATTAACTTTGAAACAGGCGCGAATAGAGCCGATCTTGCGTTCCCTGCCACAGTTCCAGCAATGGCGCGGTTTGAGCGATCTCACTGACAGGCAGGTTTTCGCAATGGCTCAGAACCTTTCGTGTGCATGGGCCGAGCCGGTGTTGCAGGGATTGGGCTTCCAACGGGCCAACAATGCCGAGCCGAACTGCGGCAGACAAAACACCCCGAGAATGCTGGAAACAGAATAAATGTGCCGCGCGGGAGCGAGTCACGCACAGAGTATTGGTGACCGCGCCGAAAATGGGAGCCAAATGGCCGTGAAGTGGCAGTCCCAATGACAACGGCTCAAAAACTCGTTGGGCTGAAGCCAGCAAAGCCCGGCCCTGAAGGCGACTGGCTCTTTTGGCAACGTGATTGGACTGGAAGGCGTCGAAAAGCTGGTCGAGCGCGATGAGTTGATCGGGTTCGTCATGGGCGGCAGTGGCAAAGGGCAGAATCCCCCGTCCCATTTGCCACAAACTGGCTTCCAAAAATTCGCCCAAATCAGCGGCGTGGCGCACTTCGCCGTGTTGCCAGGCTGCTTCCAGACCGTGGGAGTGCGCAAAGCCGCCAGTCGGGAACGCGGAATCGGCCAATTGCCAGAGCAGCCACTCCTGCCCGTCCAACTTTTGTGTTTCTTTCAAAATAGAAAATAACGCTGTGCCAGGGACAAAACCTTGGCCGGCTCGCAGGTCAATGTTTTGCCGTCGGCTTTTACTTCGTAAGTTTCTGGATCGACGGTGATGCGAGGCAATGCATCGTTCCATTTCATGTCCTTTTTTCCCAAGGCGCGACAGCCGCGAACGGCTTCGATGCGCTTGCTTAACCCATAACCGGCTGCGACGCTCTCGTCTTGACATCGCTGGCTGACAAAGGCAATAGAAATGGGGCCGGGGGCAGCGCCCAGCGCGCCGAACATGGGCCGCATAAAGACGGGTTGAGGCGTGGGAATGGAGGCGTTGGGATCGCCCATTTGTGACCAGGCAATAATGCCGCCTTTGACAACCATTTCGGGTTTGACCCCAAAGAAAGATGGCTTCCATAGAACCAAGTCCGCCAGCTTGCCCGCCTCGACCGAGCCGAGGCAGTGCGCCATGCCATGAGCGAGAGCCGGGTTGATGGTGTATTTGGAAATGTAACGTTTGATGCGCAGATTGTCGCTGCCGCTTTTCTCCCCTGGCAACGGGCCGAGCTGAAGTTTCATTTTATCCGCCGTTTGCCAAGTGCGGGTGATGACTTCGCCGATCCGCCCCATGGCCTGTGAATCCGAACTCATCATGCTGATGGCGCCAAGGTCGTGCAGAATGTCTTCGGCGGCGATGGTTTCGCCGCGAATGCGGCTTTCGGCAAAGGCCACGTCTTCCGGCAAACTCGCGTCCAAATGGTGGCAGACCATGAGCATATCGAGGTGTTCATCAATGGTATTGACGGTGTAGGGCCGCGTTGGATTGGTGGAACTGGGCAACACATTGGGTTCACCACACACTCGAATGATGTCCGGGGCGTGCCCTCCGCCCGCTCCTTCCGAGTGATAAGTATGGATGGTGCGACCTTTGATCGCTGCCAGGGTCGCGTCCACGAAACCCGATTCGTTCAGAGTGTCGGTATGAATCGTGACCTGGACATCATGCTCGTCCGCGATACGCAGACAACAATCAATCGCGGCAGGCGTTGTTCCCCAATCCTCGTGCAGTTTTAAGCCGATGGCCCCGCCAAGGATCTGTTCGGGCAATCCTTCCGGCATCGCGGTATTGCCCTTGCCTGTAAACCCGAAGTTAAGGGGCAAAGCATCCGTGGCCTTGAGCATCATGCGCAAATGGTGCGCGCCCGGCGTGCAAGTTGTCGCGCAAGTGCCGGTGGCCGGTCCGGTGCCTCCGCCGACCATCGTAGTCAGTCCGGCGGCGATGGCCTCATAAGCTTGTTGCGGGCAAATGAAATGAATGTGCGTATCAAGGCCGCCGGCGGTGAGAATCAGGCACTCTCCCGCAATCACCTCAGTAGTGACGCCAATGATCATTCCCGAGGTGACGCCGGCCATCATATCTGGATTGCCCGCTTTGCCTAGACCGGCGATTACCCCATTTTTTATGCCGACGTCGGCTTTATAGATGCCGGTGTAATCCACGACCAAGGCATTGGTGATGACGCAATCAAGGGCTTCATTCTGGCTGACGCCCGCAGCCTGCCCCTGTCCTTCCCGGATGGTTTTGCCTCCGCCGAATTTGCATTCATCGCCATAGACCGTGTGGTCGTGTTCGATTTCCAGAATGAGCGATGTATCGCCCAGGCGGACTTTATCGCCCGTGGTGGGACCGAACATTTCGGCGTAATGCCGGCGTTTCATTTTGTGAGGCATGGTTTTTAACCTCCTTGATTGGAGAATCCTCCGGCTTTAACGCGTTCCAGAGCGGTTTTCTTTCCTTCCTCGGAAACAAGCCCTGTCGCGAGGTTGTTCCCGCCGCGGATAATGCGCCGCCCCGCTATATCAACAAGACAAACTGATTTTGTTTCGCCGGGTTCAAAGCGGACGGCTGTGCCGGCCGGTATATCGAGACGTTTGCCATAAGCCTGGCCCCGGTCAAATTGCAGCGAGGCATTTGTCTCTATGAAATGGTAATGACTGCCGACTTGGACTGGGCGATCCCCAAGGTTGGTGACAGCGAGCGTGACAGTTTCGCGGCCCGCGTTGAGTTCCAATTCTCCTTCCCGCGAGGTGACGGCGCCAGGCTCGAAGTCCGGCTCCCCCGGCGCGGCCCGGAACGCTGATAAATCGGGCACCGGCAGAAAACTGCCGTGCAAGGCCAGTCCCAGGTTTCCATTATCCGAAGCAATGGGATGATGAACTGTGACCAGCTTCGTGCCATCCATGAACGTGCCCTCGACTTGCACTTCTGTAATCATGGCCGGAACCCCGGCCATAACCTGATTGCGACCAAGGAATTGACGTCCGACATTCATCAATTCAGCGACCGATTTGCCGTCCCGAATAAACTCCAGCAGTTGCGCGGCAATCAGGGCAACCGATTCCGGGTGATTCAGGCGCAAGCCACGGGCGAGCCGCTTTTGCGCGAGAAAGCCCGCCTGGTGAAGGAGCAGTTTGTCAATTTCGCGGGGAGACAAGTGCATACAGGTTCAAAATTACCATTTCCTGGCCCACGGCTCATCATCCAAAATTTCCGATATAAAAGCAAGGCGACGATGAATTTCACGGCCAACCTCTTCAACCCGCTCGCCTGCCAGCCGAAGCACTACGCCGTCGTGGATGGGACTGGCGGTAACGATGAGCGAAGGATGACGCGTTACAGGTTCAACGGCTACATCGGCGAGCAAGCGCGCTGCCTTCTCCGCCAGCGCGCTTCCGATCATAACAATCACCGCCAGACAGTTGAAGCGGCCGAGGCGATGGGCGTTATCCAAAGGTCCGTCAGACGGATCCAGCAAAAGTGAATCGACGAGTATTCGCTCGCCGCTAATGAATAATTCGTTGGAACTTTGCAGGCGGGTAAAAGCCCACCGCTCGCCGCAAGCCGCCCGCCCGGAACAAAACCAGTCGAGCAGGATCAATCCCGCGCCGGGTTGCAGGCGGAATTCCTGCCGTTGCGTGTAAAAGGATTCCGCAAAGGCTTGGATCGGTTCGGGAGCCAGCACGAGAAGCGAACCCTTTTCCAAATTCGCCTTCAATCGATGACCACATGGCCGGAGATTTGGGTTTCGATAGATTTTTGTGGAAGCCTGAGTCGTAACAAAAGCCCGCGTTTGGGCACCGAGACGAATGTCGAGGCTGGTTTCATCCCCCGCCACAAAGCCACCTCCGAAACTGCTCAGATAAACCCACACACTCGGCCCCCGGGAACGGGGGATTAGGAGTTTGAGCGGATTGGAGGCCCAAGCCGAAACGACGGCGCTTTGCCCGGAAACAAGATCGATTTCCAAACCGCCGCTCCCTGGCGCTTGGACAGAGTTCATACCGTCAAATGTCGTTTGACAATTTCATCGTTCAAATGGCTGATGGGGCCGCTGGCCACGACCGCGCCACGATCCATGATGTAAAAACTGTCGCCAACACCAAGGCAAAAATCCAAGTATTGCTCCACCAAAAGAATGCTGATCTTTCCCTCCTTTTTGATCTTAAGCAGCGTTTCGCCGATTTGCTCGATGATGTTGGGCTGGATGCCCTCGGTGGGCTCATCCAGAAGCAGGGCTTTTGGGTCAGTCAACAGCGCGCGCGCGATTGCCAGTTGCTGCTGCTGGCCGCCGCTCAGAACGCCACCTTTGCGTTGCAGCATTTCCTTGAGAATGGGAAACAACTCCAGCACACGGTCCACCTGTCCATTGCTGCTCTGACGGTGGACGACCAGGCTGATTTTCAGGTTTTCCCAGACGGTCAGGTTTGGAAAAATGTCCCGTCCTTGCGGCACGTAGGCAAGGCCGCGGCGCGCGCGCTGCTCGGGTCTCAAGCTTGTCAGGTCCGTCCCGTCGAGCTTGATGGTCCCGGCATCGGTTCGCACCAAGCCCATGATGGATTTCAGAGTCGTTGTTTTACCCACGCCGTTGCGTCCCATGAGACAAACGAGATTGCGGTCAGAAAAACTGAGATTCACTCCGCGCAGGATGCGCGAACCATCGTAGGAAACCGCAATGTTTGAGAGTTCCAGCATCAGTGGCTCCGCTGCTTGCTGTGGCCAAGATATACCTCGATGACACGCTCGTCGTTCTGCACTTCGTTCACCGTGCCTTCGCACAGCACGGTGCCCTGATGCAATACCGTGACCTTGCGGGCGATCTGGCGGACGAAGGTCATGTCATGTTCAATCACGACAATGCTATGTTTGCCTTCAAGACTGAGAAGGAGTTCGCCCGTCTTGAAAGTTTCGTCGTCTGTCATCCCCGCGGCGGGTTCGTCCACCAACAATAATTTGGGGTCTTGCGCGATCAGCATCCCGATCTCCAGCCATTGCTTCTGGCCGTGGCTGAGCGAGCCCGCCTTCATCTGCGCGCGATCCGACAATCCCACCGTTTTTAATACTTCGTCAATCCGCTCCTTTTGTTCCGGCGTCGTCCGATGCAACAGTGAGGTAAAAACTCCGCGCGCGCCCTTTAGCGAAAGCAGAAGGTTCTCAAAAATAGTGTGATGGATATAGACCGACGGCGTTTGGAATTTACGACCTATGCCCAGCCGGTTAATTTGATATTCGTTGAGCTTCGTCAGGTCGGTGTCCCGGCCAAACTGGATTTTTCCGCTGTCCGGCTGGGTGCGCCCGGTGATCAAATCGAGCATGGTGCTCTTGCCTGCACCGTTGGGGCCAATGATGACGCGGAGTTCGCCTTCGTCCATGCATAATGTCAGTTTAGAAATGGCCTTGAATCCGTCAAACGTCTTGTTGACATCATTGAGGGTCAGCAGCCTTTGTTTACCGACCTCGCTCACGGGACATCCTCTGTCTCAATTTTGGCGCGGCGGATGGGTTCGGGGCGGGCCCGACCCGACCGGCGGCGGGCCAGATCGCGCAATTGTCCAGGCAAGCCCACAATCCCTTTGGGCATGAATACCGTCACCACGATGAACACCGTTCCCAAGATCAGCAGCCACAAATCTGGATATGCCCGCGTCGTCCAGCTTTTCAGGGCGTTGACGCCGACGGCTCCAAGAATCGGGCCAAATAATGTGCCGCGCCCGCCGACCGCAACCCAGACCACCGCCTCCAACGACTTTTCTGGTGCCATCTCGCTGGGATTAATAATCCCGACCTGCGGCACGTAAAGAATACCGCCCAACGCGGCGATGGCGGAGGCGACGACGAAGACAAGCAGCTTGTAATTGGCCGCCGCATATCCGCTGAAAAGCACGCGGTTTTCGCTGTCCCGAATGGCTTGTTGCACCAGGCCGAACTTGGTTTGACTCATCAACCGGCAGCCAACATAAACGAGGGCGAGGGCTAAAGCCGTCACAATGTACAAAATGCGCTGGGTGACCGGGACGCGCAGATCGTAGCCGAGAATGAATTTGAAATCAGTGAACCCATTATTTCCGCCCAAGAGCAGGCTGTTGCGGAAGAACAACAAACACGCGGCATAGGTCAGGGCCTGGGTCAGAATTGAAAAATAAACGCCCCGGATGCGCGAGCGAAAGGCCAGATAGCCAAACATCGTCGCCAGCAGCCCCGGCAGCAGAAACGCCATCATCACGGCGAAGGGAAAGCTGGAAAACGGACGCCAGATCAGCGGCAAATTGCTCCAGCCAAGAAAGACAAGGAAATCTGGAATCGGCTGATGATACTGCCCAAGATCGCCAATCATGCGCATCAGATACATTCCCATCATGTATCCGCCCAAGGTGAAGAAAAGGGCCTGCCCCAGACTCAATAGTCCAGTATAACCCCAGAGCAAATCGACACTTATGGCAAGAATCGCGTAGCAAAGATATTTGCCGTAAAGGTTGATGCTGAAATTGCTGACATGAAGAAATGACCCCTCCGGCGTGAACGCGTTTAAACACGGCAGAATGAAAACCAACACCAGTACAACGACGGCGTCTCGCCATTTTTCGGGCGTTGTTGAGGTGCGACGCATAAGATCAATCCAAACTGCGGCTCCGGCTAGTAAACAATCCACCTGGCTTCCATTGCAAGAAGAGAATGATGGCCAAAAGCACGACAATTTTTCCTGTAACGGGCGACCCTGTTGTTTGTTGCAGAACCTCATCGGCAGTGCCAATGCCAAAGGCTGAACAGACTGTGCCTACAATGCTCCCGACTCCTCCCATGACAACCGTCATGAAACTGTCAACAATATAGGTTTGTCCAAGGCTTGGACCGACATTGCCGATCTGCGATAGAAACGCCCCAGCCAAGCCTGCCAAGCCGGAGCCAAAGGAGAAGGTAAGCATGTTGACCCGTTGTGTCCTCACCCCAAGGCAGGAGGCCATATCGCGGTTTTGCATGACAGCGCGGATCAGTAAACCAAGGGGCGTTTTTGTCAACAGCAGCCATGTTCCGTACACGATAAGCATAGCAAAGCAAATGACAAAGACGCGGTTGTAGTCAAAACTCACATCGTCGATGGAGAAATGGCCGAGCAACCATGCAGGCGAATTCACCTGCACATTGTTGGCTCCGAAAACCATCCGAAAACACTGCTGCATCACCAGCGAAACACCCCAAGTCGCCAGCAGCGATTCCAACGGCCGTCGATAAAGAAAGCGAATGACGGTGCGCTCAAGAACCCAACCTGCCAAGGCCGCCATGATAAAGCTCAATGGCAGCGCAAAAAGAAAATAGCTTTCGTAAAGTTTCCCGGTCGCGTTCAATCCGGGAAGATGCAGCCCGAAACCGAGCGGCTTCCCAAAAATATTGAATGGCAGAATGATGGCGAATCCGAAGCCGGCGCCGAAGATATTTTGTATCACATAGCATGTATAGGCACCAACGGCAATCATTTCACCATGCGCCATGTTGATGATGCCCATCAAACCGAATGTAATGGCCAATCCGAGCGCGACGACCAGAAGGATCGAACCAAGGCTCAGACCCCGGAAAATCGTGCCAAAAAAGTTGACCCTTGAGATGTGTCCTTCGATGGCTCTAATAGCGTTCTTGGCAGCCTTGGCGACTTCAGGCGGGCAATTCGGCTTGTCCGCCAGACGCTTGAGGGTGTCTGCAGCTCCCATGGAATTAAGGAGTTGCAGTTGCTGGACGGCAGACAATTGTGTTTGGGTTTCGGCGGAACTAAGTTGAAGCAATGCCACACCTTCCTCAATCGCTTTTTTAACTTCGCCATCGGTTTCTTTGCCAAGCCTGGCTTGCAGCACAGGGATGTATTGCGGCTTCTGGGAGTATCCGAGTTTTTCGACCCCGTTAAGCCGCACCACCGGGTCCGGGTCCACCAAGTCAAGTGAATCCAAGGTCTGCTGAATTGCACTCCGTAAGCGCATGTCAACATCAGTGGTGTTTAAATCGTTCGAAGCAAAGCGGAGGTCTACGCCTTTGGCGTCCTTCAGAAACTGGCCATCGAGGATGCGGATGGCGCGCACTTTGCCGTCGGCATCCTGTTGCTCCTCCAACAAAACCGGTACCTTGGAACCATCAGGCGCCTCATAGATAAAAACACCGTCGCGCGACCAGGCAATCAACACATCATGCACCATCTTGGCGCCCGAGTCGGCCAGACCGCTAAAAAGCTTTTGCTGTTCCGCACCCTGGCTCAAAATCGTTTGCACCAGTTCTTTACGAATCGCGGAATCTTCCGGTCCAGAGGCACGGGCAATATAACAGAGAGATAGGCAACAGGCAAATAACACCCGAAAGAACACCGACGCTGCAAGCCTGGACATGAAAACGGAGGCGGAGAACGCGGCTCCGCCCCCGGTAACATGAACCCACCGACCAACGCAAAACAGTCTTGTCATTTATTCATGGCGGCAAGTTTTTCGTCAAGGCCCTTGAGGAGGAACGGTTCGCCGGGAACTTGATCGAAAGTTTTGAGAATCTTGAACTGTCCGTTGGCGCGGGTTTCACCAATGTAAACATTCTTCGTCGTGTGATGATTGCTCTGCATGGTGGTTTTTCCGCCCGGACCATCAAAGGTAATGTCGCCTGTGGTAAGAGTGGCGCTGACTTTGTCCACGTCGAATGTGCCCGCCTTTTCCACAGCCGCCTTCCAAAGATACGCACCGTCATAAGAAAGAACCATTGGACTGTCCACGACGCGGTTCTCCTTGACGACGCCTGGATGCTCCTCTGTCTTCAACCAGTCGTCCCAACGTTTGAGAAAACTTTTGTTCTCCGGCGTCTTCAGCGACATGAAATAAGTCCAGCACCCCAGTTCGCCGACCAAGTCTTTGGTTGGCAATGCGCGCAACTCATCTTCCGCCAAGCTGAACGAAACAACCGGGCAATTGGCAGGCGTCAGGCCCGCGGCTGCCACTTCCTTAAAGAAAGGCACATTCGAATCACCGTTGATGGTGTTGACCACACAGGAGTCACCGCTGGCTGCAAACTCTTTGATTTCAGAAACGATTTGCTGGTAGTCAGTGTGGCCAAATGGCGTGTATTTTCCCGCCGAAATCACCTTGCCGGCGTCATCCTTGCGCAGCCCGCCACCAATGTCCTCCAGTTTGATGCCGTGCAAAAGCAGGTACTTGTAGAGGATCAGGTTGGTCGTCTGCGGATAAACGTAGTCGGTGCCGATCAGGTAAAATTTCTTCTTGCCCTGGGCCAGCAAATAATCGACGGCAGGAATGGCTTGCTGGTTGACCGCCTCCGCTGTGTAGAAAATATTTTTTGACAATTCCTCGCCCTCGTATTGGACGGGATAAAACAACATTCCGTTGTCCTTTTCGAAAACCGGCAACACAGACTTGCGACTGACGGAAGTCCAGCAACCGAAAACAACTGCGACTTTGTCTTCTTCCAGAAGTTGTTTGGCCTTTTCTGCAAACAAGGGCCAGTTGGAGGCGCCGTCCACAATGATCGGTTCGATCATGTAGGATTTGTCGCCGATTTTGATGCCGCCAGCCTTGTTGATTTCGTCGAAGGCGAAAAGCAGCGCGTCGCGCAAAGACGTTTCGCTGATGGCCATTGTGCCGCTGAGAGAGTGAAGGATGCCAACCTTGATGGTGTCGGCCGCCATGGCACTAAATGTCATCAGCGTGGCCGTGCAAATGCTTAACAATTTCGGTAAGGAGGATTTCATATGATTACTAGCTTTGTTTTACTATTTTTGTGACTTCGGATTCGGATTGATGATCTGGCTAGAAAAGGTAAGAGACAGCCATGCCGACGATGACCTGGTCGCTCTTGCCGGCAAAGGCCGCGCTCACCGTCGAGTGGTTCCACCGGATTTCCGGCTGGATCTTAATGTTAGGCACCGGCTTGTAGTCCAAGGTCAGGGTGACCTCTGTCAACTCCTGTCCCTCGCCTGTTGTATAGATTGAGGCGGGGAATCCGGGTGCGCCGTACTCGATACCAGCGGGATTCGGCGAATTGTAAATCGTCCCGAAGCCGTTGGGGTCATCCACCAGCTCGCCACGTAATGCCAGTCTCATAGTGGGAGTCACATCCGCCGTCAGCCAACCGCCAACGGACCAGAAATCACCATGAGGATCCCCTGAAGGAAAACCCGCGGACACTGGATTAAACCCGCTAAAATGGAAATAATCGGCCTCTGTAGCAAACGTGAGGTTGTAAGTTTCCATCAACTGCCGCGATCCGATGAATGATGCGCCATCCAAGGAGTAGACCGGCCCAATGTTGTTCTGTGGCCCTTCAAAACCGATGAAGGCGAGAGATGTCTTTTTGTCCGGCTTAATATAGAAGCCGCCCATGAATGTCTTCCCACCGGTGCCGACCTCGCCATTATAGAGCCCGTTTTGCAATCGCACCTTGACACCGAACACATCATTGAAATCATACGACAATTGCACGGTGTCCGCAGGCCCGTTGCCAGTGTACCACCACTGGTAGCCCTGTGAAAAGTTATCGTTCACCGCCCCGCCATCGCCAGACTCGTAGTTGAGCAGGGAAGTCATTTCCCCAACCTTGACACCAAGCCCTGTGCCGACCGGAATATTCAGGACAATGTAAGCCTCGCGAATCGCTGAGTAAGGGCCGCCGGAAGGGTCGTCGATTGGCTGATCCTGGCCGTACAACAGCGAAAAGTTGTAAGTTGCGCTCCATTTATCTTTGTCAATTGCTGGTCCAGCCAATGTTAACTTGGCTTTGTTCAGCGTAAATTGATTCAGCGCCGTATTCCAGAGATAACCCGTTGGGTGAGCATCTTTGGAACTGGCCAAATCATAAAAATATGAAGCCGTCACGAAGCCACTGATGGTCATGTCGGAGAGCGCCGCTACGGCCGAAGTTTCCGGCTTACCGCTAGGCATAACCCCCGCCTGTTTCATCATGTCTTCCAGTTTCTCGACTCGCGCCTTCAACTCCTCGTTTTCCTTTTCCAGATCGTTAGTAGAGGTCTGGGCGTGAATCGGCAGTCCGACGACGATCAACGTTCCGAAAACGGCGCTCAAAGCCGCAAACGAGGCGAGATGCTTTTTTTGTGGTATCTCATATGTTTAATTTTGATATTTTTTTAATATTTTGGTGTCGGAAACTAACCATTGAGCGGAGTCCGACCCCCCGGAAATTCACCCCACAGTTTGGCCCGTTCATTGCTACCACTTAGGATGTCAAGTGCCGGCATTCCACACTGTGACTCCAGAAGCGATATGGGTGCCAAACTGCGGTTATGAGCACTAAAGGTCGATGAAATGTTTAAACAAGAAAGATGAATCCCGTTCACAACAGGCAAAATCCGCTGGATTCACGCCAATTGCAGGCGTTCGCAAGTCTTGCTCGAACAGGCAGTTTTGCCCAAACCGCACGCGAACTTTTTCTATCGCACTCGGCTGTCAGCCATGCAATGAGTACTTTGCAGGCTGAAGTCGGCTGTAGATTATTGACCAGAATGGGCAAAAGAGTTTCGTTGACTGAAGAAGGAGAAGCCTTCCTGCATCACGTAACTCTTGGCTTGGATGCTTTTGCCAAGGCGCGCCGAAGCGTCGAGGAATTAAAGCAATGGGGCAGCCAGCGATTGCGTCTCGGCGCAGGTGCCTCAATCTGTCGTTTGTTATTGCCACCTGTGTTGGCAGATATGCGGCGTCAATACCCCCGCTTGATCGTCAGTGCAGCAGTGGTTCACCTTTGGGAAATGGCGGCCACATTGGAGAGAGGCGAATTGGATTTTATCCTGGGTGAGCCGCCGCATAAATTGCCGCAAATCGAATTCACGCATTTGTTCGACAGCCCGTTGCGGATTGTCGTTTCCTCCAGCCATTCTTGGGCAGTCCAAGGCAGGATCTCCTTTGGTGAATTGTCAAGGGAACCGTGCTTGTTGACCGATAAATCTCATCCCACCCGGCGGTTGGTTGACCGCTATTTCACGCTGGAAAAAATTACTATGAATCAAATTGCTGAAATCGAAAGTTTCGATGCCATCAAAGCGCTCGTAAAACAAGGTTTCGGCATGAGCATTCTGCCTGATTGGGTGGTCAAAGAGGAATTGGCCGCCGGCGTGTTGACTGCCTTTGCCCCCGGACGCCGGCGTTTGACCCAGTCTTGGGGCTTGCTTCGCTGGCAGGGCTCCCCCATCACTTCTGTGGGAAACAGTTTCATGCAGTCATGTATCGCAGCCGCCAAGACGCTGTAAATGAGGGTTGGCAAGGGGATTAAGCATTTTTCCCCATTGGGCAGCCTGCTTATTGCCCCCGAGTCCGAACAAAAACGTGCATAATGAGAACGAAAAAAAGAGGGACCATTGGCGCGAGTAAAATGGATAAAAATTTATGACTGGCGCAACGAATCGAATACTGGCAAGTTGAACTCTATGGAAACAAATGTTCAAACTGAAGATGTGGTCCTCCAAAAAACGCGGGAATTGTGCGAAACCATTGTGCAACAGCCGCAATTTCAAAGCATCCGCCAGCAAGTCGATTCGTTCATGGCCGATGCCGCTCATACGTTGATGCGAAGTTGGCTGCTTCAATGAGTGCATAAATTTCCTCTTTAGGAACGAATAGTCGTCTTGCCTGCCTGATTGCTATAAGGTTCTGGTTCTTAATCCAGCGCAATACTGGAGTTTTGGAAAACCCAAGCCAGTTGGCAAGTCTTCGCGCGGTCAAG
>Ga0182024_10016716_pt1 | contig 13875 bp, 17 predicted proteins | sample P32metaG_FD_120480 | JGI IMG/M metagenome (GOLD analysis project Ga0182024, IMG submission 120480) | Permafrost microbial communities from Stordalen Mire, Sweden - P3-2 metaG (Illumina Assembly) | ecosystem: Environmental > Terrestrial > Soil > Wetlands > Permafrost | place: Sweden: Stordalen... | reverse complement strand
TTTGGCGACGATGAGCACATGGGTGTTCAGTTCTTTCGTCTCCAGGTGCACCTCGAGCTTGAACCGATCCTCAAGTAAACGCCGCAGCATAAGCATCATCTGAACGCGCCCCGCCGGAGGCGGTATTGACCCATGCGGCGAAGGCGATCGAGATCGAGGACATCGACGCGCGCGTGGCGGCACTCGAACAGGCGGCACCGCACGGGAATCAGAAACGCTGAAGACGATCCGCAGCGGACTTCGCAGGCTGGAGCATGGAACGGAATGACAACAGTCACCAGACGGATCGCTAGTGTGTCCCCTTCGCGGTTTTCAGCTTTGGTGCGGCGGCGTAACAGTTTAACGGGCAACTCCAACGAGGTTGCAGGGAGTTCGGCGTTCTGAATGGCACTCGCGCCAGGCTTCTTGACGGCTAATCCCGGTGATCAAGTGAGGAAAGCAAGCAGTTTGAACGCCACGTACGTTTCCGCGCATTCTGTAACGGGTTGATCAACCATGCAAAAGTCGCGAAAGGGACAGACCAGTCTGGTGATTTCGCATGATCAGCGAGCGACTCACGTCAGGCTGTTCCCTCTCGGCGCCCCTATCATCCTGCGTTTTAGAGCCATTACGATACCGATGAAACCTAAGCCGAAAAGGGAGAGGCTGCCGGGTTCTGGAGCACTCGTGACATTGGCGCTGCTCACGAATGCCGCGCCGCTCTGCTCGTTGTTGCCGTTCTGGTCGGTAAGGGCAGTCGCGTAGCCGGGTCCGCCGAAGTTATACGCGTAAAACTCCACGATCGAAATCGCGGTCGTGAACACAAAGCCGGTATCGACCGTGTTAGCTGGAAGCACCGATGGGTCTTCGTAAAAGTTATCTGAGGTTGACCCGAACACCGTACCGCTGTTTGGACCGGCCACGTTGTTCCCGTCCCAAGTGCCTGTTACATCGGTTACGTTATATACTCCGTTTCCCAACGGCGTCGCTGTCAACGTGAGATCGGCGGAGTTTGAAAAGGCGTCCGTGTAGTCTAACGTAATCGTGTCTGCTTGCACGGAAATAGGCAGAAGCAGTATCGGGGCGAAGCTGATAAACAACGTGATTTTTTCGCTGATCTTCAAATTTTGGGCCTCCCAGCCCTTTCGTAGACCAGTATGGCCTGGCGTTTAGGTGGTTCCAATGGATGAACTGTCCAATTTGGGGCTGAATTTCTACCTTAGTCACCTCTGGATTTTAGTTTAGTAACGTAAGGAGCGCGGCGGGGAGTTCTTAAACGGGCGAATTTTTCGCTGCGACTACAGGCTCGAGAATCGCTCTGGAATCGGCGAAGGGCAACGGTGCTATCTGGCGATTATGTGCGAAGCGGGCTCCGAACTGGATCACGACAAATGCATCGGAATCCTTCGTAAATTCGGATTTCTTCCGGAGAGGCATGCCGGCTTCCGCGTGGTGAACCTCAGCAGTATCCCGGACGACCTGAACGCGGACGAGTTGGAGAGACTGTTACGGGGAAAAGGGGCGGAGATCCGTGGTTCCCGCACCGCAGAAAATACGGTCGGCTAGGGGCTTAGACGGCAAACCGGTTCACGGGAGTCCTGGCGGATACATAGAAAACGCGGTAACCGACAGGCGAGGCCTGGTGGCATATTCCGCGGCCTGGATCGAGTATTGGCGTAAAACCACCGATCGGAGTCTGAGCAGCGAGGAGACTAGGGCGTGTTCACGCTAACCGGAGAGCCTCGACAATGAATGCGAAGCATAAGAATGCGAGGAAAATGACATCGAGTCTTTCGAAGCGCGAAAAGATGCGGCGGAAGCCTTTCAATCTTCGGAAGAGTCGTTCGATCTCATTGCGCTTCTTATACGGGCGCGGTCGTACTCCTAATTCATGGCCGTCAGGTCTAGCCTTCGCAGGTGATCCGGATCGCGTATCACATCAATTTCCGCGATCCTGCCGCCCTTAACCGTAAAAGACATCACTGCGAATACCTGTCCGCTAGGAAGCCGCGACACTATGCCGGCGGCGCCATTGACAAGCACCGGTTGAATCCGCTGGGCCATTTTTGAGAACATTAGCGCGCCTTCTGCCGCAGCGCGCGATCCCCGGAGCTCCCGCAGGGTACCGTGATCGCTCCGCACCACGACGTCGGGGTCGAGCACGGCGACAAGCGCCTCGAAATCGCCCCCTCGCACTGCCGCGAAAAAGGCGTCTACAACTTTTCTCTGCTGCTTCCGGTCAACGTCTGGAATCGGTGCTGCCTCGCGTACCCGGCGGCGCGCGCGGCTTGCGAGTTGCCTCGCTGCAACGGGAGAGCACCCCAGCATATGCCCGATCTCCGCAAAGGGCACTGCGAACATATCGTGGAGTACAAACGCGAGCCGTTCGGAGGGGCCCAGAGTTTCCAGAACAACGAGCAGGGCGATGCCCACCGAGTCGGCTATCAGCGCTTCGTGCTCCGGGTCCATCCCATCTTCACGGCTCACAATCAAGTCGGGAACGTGCTTGTCGAGCGGCTCCTCCCGTCGCGACTTCCGCGAGCGCAACACGTCAAGGCATACCCGTCCGACGACGGTCGTCAGCCAACCTTCGAGATTAGCGATAACGCTGGTTTCTGAACGGTTGAGCCGCAGCCACGCCTCTTGTACGGCATCGTCCGCCTCCCAGAGGGAGCCTAGCATGCGGTAAGCCACCGCTCGCAAGCGGCGGCGGTTCTCTTCAAATCTCTGTGTTAACCAGTCACGATCTTTCATCGGTCACACTTTCCCACTATGATCCGTCATCACTGTGACGAATCAAATGCCGCAGATGTGACAGCGTCAGATTGGATGATCCCCTCAGAAGGCGAGGTCGGCAGTACGGGCCTCGTTGTTCAACCATGGTCACATTCTGTTGTTGCGTTCCGTCATGGTAGTGGCGAGGTATAGAGCGAGCCGAAGCCGAAGACGACATAATGACCAATTTCCCTTGGCAGCAGAACAGCTTAATGAAAGGAACCAGCATATGCAAGCCAGAATGACAGCCCCAGCGCCAATCGTTCGTGGGAACCCCGAGGACCCATTCCTTCCGCCGATCGACAAGCCTGAAAGCCTGATGATGAAACTGGTTTTTTACTTTACACGCCGGCAGTACGGCAAAGTGATGGCACCACTGACGGTGTTTGCCGCCAGAATGCCGCTTTCGTTCGGTATGTTTTACGGAAAGGTCGGCTCGTTGGATAAGAAGCTGCTACTGCCTCCGGAAACTGCGTTGCTCATTCGGGTGCAGGTGGCGCGTATCAACGTCTGTCTTTTCTGCATTGATATGGCTCGCTCGGTTGTGATCACAAAATCGATAAACGAGGCCAAATTCGACGCCTTGGACCAATACCAGACGAGTTCGCTCTTCAGCGAAGCCGAGCGTGCCGCTCTTGACTATGTGACTGAGCTGAGCAAGGACAAAAAGATAAACTCGAACACCTTTGCCCGCATGTCCAGCTACTATTCCGAGCGGCAAATCTGCGAGATCGTGTGGCTTGTCGCCAGCGAGCATATTTACAACATCACGAACATCGGTCTGAATATCCACTCGGACATGATCTGCGACATCGTCAGGAACAAAGCGAAGTGAGCGGACTCGGAGGACCAGAGGAGGGGAACACACCGTTCTTGGCCCACCGATTCATCCGCATGTAAATGGTGTGCCACCTGCCAAACCGTTTGAGAAGCCCGCGCCACTTGCATCCTTGCTCGGCTACATAGAGGATCGCATTGAGTCCCTGCAGGTTCGTCAGACTCACGTTGCCGCGCTGCACCGGCAGACTGTCTTTGATGCGTCCGTACTGCCCTTCCGTGATTTCCATCCTGCAAACATTTTACCGTTCGACTGTTTTAATAGTGTGAACACGCCCTAATCCAGCCGAGCGCATTCCTATCGAGTTTGTCGATCTGGTTCTTGCGGAGGCGGCTGAGGAGGAAGCGTTGGACACGAAAGGGGGTACACGGGAGGCGCGCATATGATCAGGAACATCTCGCGACGGTTGGAGCGACTCGAACAGGACAGGCCTTCGACGGACGTGGTCAAGGTTTGGAAGATCGTCACGATCGACTCGACCGGCAAGTTGGAGCATGGGCCCGGCTACCAATTTCCTTGCGTGCCGAAGAACGGCTTTCGTCCGTCCCAGCGCCGGAACAAAGTTCCGTACCGATAATGATTGACATCTGGCTCTTTCAGATTGGAGGACCCTTCCAGATGACGTGGAGGCGACTTATTGGGATTTAACGCGGGAGGCCGCGATCGAAACGGATCAGCGTAGCCAAGCGCGTTTATGGGGAGGAATCACAGTTCCCCTTGGACGGTTGCTCTTTCCGATTGGCGCGTTAATACATTTCCAACCAGGTCTTGATGGGACAAATTTAGCTTTGCTGCGGCGCCGGCTGGAGTCAATTTGCCGGCAGGCGGCGCCGCAGCTCGTCGAAGAAGTTCAGCAGGATGGTGGCGTGGACCGTGGCCGGCTCCGCGCTGCTGAATTCAGGCGGAGCGAGCACTACAAAGCGCCGGCCGTCCGGTGCGATGTCCAGGTTCCAGAGGGCGTTGTTAGCTGGCCGGAAGAGCGGCGCCTGCGACCACTGCCGGGGTTTCTCCGGAACGAAGGAGCGCTCATTGGCCGCGTAGCTGACGACCATGATGCGGTTGTCGGAATTCACGTAGAACAGTTCCCTGCGATTGCGCGACCATACGGGGAACTTTCCCCCGCTTTCCGATTCCGATACCTGCCACTTGCCCGCCGAAGGCGCGGACGGAAACGGGCGCACGGTAACTTGGCCTCCGAGTCCCGCGCCGTTGGTGGATACGTATGCGATCCAACGCCCGTCGGGTGAAAAGGCCGGGTCTACCTGGCTGGAGGGTTCGCGCGCGAATGGCTCGGGCTTCCGCGGTTTGGGATGGTCCGGATCGCTCGAATCCAGCGGGAGCGTCCAAATCTCGAACCCCCTATCCCTGCCTGTCCGGACGAAAGCTATGATGCGTCCGTCAGGCGAAATCGACGACACTTGAAGGGGAGTTCTCTCGCCGAACAACTTCTCAGGCTGGCTGGAACCATCGCTGCGGATCGACCAGATGGCGAATTCACCGTCGCTCGCGGGAACATCCGAGGCGTAAACAATGTGCCGTGCGTCCTCGGTCCACACCGGTTGCCGGTTCAGAGCGGCATCGCGGGTCAACCGGGTTACCGTGCCGCGTTGGAGATCGTGGACGTAGAGGTCTCCCGCGACCGCCAGTGCCAGGCGGTTGCCGTCCGGCGAAAGGCGAGGTGTCTGCGCCTGCCGCGATATGCCGATGGAAGGGCTTACCACCCGCTGTGACTTACCGGCGCTATCCAGCCAGGCAATGGGGGCGACTCCGGATCGTCTCGCTGCGCTCGCGTATAGCAGAATCCCAGTCCGGGAAAAAGAAACCCGGCCAGACGCGGCGCCTTCCGAATCGGCGAGATCTTCAAGCAACGCCGACGGCGCGCCATGTGTCTCCAGACGCCCGAGGTCGAACGGTACGCCATAAAGCGCTCCCTGACGGAAATATATGAGGTGGCCGCTTGGCAGATAGCGTCCAAGGTAACCGCCGCGCCGAACCAACGTGACCCGTCCCGACTTGAGTGACAAAACTTCGATGTTGGCGCTATTGAAAGCGGCGCCGGAAGCTGCGACGAGGCCGGTGAACAAAACGTTCTCACCGCCGGGCAGCACCTGCGGCCAACGCCAGGTCCGCTCGCCGTACTGCTCTGGCTTGCCGACGACCTGCGATTCACCCCCGATCGCAGACACGCGGAACAGATGGTAGCTATCCAGATTGGCAATGATCGCGCCGTCCACTCCCCAGGAAGCGCCGCGCTCCAGGCCGGCAGTATCGCACAACGAAACGACCCCGCCACCCTGTACGGGGATCTTCTTCAATTTCTTGCCGGCGAAAAATCCAATCCACTGGCCATCCGGAGAAAAGAAGGGATCGACCGCGCCTTCGGTGCCTGCGAGCATTGTGACTACGGACTGGTCGAGGCGGCGCATTGCCAGTTGCTCACTGCCACCCGCTGCCTTCGCGGGGAAAACCAAACGCGTTCCGTCAGGCGAGATTACTGGATTGAGGAGCTCACCACTGTCCGCCCGTCCCTGGATTGCCTCGGGTCCCAGGTCAACACTGAAGCGCGTCATTGGCCGATCCGCCGGCCGATCCGCCGGCAGTGTGGCGCGCCATAGCACCGCCGCCGAGATTACCGCAACTACCGACGAAAGACCCGCGATCATCCATGGAAGACCAGCCGAAATCTTCAGCTTTAGGCCGTGGGTTGCCGCGCGCGGGCTAAGTGGCTCGGCCTGCGCACGACGCTCGGGCTGTTCGGCAAGTGCGTGCTGTGTCTCCAGGGCTGGTTCGAGTGGGTGGCCGTTGGGGCGACCGGCGTCGACTGGCACGATGAAGCGATAGCCGCGCTTCGGTAACGTTTCAATGAAGCGGGGGCTATCCGCCGAGTCACCCAAGGCATCGCGGAGGTGATTAACTGCCTTGTTCAGACCGCGATCGAAATCGACAAACGTGTCGGCCGGCCAGAGCCGTTTCTGGAGCTCGTCGCGAGCTACTACTTCGCCTGGGTGCGCCAGCAGGAGCAGGAGGATTTGGAAAGGCTGGTCCCGGAGTTTGATCCTCAGACCCTGCTTGCGCAGTTCGCCCGTGTGCAAGTCGACTTCGAATACACCAAAGTGGATCGGGCGGCCATTCCCAGACATACTCGCTCCTGGTAGATCGAGTATACATCGCTTTTCACACGTCTCGATAAAGCATTGGTATGCGGCCGCTTAGACGGGAATAGCAGGGGAACACAAAAGGCACCACCCGTGGATTGACCTTCAGCGGCAGTCAATGCCAATCTGGCTCGAAATCTGCACCCCAAGGAGGGATGACGATGCAAGCTGCACCAGGCCGCCTCCGGCCGTCACACCAGGAAAGGATCAGCCGGACGGATGCCGCAGGCAGGCTCCGTTGTGTGGCTTGTTTTTTAGGAGAATTGCATAGGAAGATCTCGAGACGAATGGCTTCGTTTGCATTGGCGGCCTTTATCGCCGGAATCGCCACAAGCTCGATGTCTGCCACAACGTGGCAGGCCTGGGCCGGCGCGGAGAGCCAGGACTTGGGGAGCCAAGCTTTGGCGTTCTTGCCGAACGAGCTTTGGATTCATGCCGGCGATAGCATCCGTTGGACGCACACCAGCACGGAGCTCCATACGGCTACCTTCCTGACGCCTGGCCAGACGCGGCCGCCCAACTTTGGTCCGACTTTCGGCGTCCCGGTGGGGTGTCCGGGGAGCACGCCGGACGGCGCCAGCTTCAATGGCTCCGCGTGCGTGAATTCAGGGCTTTTGGGGCAGAGGGGAAACATAGGGACGGGTTTGCAAACCTACTCCGTGACGTTTCCGACTCCCGGCAATTTCAAATTGGTTTGCCTGGTTCACGCGGATATGACGGGAACGGTCCATGTGCTTGGTCCTTCGGAGACGCTCCCGCACGATCAGGTGTTTTATGACATACAGGCGGCGAATGATGCGGCGGTTTTAGTTGCGGAAGCCTCCCACCTTCGAAGTCGCGGGAATTCTATAAACGAAGTTGGAGTGCATCCCGCCACAGTGATCGCCGGCGTTGCCGCGATCGTCACGACGACGGGAGCGGGGACCCACACCGCATCTCTCAACCGCTTTCTGCGTGAAGTGATTAACGTGCAGGTGGGGGACACAGTGGAGTGGACGAACCTCGACCCATCGATTAACCACACCGTTACCTTTGGAAACGAGCCGGCCGACCCGCGCCCTGCTTCCCAAAATGTGAGCGTGACTTCAGACGGCGCAAGGCAGGCCGTAATCGGCTCGCCGAACGACAACGTGAACTCGGGATTTCTGTCGCCCGCGTTTCAGGACAGGCAGAACCTAGCCCAGTCGCCGCTAGGCACGACGCGGTTTCGCGTGACATTTACAACTCCCGGCACTTTCAATTACATCTGTGCCCTTCATGACGAGCTTGGCATGAAAGGGACGGTTGAAGTCTCCGGGGCCGGCGCTGCACTATCCCTGACCGCGTCACCAAACCCTATACAGGTCACGGGCGCGGGGGATGGAACTACCACGATCGGTTGGAATGCGCCAAACGCGGCTAACGTCGAGATTCACGTTGGCAGCCCGAATGGCCCGCTCTTCGCCTCCGGAGGGAATCAGGGATCGGCGCAAACCGGCCCCTGGGTGACGGACGGCACGACCTTCTACTTGCAGGATGTCACTGGCGGAAAACCGCTGACCGCGAGCAATACGCTGGCCACGTTGGTTGTTCATTTGCAGAGGCTATGAAACCGCGATTCTTCTCTTTGCTTTCAATCTCCGCTTCCGTGGTGCTAGCCCAGCAGGGCAACGCGTACCGGGGCGGCATAGTCGCGCCAGCTCTGCCGAAGCCGCGATTCATCCTCACCGATACTTCCGGTGCAGCCTTCGATTTTAGGCAGAGGACCGAGGGTCATGTCACGCTGCTGTTCTTTGGCTACACAAATTGCCCCGATCAGTGTCCGATGCACATGGCGAACCTGGGCGCCGCTCTAAAAAATGTGCCCACCGCTATTGCGGATCAAATCGAGCTCGTCTTCGTGACCACCGATCCCGCGCGCGATTCTCCGCCTGTGCTGCGGGGCTGGCTGGATCTGTTCGACCGGCGTTTTATCGGGCTCACCGGAACCGAACGGGCGGTCGAGGCGGTCGAACGGGCCGCGGGCGTTCCCGTAGCCACAAAGACGGGACCGGCCAACGGCAATTACGGAGTGGCACACGCCAATTTCGTTCTCGCCTACAGCAAAGATAATCTCGCGCACGTCATTTATCCTGGCGGTGTAAGTAAGGATGATTGGGTGCATGACCTGCCTCTTTTGATCGAGGAGACCTGGGTACGCCGACCAGAGTAAGCAAGCCCGGGTTCCATCGGAACGAGTGAATGTACCCACGCACGGATTCAAGGCTTGTCAACCAGCTGCACTTTGCGTATCACGTTCCGTTGATGTGCGCCAGGCTAAACGAGTCCGAAGTCCCATTCTGTGGAAGTCGATGACTGCGACCAAGGTATGGGAGTATCGTCACCAGACAGGCTCCAGCGGTGGAGCTCCGGTTTACAAGTACTCCGATAGAGTCGGCGCCGCCCAGCGGCTCGCGAACGGCAACACGATCGTCTGGTTCGGCGCCGACATCGATCCCACGACGCTCAAAGCGAAGAGCCCGCAGACCTACACGCTCGTCGAAGCCGACGCCAGCCCCGAGGCCGGCGCCGTAGCGGTCCTGGACGTGCAGATTCCTCCGGGAACCGGCTTCCCCTATCGTGCATTGCCGGTGGAAACACTCCTCGGGGAGATCCCGGGCGGCACGGAGAACGGAGCATCCCTGACGGCGTCTCCAAACCCGATACCGGTCATGGGCGCGGCGGATGGAACTACCACGATCAGTTGGAATGCGCCAACCGCAACGTATGTCGAACTTCACATCGGCAGCCCGAATGGCCCGCTCTTGGCCTGGAATGGAAATAACGGATCGGCGCAGACCGGCCCCTGGGTCACCGATGGCATGACTTTCTTCTTGCAGGATGTCACTGGAGGGAAACCGCTGACCGCGAACAACACGCTGGCCACGCTGGTTGTTCATTTGCAGAGGTTATGAAAACCATGAGATGACGCTCGCCGCCCTGGTGCTCGCATCCGCGTTCGCGTGCTTCACATTCTTTCAACCGGTGGTGACGAGGGCGGGCAACAAGTGCACACAGGGGTATGGCTCGCCCTGCCCTGCGTATCGCAGTCAGCACCAAAAACCAGAAGGAGTTGAACCAGCTGTTAAGCGGCGGCATGCAGCAGGTAAGAGTTGTGCTGCGCGCCTTGGCGCTTTTGCAGCTAGGCAATGAGTCCCTGCACCGCAGATCGCCCGTGTGCTCCCGTTGACGACTCAGGCCATTCGTGAGGTCAAGCTGGTTTCCCAAATTGGCGAGAGTGCCCAAAGCGATTAGGACCGACAAGTCCGGCTTTGGTCTGCGGATCCCATCCCACTTCATTTCTCCGAGAAACCGGCAAACGCCGAAGGTACCCGTTGGTCGCATAATCGGCTGCTTCCGAGAATGCCGTTTTGGCTAACCTCCGGAACCTATGGGCGCGCCGCGCGCTGAAACGGCAACTCACCCGCGCGAGCAGATCGGGGTCCGAACTTATCGAGTCGCGATCACCCCTCCCTTCGTCACGAAGGACACATGCTGTAACGCGGAGATGTCATGAAGCGGATCGCCGTCGACTGCGATAATGTCTGCAAGCTTTCCCGCTTCAAGACTGCCGATTGTTTCCCGCATACCTATCAATTCGGCGCCTACCGTGGTTGCCGAGCGCAGCACTTCCGATGGCGTAAATCCAAGTTTCAGCAACATCAGAAGTTCATTTGCGTTTTTCCCTTGTTTGTCTGCAGTCTAGGCATCGTAGCCCGTCGCGATCTTAATGTGCAGTTGCCATGCGTCCGCAAGTTCTTTTCGGAACGCTTCAAAGCGTCGCTCCAGTTGATCGTGCGCCGCTCCTGTGGAGGTTTCCAGGGAGCCGAACTGAGCAGCCGAGGTGGGCACGAGGTACACGCCGTGCTTCGCCATGAGGGCGAGGGTCTCGTGATCCACTGCGGTGCCATGCTCTATCGAGTCCACGCCCGCCTCCACAGCATTGCGCGCGCCATCGCGCGTCGTGGCGTGGGAGAATGTAGCTCTCATTTTGCGAGCCAATTTTCTGACTGCGACTGAGCAAGTGGGTATGGGCGTCGATGAGACCGGGAATGAGGGTCGCCCCTTTGAGGTCGATCACGTTTGCCTCAGCCGGTATGGCCACCCCACTCCCAATTTGAGTGATTTTTCCGTGTTCAATCAGAATGACTGCGTCGTTTAGATATGCGCCACGCTCGACGTCAGTCATTCGCGCACTGCGAACGGCGGTGACCTGAGCAGACGCCCTGAGGGAAATCCCTATCGCGAAAAGAAAAGAGAGACCAGCGGGTTTCTCATTTCCATGACGATAACAATTCGGAGAGGACAGCAGCAGCCCAGCGGCGATCGCACTTCAATCCGATCCCAAATTTGCCCAAGGTCCGAATGTGGAAGTGTGAATGGCCGGCGATCCTCTGGCCTGATTTCTCACATTAACGTAGACCTTCAAAGCCCGTCATTAACGCGGGCGCTATATATTGGCGCTTCTCGGACTCGCCGACGGTCTAGCGACATGGAATCGCCTACCAGTCGCAACGGCGTTTCTCGTCCCCTATCTAAAATCGCCCGCGAGGGTCTTCGAATGAAGTGGATTACTTGCGGATGCGTCGTCACTCCTGACTAACGCGTACCGCTGCCAAAAACGAGTTTGCTCGATGTTAGTGTGTATCCATGGCTCGGTGCCGCTCCTGCTCCGCCGAAATTCCAGAGCGTAGCCGCTTTTGTCTGCTATGCGGCGCGGCGGTGGTATCGGCATCGGAAGTATCCACTGACGCGATCCCACTCGCCAGCACACCGGTTCCGTCCAACTCCTTCGATGAAGGCCGTTTCCCCGCCGGCACCGTGCTCGCCGAGCGCTACCGCATCATTGGACTCGTCGGCCGAGGCGGCATGGGCGAGGTATATCGCGCGAGCGATTTGAAGCTGGGGCAGCCGGTCGCGCTTAAATTTCTGCCAGCGGCCACCGCGAAAAATCAGCACCTGCTGGCGCGCTTCCTCGCCGAAGTGCGAATCGCGCGCCAGGTTTCGCACCCCAACGTCTGCCGTGTTTACGATATCGGCGAAGTGGACGGCTTCACGTTCCTTTCGAATACGTGGACGGCGAGGATCTCCGTTCCCTGCTGCGCCGCATCGGACGCCTGCCGGGAGATAAAGCGATCGAGATCGGGCGCAAATTGTGCGCGGGCCTTGCGGCCGCACACGACAAGGGTGTTCTCTGTTCTCCATCGCGACCTGAAACCCGCCAACGTGATGATCGACGGCCGGGGCCAGGTGGTCATCACGATTTCGGTCTCGCCGCCTCCGCCGGACAACTCGACAGAACCCACGTCCGCGACGGCACGCCCGCCTACATGGCCCCCGAACAGCTCGCTGGGAAAGAAGTCTCCGTCCAAAGCGACGTCTACGCATTGGGCCTCGTGCTGCACGAAATCTTCACCGGCAAGCGCGCGTTCAAAGACGGAGCCGAGCGGACCACGCCCTCCTCGTTTTCTTCATTGGCGAAAGACATCGACCCCGCCGTTGAGCGAGCCATCCTCCGCTGCCTGGACGTCGATCCTCGCCGGCGCCCATCCTCCCCCTTAGCTGTCGCCGCCGCACTCACTGGAGGCGATCCCATTGCCGCCGCGCTCGCTGCCGGTGAAACTCCCACTCCCGCCATGATCGCCGCGTCCGATACCGAAGGCATTTCCATCCGCACTTGCTGGATTTGCCTCGCCGCAATTTTAACTTTCCTCGCCGGAGGTGTGGAGGTTAACTCGAAACTCAATCTCAGTCAGAGAATTCCTTTTTCGAAATCCCCCGCGGTGCTGGAGCCAAAGGCCCACGACCTGGTCCAGACCCTCCCCTATACCGACCCTCCGGCCGAAACCGCGCATGGCTTCCTCTACGAAACCAGCTTGCGCGATTACGCCCAAAAGCGTCAATGGAAATTTCCCAGCTACCAGGAAATCCTGCGCAAGGGTGCACCGCCGCTCGTCTCGTTCTGGTATCGGCAAAGCCCTCGCTCTATGGAAAAGTGGAATTACCCCACTCTCGAGCCCAGCAACCAAGTCAATCTCTCGGATCCTCCGCCGCGGATCTCCGGCATGGTCGCTCGCCGTGCCTCCGGAATTCGAAGAATCGTCAAGCTCCCAGCGCGCCCTGCCCCTCGCGATCATGCTGACCAAGCTGGTCGGCGCACAGCAAACCATCTCATTTCCCACCCAAGATGGTGGACAAATTTGCGCCGATCTCTATGGCAAAGGCGACCGCGCCGTTGTGCTCGCTCACGGCGGCAGGTTCAACAAGGAGAGCTGGCGAAATCAGGCCCGCACCCTGGCGTCCGCTGGATTCCGAATCCTGGCGATCGACTTCCGCGGGTTCGGCTGCTCAAGCGGTCCCCGCCAAGCAGATTTCGATAACGCTCCGTTTGAGAACGACGTGCTCGCCGCGGTTCGCTATTTGAAAACGCATGGCGTCAAGACGGTGTCGGTGGTTGGGGGCAGCTTCGGCGGCGGAGCTGCCGGTGATGCGTCGATCAAATCCGTGCAAGGTGAGATTGATCGCATCGTATTTCTGGGTGCGGCGCCGAACCTCTCGGCGGAAAAGCTGAAGTCACAAGCCCTGTTCATCGTCGCGCGCGACGACGGGAACGACGCCGGCCCACGGCTTCCGGGCATTCGTGCGCAGTACGATAAAGCTCCCCAGCCGAAGGAACTAATCGTTCTGGACGGTTCCGCTCACGCTCAGTTTCTGTTCCAAACCGATCAAAGCGATCGCGTCATGCGCGAGATCCTGCGATTCATCTCGATTCCGTGATCGCTTACTGCCAGGAAGACCCGCCTGGACGTGTTGTTGGCAAAAGTTACCAAGAACGGCGTTCGAGGACGTGAGCGCCCACGCTTCCTCGTGGCAATCGATGAGGACCGAATGGATCGAAATCACGGTTCAGCCCATGATCGGCTGGCATGGAATGGGTTCACTCGCCAGATCCGCCAATCACGTGGGTTGGCCGCTATGAAGGGAGGCTCGTTGGCTCGAAGCGGAACCTCTAGCCGGGTGTTGGAGCAGCCCAAGGCTACACTTCGTAGGGTTTGCGATAAACCGGGCGTGTGATCATTTTGGTCGCCTCGGCGTCGCCCGTGAACTTCG
>Ga0182024_10016715_pt1 | contig 13876 bp, 15 predicted proteins | sample P32metaG_FD_120480 | JGI IMG/M metagenome (GOLD analysis project Ga0182024, IMG submission 120480) | Permafrost microbial communities from Stordalen Mire, Sweden - P3-2 metaG (Illumina Assembly) | ecosystem: Environmental > Terrestrial > Soil > Wetlands > Permafrost | place: Sweden: Stordalen... | reverse complement strand
CGATTGAGCCCAATGCACGTGCGTTCCTGGTGACCGAGATGGAGAAATTCCTGTTCGGCGGTGGGTCGGAGAAGCCTAAGGAATTCGTGCCGAAATAGCGGAAATCGGTGGTTGCGCCCCTCGTAAGTGGCTGATTTTATGATTATTCATTGACGAGGCGCCAGCACGCCTGTTTAATACGCGGCTCCTCGAGAAACGGCCAGGTAGCTCAGTTGGTAGAGCAGCGGACTGAAAATCCGCGTGTCGGGGGTTCAATTCCCTCCCTGGCCACCATTAAATCAATAGGTTAGAAGCGTTTGCAATTTACGATTGTCTAATATCCGGGGCATTGTCTAATATTTTTGCTCCTGGACGTGCACGGCGCGGCTTCCTTAAATACACCTTCCGGGTCGTTCGGGGATCGTCGTGGGCGAGGCGCTCGGTCGCCGCGTTCTGGTCCGCTTCGTCGCTCGCGCTCTTGGCGCGCAGATCGTGGAACGTGAACGATTCAGCGATTACTTTTTCGCTGAGCGCCTTCTGCATCAGACGGTGCCAGTTCGCGCGAAATCCGTCCTCGGAATAGGGCTTCCCCTGTAGGTTGCAAATGAGGGTCGCCCGAAGAATCGGCCCCAGCTTCTTCAGGCGCTCGACGACGCCGCGTAGCTCCGGAGACCACTCGACAATCACAGTCTTCGCTGTCTCGACAATCTTGCCGTGGCGCGGATGGCGGCGCTTGGACTTGCCGATCCGAAAGACGATGCCTTCGTCGGTCAGTTGCGACCGCGACAGCCGCAGCAAATCGCCTTCGCGCTGCCCCGCGATCGTAGCCAGGTCCATGGCGCACTGGAGCATCGGTGATCCCAGTCGGTAGACCGCGGTGAACTCCGCATCAGTCACGTACCGATCGCGCGCGGGCTCTTCAATCTTGGGGACCTGGCGACAAGGGTTCTCGTTGACAATGCGCCACTCGACCGCAGCCGTGAACACGGCGGATAGGCACGACTTCTCTCGATTCGCCTGCACGACGGATTTCTCAGCACGCTTGTTGCGGTAATCGAAAACGTGGCCGGCGTTAACAGCTGCCGGCGGTGCGGTGCCGAATACCCGCCGTAGATTTTGAATGTATCGCTGGTAGTCATGCTGCGTGCGAGGCGCGAGATGCGGCAGCCTCTCGACGAGGTAGCGGTCAAAGACGGCATTCAGAGTGCTCGATGATGCGGGGGTTTCCGCTCGCCTCGCCAGCTCGCGGTACATCTCACTGGTAGTGCACCCGAGATCATGCCACTTGTTGGCGCGATCAACGTACCAGTAGCGGCCGTGCTTCAGGTAAACACGCCGCGGCAAGTGTTTGTTGTGGGCTCTGCGCCTTCCCATACGCCCTCGATTAACGCGCCCTATCTAGAATGGACAGGTCCGGCTTCCACAGCGGCCTTGCTTTGATGGCCCGCGTCAGTGTGTAGGCATCCAACTCCTCCCGTCGCAATGCGATCGTACCGTCGGAGCGTTGTGTGAACTTCAATCCTAGCTGCGCCAGAAAGCGGGCCTGCGCGGAGGCACGCCGCTTGCCGGTGAACTGCTCCAGCACTTCATTGGATACAAACAGGGCTGTGTTATCTGACGCCATTGGCTGCTGCGGCACTCGACTGAAACCGAGGCACCTCCACGTAGACGACCTAGTGCGACGCCAATCTCTCCCTGGCGCGGGGACTGGCCGGCGAGAGTTCGACGACTACTATATTATTACAGGCGCAAAGAGATTGCAAGCGAGTGCAAGCGCGTATATCGTATCCGCTCCTCCCGGAGACCGCCGCATGAAGACTGATAGCCTGCGAAACTTCACCGTCCGATTCCTCGAGTCCGCCTTGCGCCGCGTGGAGTCGACGGCGAAGCCGTTTTACGGCGGTCGGCTGAGCACGGGAGAAGCGATTCGGCGACTGGCGGAAGAACGGCTCGACGAAATAGAGAACTCTAGTCCGGGCGAGAGCCCGCGCGATGCGCTGCTGCGGATGGTTGGTGCGTGGCGGTCTGGGCAGAGCTTGGCGCTCGATGATCTACGATTGCTCGCGCAGTTGGCGAACAAAGCCTACCAGCGCTGTCGACAGGATTTCGTCTCCAGGGACCTGCTCATCGGCAACGTCAGCGCCTTCCGGGATGCCATACGGTTGGTCAATCGCGGCAAGAGCAAAGGGATTGAGCCGGAGGAGCGCTACTTCCAGGGGAATCTCCTAACGTCGGAGATGATCGATGCCAAAACGATGATCGAGTATGTGGACAAGTGGATCGCGCTGCTGGAGGACCGGCCGTCATCGATGCAAGCCGAATTCGCAAGCCGCAACTTATGGACGTATCTGCGCGACGAGGAATTCTCGGACGAATCGCAGATCGCAAAGTTACTTGCCCAGTACGTGTCGAACCTCCTTCAGGTTGCGATTCGGGGCTACTGGAACTCGGAGCGCGAGTCACTCATCGAGCGGCCGAAGGGGTCCCCCCCCTCCGACGAGCCACCACGCATGATTAGCCCGACGTGCGTCGGGGCCGTCACACTGAGAACCTTTGTTCACGAGTACGGTCTCGCGGCGACTATCGAGCTCACCACGCAAAACTGCAGCGTTGCAATCCGCAACATCGTGGAGCTCGAGGACTTGGCCACGGTCACGCAGCTTGCCCGCACCGGTATCGATGCACGCGGGACCACCTTCGCATGGAGCATCCACGGGGATAACTCAAAGAGCTACGTGCTCAGCAGTGAACGAGCATGGTGGCGGCTCGCTCCGGCAGACTTCGCATCTTTCGCTCAGTGTGTCGATTCGCTACTGCGAGAGCCGTCGATGGCGGCCCTCATCGAGCGGCTGCGGTATGTGTATGGCCGCGTCTAGAGCAGTAGCAGCCCTTGCGCTCGGTGGGCTCAGCGTGGCGGGGCTTCGCCCCGCACCCCAAGGCGTGCGCACGCAGGCCGCTGGCGCGGCCTATCAGGGGATCGGCGCCGGCGCCAGGAATCGAGATGGACGTGGCAAGAGCGTATTCCGCAGACACAGCACGCAATCGCCGATTGCTACGCGGCTGCGCCGCGAAGTGAGGAAATTCAGCGGGTTGCTCGTAGACAGTCCCGTCTACAGCGATGCAGCTTCCGTCTACAAGTCATGGCTCATTGAGGCGCAAGTTTATGAATTACGTGTCGCTCGGGCTGTATACGGCCGCAGTCACCAACGAGGCCGCGCCCAGCCAGCGGTCTCCCGATGAGTACAGAAGTTGCCAGCACTCGGCTACCGAAGGAGATCCTCCGGGAGATCGATCGTGCGGCGTCTGCGCGCGGGATCTCGCGCAGTGTCTATCTCGCCGAACTGATTGAACAAGGCACCCTTCCGGAGGCCTCGATCAACGCGGGCGGGCAGCTTGGCGCGTTGAGTACAGCGCTCGCCGGCGAGCTGAAGGAGATTCGTCAAAGTCACCGGACCGTGGCTCAGGGGTTGCGAGAAATTCGGGCTGCCCTGGGCGAAGGCGGCCTGTCAGCCGTCGAGAGCTAATCACCCCTCCTTGAGCGCCTGGTCTTCTCGACATTCTTTTCTGAGGTCCTGATCAAGCGCGTCAGTGCACTGCTCTACCGTAACCCCAGCGAACTCAGCCAGGTCGTCCGAGAGGCGCGGGAACAGGCAGAGGCAGAAGCAAAGCTGTGGCGCGAGCGACTCCAGGGATGTGAAAGTCCCAAGGGGTCACCATGAGTCGGGCGTCGGCGGCGGCCCGCTCAGGCCTCATCTGGGCCGCAAGCGCCGCGACCTTCTTTGTCGCCTGCAGCCACCCGTGGCAACGCGCCGACGCGCTCGCCGAACTGCTCGCCGCGTGGCCCGTGACGGCCCATTGGCGCGTGCCGGTTAGCGTTCACAACCTGCTCCCGGCCACCGACGTGACTCGCGCACTCTCGATCTATCCTCAAGTGGGCTCGAGCGTGCGGCTCCTTGCCGTTCAGTCCATGCTTTTTGCGGCGCTCGTCTGGGCGCTGATGTACGGGGGACTCCGGGAGGCGGTCTGGGCACACCGGGATGCCGAGGTCCGTCGCATCGGACACGGGCCACGCCTCGCAGCGACCTATCCTGAAGGCTCCGTTGTGCGCTCTATTCGCATGGCGGTGCTCGCATCAATGGGTGTTACTGCGCTGCTCTTCGCCACGCATGCCCGATTCGACGTTGCAGACCTCCATAGCGTCTGGGCTGCATTGCTCCCGATGCTGCGGGTTCCCGAGCTTCAACGAGAAATGCTCAGGAATTTCGCCGTGACGTTCGCAGCCGCCAGTGCTCTGCTTGCGCTGGCGCGCACAGCCCGACTCGGGGCCATGTTTCGAAAGCTGGTCCGCGGCGGCCGGATTCGCCTGGGAGGTGTCCAAATCCCACGCAACCTCGAAACCAATCACTTTCTCTTGGGCGGGTCGACCGGAACCGGCAAGACAGAATTGGCCCTGTCGATGGCACTGACGTTGTCCGAGCGCGGAGAGCGAGCGGTGTTCATCGACTACGGCGCGAATTTCCTGACCCGTATCGCACGCACTGGTGACTTCATCCTGAACCCGTTCGATCGGCGTTCCGTGTGCTGGGTGCCCTGGCTCGAACTGCGCAGCGAATCCGACTACATGATGATGGCGCGCGCCATCGTGCCCGATGGCTTCGGGGAGTCCCGGTCATGGCACGGGCTCGCCCAGCAGCTTGTCGGCGCCGCACTCCGCGCGTGTGTCGAGAACGGACGCAACACGATACGCGAGTTTCTCGCCCTTCTGATCTCATCGTCGGATGAGCTAGCGGTGTTCGCTGCGGGGACCCCCGCGGGGGTCATGACCCAGAAGGGCAACGAAAAGATGTTCGCCAACACGCGCAACGTGTTGATGGAGTACCTGGAGCCGTGGCGGTTCCTGCGCGAGCCTGCGCCGGCCGAGCGTGGCTTTTCCATTCGTGCCCTCATCGAAGGGCAGTACGACCGTAAGGGAAAGTACGGTCAGATCTTCCGGCCCTGGCTCTTCATGACCTTCCGCGACGATCAGCGGGCAGCAATTCAGTATCTGTCAGCGACGTGGATGGAGCTGGTCATCCGGGCGAAGCTCAGTCTTTCCGAGGACCGTAAGCGCCGCATCTGGGAGTTCATCGACGAGCTCGCGGCAATCAAGCGTATCCAGAGCCTGCCGGATGAACTCGCCTTCGTGCGAAAGAGGGGTGGTGCGGCCGTGATCGGCGTACAGGACGTGGCGCAGATCCGGTCAATCTACGGCCATGAAATCGCGCAGAGCATGCTTCAGAACCTGAAGACCAAGGTCATGCTCGCATGCGCCGACCCGGACACGGCGCGCTATTTCTCCGACGTCATCGGTGAGCAGAGAGTTCTGCGGCGGAAGAAGACCACGACGCCGGCGCGCGACTTCCGGGAAACTCGTCGGGTATCCACGTCCTGGGAGCCGGAGATGCACCGGCTCGTGACCTACTCGGAGATCATGTGTCTGCCGGTGCGCAGGGCATACCTGCGGCTGCCGGATGGCTACGTGCATCCCATCAAGGTTGCGCTCACTCGCCTGAAGCCCGCCATTTCGGCGTTCGTGGATCGGTGAGCCGTGGCTCTCGCTCGCAACATCAGTGCACGACACGCCGCCACGTATTATGAGAAGGATGACTACTACACACGGGACCGCAGTCCTAGCGAATGGCAGGGGGAGGGCGCTCGAGCGCTAGAGCTTTCAGGGCCCGTGGATCGGCAGGCCTTCGCCGCCCTCGTCGAAGGGCGAATGCCCGGAGGGGCTACGCTTCACCGTGGAGGCGGCGCGAGGCGCGGCGGTACCGACTTCGAGTTCTCGGCGCCAAAGTCCTTCAGCATTCAAACGCTGGTCAACGGCGATAGGCGGCTGATCGATGTACTTCGCTCGGCCGTTGCCATCGCACGGCAACGGATCGAAGCGACCATCGCCACGCGCGTGACGGAGCGCGGCACCATGCGGCTGGAATTCACGCGCTCCGCCGTCATCGCTCAGTTCGAGCACGCGACGAGCCGCGCGGGCGATCCGGACCTTCACAGCCACGTCGTGGTCCTCAACCTTACACGCCGCGCGGACGGTCAATGGCGATCGATCGAAAACGCCGAGATGTTCAAAGAGCAGCGGCTCATGTACGAAACCTACTTGTCCGAGTTGGCAAAGGGGGCGAAGGATTTGGGCTACGGCATCACGATCGGCAAGCATGGCAATCCCGAGCTGGCACATATCACGCGAGCGCAAATAGAGCATTTCAGCCGGCGATCCCGCGAAGTGGAGGGAGAGCTTGCATCCGAAGGGTTGACGCGCGAGACCTCGACGCCGGCAACAAAGCGTAGGGCCGCGCTTTCGACACGCGAAGCGAAGAAAGATTACGACCAGGCAGCTTTACGTGCCGAGTGGATCGAACGTGGTCAAACTGTTGGGCTAGTGCAGCACTTACCGACGGAGGGGCCGCCTATCCCCGCGGTCCCGGAAAGTGAATTCGCCGGGGAGGCCGTCCGCTTTGCGATCGAGCACCTGAGCGAACGGGAAGCTGCGTTCAGCCGGCGCGATGCGCTCGTACAGGCTCTGCGCGCCGGACGCGGAGCGGCAAGGAGTCAGGCGATCGCCGCGGAGTTGGATCGGCGGGTCGGTGCGGGCGATCTTGTGCAGGATACCGCAGGTCAGTGGCTCACCACGCGTACAGCGATTGAGGCGGAGCAGCGACTTCTGACGATCGAGCTGGAAGGACGCGATGCGGTGCCGGCGATCGCCATGGGGGTGCCGCGCGCCGTAGAGGCGCCTGCTCTTTCAAGTCTTAATGCCGATCAGCGCTCCCTCGTCGAGCTCATCCTGACAACGCGCAATCGGATCATCGGCGTGAACGGACTCGCTGGCACGGGCAAGACGACGGCCCTAACGGTGGCTAGGGATCTCGCCGAGCGCGAGGGTTTCGAGTTCGTCGGACTTGCTCCGTCGCACAGCGCTGTGCGTGCGTTGGACAAATCCGGCATCGAATCGCAGACCGCGCAGCGCTGGCTTTTGGATCGGAATGCAGAATCGAGGCTGACACCGCGCTCGATGGTAGTGCTCGATGAGGCAGGGCTTGCCGGCACCGTAACCCTTCGCGCCGTGCTCGAGCGCGTTGAGCGGGCCGGTGCTCGAGCGGTGCTCGTCGGCGATTCCTATCAATACGAGTCAGTGGAAGCGGGTCGAGGTTTCGCCCAATTGCAACAGCAAGGGATGCAGACCGCGGAGTTGTCCGAGATGGTCAGACAGCGTGACCCGACACTGGCCAAGGCGGCGCGGCTGTCAGTACACGAGCCCGCACGCGCTCTGCAGCTGCTGCCGGTCATCGAGGAGGGGGATGCCGCCGCGCGCCACGCGCGCATGGCGCGCGACTTCGGCGCACTGTCACCGCCAGACCAGGCACAGACGCTCCTGTTAACCGGCTCGCATGAAGCGCGGCGCGACATCAACGAGCGCGTTCGAGCCGAGCTTGGCCTTGCGGGCTCCGGTGAGTACATTCGAGTGTTTCGTGGCGTAGACATGACCGCAGCGCAAAAGAAGCAACTCGAATCGTATCAACCGGGTCTCGCCATCCGCTTCGAGAAGGATTATCGAAGTCTCGGGGCCCGCCGCGGTGACACGGCGCAAGTCGAGCGTGTCTACTCAGACGCGATGATTGTGACCCTACCCGACGGTACACACCGCACCATGTCGCCGCGCCGCTTAAGCGGGAAAGGCTGGTCCGTTGGCGTCGTGGATGACCTCGAGGTGGCGGCCGGCGAGCGAGTTCGATTTACCGGCACGAATTCCAATGCAGGCTATCGGAACCGGGAGCACGGAGTTGTTGGAGAGATAAGCGCCGATGCGCTGACGATACGCCGATCGGACGGCAGCAATTTGAAGCTTGGGCGCGATCGGGTGTTATCGCTCGACTACAGCTACGCAGTGACAGGCCACAGCGCACAAGGCCTGGACGCCTCGCGCGTCATCTTGGAGAAGGACACCCATTCGCGCACGACCGACCGTCGGTCCTTCTACACCGACGTCACGCGTGCCCGGGATACGGCTGTCGTGGTAACGGATTCGACGAGCCGGCTAGCGCAACGTGTGCGTTCAGACTTTCGGAAGGTTGCGGCTTTGGACGTAGTGGGATCGGTGGGGCTGACCGTCGCGAGCGGTCACGAACTCAGCAAGGAGTGAGCGGTCGTATCGGTGGGGTTGCTTTCTGTGGGCCATTTAGAATCATATGAGAAACAATTATTTGAGCGTTTTTATAGCCAGATAGATTATTTATGCGCCAAATAAAAACCTTTTTGAAACAGTCAGTTAAAACATATCTTGCCAAATAGAATTTTATTGTGCCAAATACAGTGACGCTTGCCCAAGCGAGTCACTGAAACCGAACTTCAGCGGATTGCGGACGTCCTGCTTCGGCACCCGGGCCGGTCTGTCCCTCCTGCAGTTGCAGAGGGAGCTTCGCGGTTCCATCACTCGCCGCACTCTCAGTCGGCGGATCTCGGACTTGTTTGCGGCAGAGCGCATTAATCGTCGCGGCGAGGCGAGGTCGACTCGCGGCTCGGCGGCTTTCTGCGGCATGCTGCATTTTTTTCGACCTGAGTAGACAATCGACTGCCTACGAATCGATTACAGCGGCGATCGCACCCTACCCCTAATCTTGATACCCCCGGAAATTGAGTACACCGATTTCCCGTCGGACGGCATCACCGCTTGCTTCGCCAACGATACGATTTTGTTGCCGAGTGAGTACTGACCACTTTTTCCCCGCCGGCGTCGCCGACGAGGCTTTTCTCCGGTTGCACGAAAGCGAGCAAATGCAGGAAAAATGGGGCTTGCCTCTTCTCTAGATCCTAGCCCATCGTTCTCGCCGATCAAGGCGCTCCGTTGCTCACGCGCTTCGCGCGTTCCTCTACTCGCCGGGTGGCCTCAAGGCCAGCCTGTGACGGCTGCGCTGCGATGGGACCCCTCTGGACTCGGGCAATCCCGCCCGAAAAGACCGGAGAACGACGATGTCGACCATGACCAAAACGCTGAACGCAGCCGCGCTGGCGCAATTCACTGGCAGCGAGAACTGGTATCGCCACGGGATTAACCGCAAGGTTCTTTTCACCGATGGCGCCAAATACGTGGCCGATCAGGCTGGAGCTTACTGGCTCCTCGATGAGATCGCGATCATTCAGCCGCACGACAAGCGCGTTGCCGCTGAGGAATTTCAAGTTTGGAAGCTCGCGGTGAACGCCGATCAAACCGGTGTTCTCACCTGTGAGGATGGCAACGACAACGTCGTCTACACGAAGTTGATCGAATACACCGATTTCCCGATCGACGGCATCACGCTCTATTTCACCAACAACACGATCCTGTTACCGCGCGAGTACTGACCGCTTTGCCCCGCCGGCGGCCGCCGGCGGGGCTCTTCTCCGTTGCTAGTGCATCAGTGCGGCGACGGCGTTTCCAACCCCCGCGATGACTTCAGGGCGCTCAATTCGCTGCCAAGAATCCATCACCTGTTCATAACTGAGCGCTGTATTAAATCGCTTACCTTGGACGGTTATCTCAAGCTCGATCACGCCCCTCGGCGGTGGAACCAATTCCTTGCCCCGGTGCCACTTAAAGCTATTGGCGGTGATTGTTCCGCCCGCGTCGCGTACCTTGTTAATGATGTCGCGCTCGATGTTCTGCAATCCGGCGGTAAATTCTAAAGTGGTGTTGACGATATTCATGGCGTGGATTTCCGGTGTGTGGCGCTCTGAAAGGCGAAAGGCCGAGCTATACCCACGGCGGATTATTTCACCGAAATCCGGGCCATGCAATTTGTCGCACAAAGGGTAGGATTAGCCATGTCAGTTTATCCGCGTGTGAGAACCGCAGGTCAAGCTTGGTTTGTCCTGCTCTTTTTTATTTACTTCTTCTGGAAGCATTGGGGTGATCCGTTTATAAGGGGATTGGCGTACTTCTACGGCGTCAGCATGATCGTCGCCTTGGTCTGGCTTGTCGTCCAGGCAAGACGTGATCGGAAAGAGATGGATCGTCAGCTCGCCACAGGAGAGCTGTTCGAGTACAAGCCGCGTCCGAAGATCTGATCTGACGCCTGGGTGGCTCGACACCGTCGTAGCGTTCCGTCAACGCCGTCGCACAAAAGGTAAGTTTTGCGACGAATTGTCATGCCAGATATGCGCCGAATATTCTTGTCGCAGAATTCAGTTGCGAATAGGCTACAGAATGCCACAAGGAAAGCGGTTAGATCTAGGCATCTTCGACGGTCGTCTCCTGGACGGGCTTAAGTTTTGCCGCAAAGTGTATGCACTCTTCGAGCAGACAAAAGCCGGTGCCAAGGGCGTCCAGAATCTTCGACTGCGGCCCACCAAGCTAGAGAAGCGGTTAATCGAAGAACTCATCCCTCTTGCGCGTTATGTGCAGGCTCGCTATCGCGAGGGCCGTCGAATCAAAGTGCGCTGGTTTGGCGGTTCGCAGCCATACGATGCCATTCTGTTGTTGTCCGGTGCCTTTGTCGAGAAAGGCCATGCCCCGCGAAAGATAGTCGTTGAAATCACTACGGCCGTTCATCCAAACGACTACCTTGCGCGCGAGCTACTGCACACGCAGGGTCATGCCTTCGGAGTGAAGGGAATTTCTCGGGATAAGAAGACTCGCTCCATTGTCTCGACGCCCTATGTGGTTACGAATGATGAGCGGGAAACGGATTTGGCGACGCAGATACTTGACCGAATTAAATGTAAGAGCGCAAAGGGCTATGCGCCGGGGATGGTGCTGATTGTTTACTGTGTGCCGAACGGCCTCACGCTCGAAGACGAATGGCAGGAGGCAGTAGCGCGTGTGACCCAGGCCGAAGCACATCATGCCTTTAAGGAGGTGTTCTTGGTTGAGACGAGTTCGGCTTCCCATTCGGCTACCCTTCACGGCGATCCCAAGCGCGTACCGGAAAAGGCCGCCGCAGTGACAAAGTGATCGTTGCCCCTTCCTCGCTCGTTTCCTCTTGATAACCTATTTTGATCATGCGCGAAAATAGTTTTTATCGTGTTAGGAACCAAGCAGAGTTTTCACGGTTCCCGATGGAGTCGCCTAACCGTTGCCTAATTGCACCAGTTGATTCTGTGGAATACGACGGCAGTTCTGTGACACATACTAGTGTTTGTTCCGGGGGGATTAATTGTTCATGCCGATAACACCCCAGCAGATTCAGGCCGCAGAGGCCACCCAACGCGCGGCCGCGCACGACGCGGCACAGCAGATAAGGCTCGTAGCGGGCCCAGGGACAGGGAAATCCTACTCAATCGAGGAACGTGTTTGCTGGCTTCTCGCCCAGGGCATTCAGCCGCAATCCGTCGCTGTCGTCTCCTTTACGCGCGCTTCCTCCGTCGAATTGCGCGTCAGAATCCACGCTTACTGCGCAAACCACAACCAGCAGAACGGGACCGATGTCCGCGTGAGCACTCTCCATTCACTCGCCTTGAGAATGCTCAAAGCGGCCAACTTGCTTCACTATCCGGCTGACCCTCTCGTTCTCGACAACTGGGAGCTGGAAAATATCTATGATGCGGAATTCGGTCACATTAATCACTAAGGCAAGAGGCGTCGTGAAGAAATCCGCCGCGAGCATGAAGCATTCTGGAGTACCGGACAGTGGGCTCCGCCGAACTACATTCCACCCAATCCCCCTATCACACAGGGAGAGAGGAATGCATTCAACGCCTTTCATGGGCCCCGAACTCAAGCGTACTCCTGTGTATTGCCGGGTGAAATTGTACGCGAGTGCCTGAGTCAAATCATCGCAGGAAATCTCGACCCCGTCGGGCTAATGAATCTTCAGCACCTGATTGTTGACGAATACCAGGACCTAAATCCCATCGACCAGCAGTTCGTGGGCGAACTCATCGCCCGCGGAGTCGTCATCTTCATCGCGGGCGACGATGATCAGAGCATCTATTCCTTCCGATACGCATCGCCGGCGGGGATCCAGGACTTTACCCAGCACTATCCCGCGGCCGCTCCGCACACGCTCACAGATTGTTTCCGTTGTGCGCGTTCAATTGCAGATGCAGCCAATGCACTCATGGCGGGTTATCCGAGTCAAAACCGCATTCCCAAGGCCCTCCATTCGCTCTACGCCGGTGCTGCTCCCGCAGTCGCCGGTGTTGTATACCGCTGGCGGTTTCCTAATGCGAACTCCGAGGGCGATTCGATAGCAGCCTCATGTCAAGCGCTTATTAACGAGGGCATCAATCCCCGTGACATTCTGATCCTGCTCAGCAATCAGAGGGAGCTTCTGCCGGGTCTAAGAAATGCATTGACCACGGCCAATGTCCCGTTCGAGCCCCCCAGGGCCGAAACCTTCATCGATTCGGTCACCGGCAGGTTCGTGCTAGCGATGATTCGATTAGTTTGCGACCTCCACGATCATGTGGCTCACAGATTAATACTCGGGCTCCGTCCGGGCGTTGGAATCGGGACCTGTGAAACTATCGCGAGTGCAGTGATCAACAATGGGCTGAGCTACTGGGACGCCTTCCACGCGGCGCTACCGGCAGGTGTGTTTACGGGCCGGAACCTCGCCGCCCTTAATCACGCAAGGCAAGTCTGCGGGCAGATCGGGGCGTGGCAAAGCAACGACACCCTCCAAATGCGCTTGGCGGACATTGCAGCCATTCTGACGGCAACGTTTTCCGCTGCAGAAGCGCAGAATTGGCACAACTTCGCAGCACCGTTGCCGGTCGATATGACACTGGAAGAATTGCGCGACTGGCTCTGGGCCGATAGTGATGAGCAGCAGATGACCGTGCTGCAGGCTGTCTTCACACGCCTTAATCAACAAATGCCGGCGGCTGCCGTGTTGCCGCCGCGCGTGCGCATCATGAGCATGCACGGAGCGAAAGGACTGTCTTCCCGCGTTGTGTTCGTTCCAGGACTGGAGGAACATATATTCCCCGGGCCTTGGCGGCAGCCGTACCCAGGCTTGGTACTGGAGGCGGCTCGGCTACTCTACGTTTCAATCACCCGGGCTCGCACCGCGTGCATTCTCAGCTATGCGGCACAAAGACGAATACAAGGACCGTTCCGCGCGACGGCCGCCTCTCGCTTCACAACAAGCCTCAACGGACCCTTCGGTGGACGGGTGAATGGACTGCAGCCAGCGGAGGTACAACAAATCCTCGCGGACAATGCGAATCTCTGATAAATCTTAGAAAGCTGCGAATATGCTGCCGGTCTTCAAGCGAATTTAGGATTCAGAAGAACCAGCTGCGTGATATCCGCGTAGTACGCCTGCAATTTGACGGGCTCGGGCTGGTAGCCGGTCGGGTGTCCACACCCATTCCTCAGGTCCAGAGCGGCCCTTAGATGCTTGTACTGCGTGTCGTCTAAGTACATAAGGAACCGACATAGCAGTATCAAGTGAGCGTCAGCGGCTTCTTGTACGTCGAGGTCAGTCGAGAAGACGTAATCCTTGGTGAATGCGCGAAACATCAGCCCTTTGTCGGCCTTCATCTTGGCGAACTCGGCGTTCACCGCTGCGATACCAAGGGATGTTAGTTTCTTATGGATCACGTGGGCGACGGCGCACCACGCCAGAACAACGGACGCGCGGACACAGTTGGTCTCTGCGCACCGGATGGATTCGTCCAAATATCTAAGTAGCTCGGGATTGGAAATCGGCTGCACGAGCCTTCGGAGCGGATCGCCAATCGTTTGGATGGCGGACCCCTTTATGAACTTATGAAGCAGCTCGCTTTCGGTTTTCGAAATGATGGTAAGCGTCCGGCCGTGGCATATTGATTTGTGCCGGGATTGGTGCGACTGATCACGCATGCTCGATTCTGACCGTATACGTCACCGGAAAAATCCAGAACCACCATCGCTTGATTAGATATG
>Ga0182024_10016714_pt1 | contig 13876 bp, 18 predicted proteins | sample P32metaG_FD_120480 | JGI IMG/M metagenome (GOLD analysis project Ga0182024, IMG submission 120480) | Permafrost microbial communities from Stordalen Mire, Sweden - P3-2 metaG (Illumina Assembly) | ecosystem: Environmental > Terrestrial > Soil > Wetlands > Permafrost | place: Sweden: Stordalen... | reverse complement strand
GAAAAAGGGTGGCGAGATGTATCTCAAAGGCATTCTTGATTCGCACGGAGAACGAAATGAACCTCGTCATTTCGGCTTCGAAGTGGAAAATATAGAGGCGCTTCGAACGCGATTGAAAACCGCAGGCATAATCATTGACTTGGGGCAACCCGCACCCTGAAAACATTTTTTGTGCGCGACCCTCTCGGCAATCGCATTGAGTTTCATGAAATTGGCGGATTTCGAGCGGGACAATCATTTTCCCGTCTGCGGTTCTTCCTGAATCATTTTTATCTTTTCCAATTTTTCGAGCTTGGGCGCGATGACAACCTGACAATACGGCGCGCTGGAATTATTGTCGTAGTATTCCTGATGATAATCCTCGGCCTGGTAAAATTTCGTAAACGGCACGATTTCCGTGACGATGGGATGCTTGAAATTTTCCTGCGCTTTGAGCTTTGACTTTTCCGCAATCAACTTCTGCTTCTCGTCGCGATACAAAATGATGGAGCGATAGGAGGTGCCTTCGTCCGCGCCCTGACGGTTCAAGGTGGTCGGGTCATGCGCCTGCCAAAACACTTCAAGCAACTTTGCGTACGAAATTTTCGCCGGATCAAATTCAATCTGCGTGACCTCGGCGTGGCCCGTCGTTTCGGTGCAGACTTGCTGGTAAGTCGGATTTTCCGTGTGGCCGCCTGCGAATCCGCTGGTGACGGATTTCACGCCGGGCAGCCGTTCAAAGACCGCTTCCATGCACCAGAAGCAGCCGCCGCCGAGATCGGCGATTTCAGTTTTGTTCGTCATGGTCGTGTTCATGGAGTGGGTGGGTTGAGCGAGCACACTGAAATCCAGTGCGCCGGCAGTCAGCAAAAGGCAAATAGTGTTTTTCATCTTGGTTTCAATGTCTTCAGTCTGGTCGTTTCAAACTGAAGGACCTTACACCATTTTCAATCAGTCCGCCTCCGGTTCATCCAAATGTTCGCCCGGCGGTAAGTTGGCGAATTTTTCAAAATGTTCCGGGCGCAGCGGCTCGGAAATCACGTGCTCGCCGCTGAACCATTTGCCGAGGTCAATCAATTTGCAGCGATGCGAACAAAACGGACCGTAGGGTGTTGCCACCCAGTCACCTCTCTTTTTGCAGGCAGGACAAGTGACTTTTGTGCCGCGCTCGCTCATCGTTAATTGGCGATCAATGTCCGGTTCGCCGATAAAAGTGAAACGTAATCTTCAAGAATCCGCTCGGTCTCGTCGAGCCTTGCGGCTTCTGCGCGTTGAAATTCAATTGCGTCGTTACCAGTTGGTGGTGGAGATTTTTGAATCGAGCTTAAAGTACGATTTGTTTCAATTTCAGATAGACTGGTTGTAGTAACTGTATTGGTTTCCGGCGGCGGCAAGCCGGGTTGATTCGCGTTTTCGACGGTGAGGTCGTAAAATTTTTCATTCACAGGCTTGCGTGACATACGTTCCTGTTCGTGCGCGTTCAACATGGCTTGATGCGTTTCGTGTTCCTTCAGCACCTCACGCTCGTTAAGGCTGACGGTTTTGTCCGCCTGCATTTTTTTGAACTCATCAATGTCCTGCCGGATATAAACGAAATCCTGATTGGTGACAATGTCTGCCTCCGAAAACTGGCGCAAGCCCGCGAGGTAAGGCTGCACCAGGTTGAGCTTTTCGTAATTTACGCTGGGAATGGTGTCCCATGTCAGTGGATTTTCGAGTGAGGTTTCGCCAATCTTGGTCGAATAATTTAAAATATCCGGCAACACTAGGTCCGGTCTGACGCCTTTTAACTGCGTGGAAGCACCGTTGACACGGTAGAATTTTCGAATGGTGATTTTGACGGTGCCGGGATCGTTGGTGGCGGACTCATTCTTCTGCCAGACGAATGGGCGCAGGGGATTCAAGCTTTGCACGGTGCCTTTGCCGTGCGTGGCGGTGTCACCAACGATGAGCGCGCGCCCGTAATCCTGCAACGCGGCGGCGGCGATTTCCGCGGCGGATGCGCTGTAGCGGTTGACGAGGACGACGAGCGGGCCGGTATAAAGGACGGAAGGATCGTCATCATCGTCCACGGCCACCCGGCCATCGGGGGGCGGCTCGCGGACGAGCACGACGGGACCAGCTTTGATGAACAGGCCGACGAATTTGATGGCCTCTTCAAGCGAGCCGCCGCCGTTGTTGCGCAAATCAATGACGATGCCGGCGACGTTTTCCTTTTCGAGTTTTTCTATCAAGCGCGAAACGTCTGCGGTCGTACTTTTCTCGATGGAATGCGCGGAACTGCCGGGCAAATCAACGGTCGCGTAAAACGAAGGCAAGTCAATGACTCCGATGCGATGGGTGCCGCCGTGGCTGTCGGGTAATTCGATCAGTTGAGCTTTGGCTTCCGAATCTTCGAGTTTGATTTCGTCGCGGATCAAGCTCACGACATGATGCGCGCCGGGATCCTCGGCGGAACTGATGGTCAGGCGAACTTCGGTGTCTTTGGGTCCGCGAATCAGTTGGACGACTTTGCCAAGTTCCATGTCCACCACGTCCACGGGCGGTTTGCCGCCCTGCGCGACGGCGATAATGCGGTCGTTTTCCTTGAGCTGTTTGCTTTTAGCCGCCGGGCCGCCGGAAACAAGCGCGGCAATGGTGCAGTAGCCGTCCGGGTCCACCAGTTGTGCGCCGATGCCGAAAAGCGCCAAGCTCATTTCAATGGAAAAATCCTGCGCATGCTCGGTGTTGAAATAATCTGAATGCGGATCGTAGGCGTGCGTGAGCGCTTCAAGGTAGGCTTGCAATAGATCGCTGCCGTCCCATTCGCTGAACGTGTGCAGTCCACGGTCATAGCGGTGCTTGAGTGTGTCCGTGATTTCCTCAAAATCCGATTTCGGCAATGCGGCGATGGAAGTATCATTAGTCGGCGAAAACTCGCGATTGAGTTTTTCCTGCAGATACTCGTAAAACAGCCGCTGCCGCCAGAGCTGTTTCGCCTCGGCAAGGTTTTTCGGATACGGCGCGTCATGGCGGTCCAGCAGAATCCGCTCGTCGGTGTTGAATTTGAATTTGTCGTGTTTCAACAAATCGTCCACATCGGCGACATGCTGTTGCAGGCGCTCCAGAAAACGCTGAAAAATTTCGTAGGCCGGCTTGAGGTCGGCACTGTGGGAATCATTGATGGTGAGCACGTCAAGATTGGTCCGGTAATGCGCGAATTCGGCGATATCCGATTGCAGGAAATGAAGATGCTGGGGATCGAGCATATCCAGATAACCGTCGAAGAATTTTCCCGACATTGCCTCGTCGAGCGGCTGCTGAGAGTAATGATATTCCTCCATCAATCGCGCCGTGATGTAGGCGATGCGCCCGTCATTCGGGCCGGGTGTCATGGGCACAGACGCGTTGGTGGCCGGAGTGTCGGCGAACGCGCTGCAACGCAGCAAAGCCGTCAGCGCGGCGAGCACGGAAATATTTGATCCAAAATTTTGAAACACAATTTTGTAATGACGCATTTTGATTTGCACAAGTTCGACCCAATATGGCAGAATTCGTTCAGCAAGGGAAACATTTTGAATGTGCCGGTGCTTTTGGAGTCAAAAAACTGAATTGCAATTTTAATTCAAATCCCGACAATATCCCGAACCAAAAACATGAAGACCATCATTATCACCATAACGGCAGTTTTTTCTCTGGCGACGGCGGCATCCTTGCTGGCCGACGACACGAACATTTTGAGCGACGCGCAGGCCCGCGACAGTTATGCCATCGGCATGACGGTGGGCGAAAGCTTCAAACAACAGGGGATTGATGTGAATGATGATGTATTTCTTCGCGGCTTTAAGGACGCCCAGGCCGGCACGAATATGCTGATAACCGAGCAGGAAATGCGGGACACGTTGAAGCAGCTTCAACAGACGTTGTTCGCCAAGCAGCAAAAAATACGCGCGGAGCTTGGTGAGAAAAACAAGGCGGAAGGCGAGGTGTTTCTGGCCGCCAATAAAAAAAATTCCGGCGTCGTCACCCTGCCGGATGGCTTGCAATATAAAATTCTCACTGACGGCAACGGTGCAATACCCGGACCCGAGGACACCGTGACGGTGAATTACCGCGGTACGTTTATTGACGGGACGGAATTTGACAGTTCCTACAAACACGGCAAACCGGCGCAATTTCGCGCCGCTGGCGTCATTCACGGCTGGGCTGAAGCATTGATGCAAATGAAAGTCGGCTCCAAGTGGCAGTTATTCATTCCGGCAGAACTTGCTTATGGCGAACGCGGCAACCGCGGCATTCCGCCGAACGCGACGCTGATTTTTGAAGTCGAACTGCTTTCCAGCGAGCAATCCAAGCCGGTGACCAGCGAGCAATCCAAGCCGGTGACCAGCGACATCATCAAAGTGCCTTCGGCGGATGAAATGAAAAAGGGCGCCAAGATTGAAGTCATCAAGCCCGAAGACGCTGAAAAACTTCAGAATCAAGCAACCAACGTGGCCAAATAATTCCGTCCCTTTTACACAACGCCGTAAATGCCTTGAACATTTGCGGCGTTTTCATGTCAACTTCCCTAAGCGAATATGAAATACATTGTAAAACCGACGTTTGGATTTTTCTCGGCTTTGGCTGGCGCGCTGATTGCCGTCGCCGTCTTTCATTTATCATTTTGGGGCAAGGACCGGGCCCCGAACATCACGGTCGAAACCACACCCGTAAACCGCGACGCCCGGCCCGGTACCAGTTTCGCGCCCATGGTCAGGAAAGTCGCGCCAAGCGTCGTCAACATTTACTCCACGCGCATCGTGCAGCAACGTCCCGTGCGCAATCCTTTCTCCAATGATCCTTTTCTCCGCCAATTTTTTGGCGACCAATTTCCGAATGGTGAGCACGAGCGCTCGCGCAAAGAGCAAAGCCTCGGCTCCGGCGTCATCATCTCGCCGGACGGATATATTTTGACGGCCAATCATGTCGTGGAGGGTGCGGACGAAATCAAGGTCGCCATTGACGACGGGAAAAAAGAATATACCGCCAAAGTCATCGGCACCGATCCGCCGACGGATGTGGCCATCCTGAAAATTGACGCGAAAAATTTGCCGGCGGTCACGCTGGCCGATAGCGATCAGTTGGAAGTCGGCGACATTGTGCTCGCCATCGGCAATCCTTTCGGCGTCGGCCAAACCGTGACGATGGGGATTGTCAGTGCGCTTGGTCGCAGCGGACTTGGATTCAACGGCTACGAAGATTTCATTCAGACCGATGCGGCGATCAATCCCGGCAACTCCGGCGGCGCGCTCATGGATGCCGAAGGCCGGCTGGTCGGCATCAACACCGCCATCATCAGCGGCAGCGGCGGCAATCAGGGCATCGGTTTTGCCGTGCCTGTCAACATGGCGCGTCACATCATGGAACGCCTCATCAGTGGCGGCAAAGTCACGCGCGGCTATCTCGGCATCAAATTGCAGGACATTGACGCTGGTCTCGCCGAACAATTTGGTTTGCCCGACCAAAATGGCGCGTTGGTGGATGATGTGCTGCTCAACACGCCGGCGGAAAAGGGGGGCATCAAGTCCGGCGACGTCATCACCGCTTTCAATGGCAAACTCGTTACCGATTCGCACAGCTTCATGCTGGCGGTTTCCGAATGCGCGCCCGGAGCGAATGCCACTGTGAAATTACTTCGCAACGGACACGTCCAGACCGTCGCAGTGACGCTTGGAAAATTGCCCGCCGGCGTGATGCAAAATCAAAACGGGCAAAATAATTCCGATTCTGACAACAATTCGACCCCCGACGCGCTTGACGGCGTGACCGTCGCCGATTTAGATCAACAAATGCGGCTGGAATTGAAAATCCCCGCCGGCATCAACGGTGCGATCGTCACAGACGTGGATCAGGATTCCAATTCTGCCGGGGCCGGTTTGCAGCGCGGCGATGTTATCGTGGAAATCAATCGCCAGCCGGTGAGCGACGCCGCCGACGCGGTGAAACTCTGCGCCAAAGCCAAAAGCGATCAGATTCTCCTCAAAATCTGGCGGCGCGACGGCGACTTTGCCGGCACGCGCTACTTGAGCGTGGACAACACGAAGACCGACGCCAAATGAAATCCGCTTCGTTGGAACATTTTGCTTGCGTGCGGTTTTGACAAATTGCCGCCAGCGGGCACATTCTTCCGGCAATTACCGTGAACGACGGTGATTACCTATGCCCGTTCAATACAAAGATTATTACGAAAGCCTCGGCGTGCCGCGCACCGCGGGCGCCGACGAAATGAAGAAGGCCTTCCGCAAACTCGCGCGGCAGCATCATCCCGACGTCGCCAAGGACAAAAAAAAATCCGAGGAAAAATTCAAGGAGATCAACGAGGCCTACGAAGTCTTAAGCGACCCGGCCAAACGCAAAAAATACGACGAACTCGGCGCCAACTGGAAATCCGGCGCGGAATTCCGTCCGCCGCCCGGCTATGGAAATTTCAGCGGCGGTCAAAATCCGCGCGGACGCGGGATGAGCAGCGGGGATTTTGAAACGCACTTTGGTGGCACCGGCTTCAGTGATTTCTTCGAGCAACTGTTTGGTTCGCGGATGCGCGGCGGTGCGGATGGTTTTGGCTCGCGCGGCAATTTTGCCCAGGAAGAGCTTGCTGAACGCGGTCGCGACGTCGAAGGCGACATCATGGTCACCCTCGAAGAGGCCATGCGCGGCTCGGTTCGTTCCGTCAGCGTGCGGCACGGTCCGCGCACCGAAACGCATCAAGTCAAAATTCCGCCCGGCGTCACCGAAGGGCAAAAATTGCGGGTTGCCGGGCGCGGCGAACACGGTTCGGGCGGCGGCACGGCGGGCGATTTGTATTTGCGCGTGAGGCTCGCCAAGCATCCCGATTTTGAAGTCGAGGATCATAATTTGATTCACGAAGCCGGACTTGCGCCATGGGAAGCGGTGCTGGGCGGGGAAATTTCCGTGCCGACGCTCACTGGCCGCGTGAACATCAAAATTCCCGCCGGAACGCAGGGCGGCCAGAGACTCCGCGTGCGCGGACGCGGCCTGCCGCCGTCCGGCGATTTACTTGTCGTCATGAAAATCGTTGTGCCGTTAAAAATTTCGGACGCGGAAAAAAAAATGTGGGAACAGATTCAGCGCGAATCAAAGTTCAATCCGCGTAATTAAAGGTAGGGACAGCGCACCGCGGCACCCCCACCTGATGCGCGTCTTTGCGTTAAATCATGGATCATGCCAGTAAACAAAAAGCTTATTGTAATCACCGGCGTTACCCGCGGCCTCGGTCGCGCGATGACGGAAGAATTCATCCGGCTCGGTCATAGCGTCATCGGTTGCGGCCGTTCCGAAAAAGAGATCGCGCAGTTGCAAAAACAATTTCCACCGCCAAATGACTTTGCCGTCGTTGACGTTTCTGCCGACGAAAAAGTCGCCGCGTGGGCGAAGCGCGTTTTACAATCGCACAGTGCGGCTGATTTGCTGCTCAACAACGCCGCGCTCATCAACCGTAACGCGAAACTCTGGGAAATCGGCGCGGAAGAGTTTTCACGCGTCATGGACGTGAACATCAAGGGGGTTGCAAATGTCATCCGCCATTTTGTTCCCACAATGACCGTGCGCCGCGCCGGCGTCATCGTAAATTTCAGTTCCGGCTGGGGACGCTCGACCGACGCGGAAGTCGCGCCGTATTGCGCCACGAAGTGGGCGATGGAAGGACTCACGCAGGCGCTCGCGCAGGAATTGCCGCCGGGCATGGGCGCCTGTCGCTCAATCCCGGCATCATAGACACCGACATGCTGCGCAGCACCTTTGGCGGCTCGGCGACAAATTATCCCGGCCCGCGAGAATGGGCAAAAACCGCCGTGCCATTCCTGTTGAAAATAAATTCCACCGACAACGGCAAACAATTGACCGTGCCGGTTCGCGGTGCAAGGAATTGAATACGCAAGCGTCCGCCTGCAATGGAAGCGGGGTATCACTGACCACGTTTGGAGCTTGGAAGAAATCGTTGGTTTGTTGCCTTGATTTTTGGGTGTAGCGGGTTCAGTTTTTGGAGTATGAGATCCATATTTTTTTCAGCTCTTTTTTTTGCCATGATTGTTTGTGTTTACAACTCACAGAGTCAGCCTGTGGCAGACAATCACGAACCGAATAGCGGCTTTGTCAGTGATGCCGCCGCCGCGGCGGACATCGCCAAAGTAATTGTAATTAGCTTGTCACCGCATGATAAATACCGTGGAAAAGGAACTTATGACGCTGTTTTGAAAGATGGTATCTGGACGGTGAGGCATTTGAGTCCCCAGATTGTATCTGAGTTACAGCCTCCTTTGATAATTCAGATTCGGCAGAAAACCGGGGCAATTATGAAATATGAAGACCCAAACGCCTAATATCCGTTAAATTCAAAACGTACCACTACCTTTTGTTCGGTGTTATCATGTCGATATGGTTATTATTATCAAAATCGTGACGTGGTCTAACAAGTCGCCGGAGCCAAGCTGATTTCAAACTGTACCACTACCGGCTGCGCCAACAGCTTGACCGGGTTGGACGCTGGCTTTAGGCTGAATTGATGTCGAACGCGTCCAAAAAGAAAAAGACCCGGGCAGTGATGCTCGGTGTCGGCCTTGACTCCGACGGCCACAAGCGACTGACGACCGGATCGAATTTTGCGCTCGTCGGTGGCTCGCAGGAAACCCACGAGCAGATGACCGAGAAAGCCGTCAAGATCAACGAAAAGCTCAAGGCACGCGGCCAGCAACTCGAAACCGTCAGCCGTGAGGAGTTCGACGACATTGCGCACGAGGTCGGATTGAAGAAGGCCAAGTCGCGCTCAAACTGAAAGCAATTTTTCCAAAGTCGTACGTGTTTTTCCCGGCGATTCATGCAAAATCGTCCGCCAGTCGCGCGCCGCACCCGTCTCGATATTTTCAGGACGGTCATCAATGTAAAGAATTTCCGCACCGCATTTACCGCTCAATTTTTCCAGCGCCGTGTAAATTTTCGGCTGCGGTTTCATCGCACCGACTTCGTAGGAAAAAATATAACCGTCAAAATTTTTGAAGAACGGAAAATTGTGGCGGATATGCTCGATGGCGAAGTCGTTGGTATTGGAGAAAATGTGAGTCAGCAAACCGCGTTGCCGCAGTTCCGCGTGTAAGTCAATCATCGGCTGAATTGGCGTGAAGATGTCGGCAAAAAATTCGCTGAATTCTTCAATTGTGCCGCCAAAGCCGGTCGCCTCATGCACCCGCCCGAAAAATTCCTGTCGCGTGAGCCGGCCGGATTCGTAATCAATGATGAAGCGGGATTGTTCGATGAGCGGTTTGATTTTATCAGACGACAAATCGCTTCGGGCAGCGATTCGAATGGCGGCAATACCGTAGTCGAAATCCACCAGCACCTTGCCGAGATCGAAAACGATGATGGGTTGGTTCATATTGTCTGAAATTCAAAAATGATGGGGACACCGCGCTGCTGCGTGCCTACATCACAGCATTTCTCTCCGTCCTTCGAGCGCCCGGCTCAAGGTGAGTTCATCGGCGAATTCCAATCCACTGCCGGCGGGCAGGCCGTAGGCGATCCGGGAAACTTTGAGCCCTTTTTGCGCCAGCCGCCTGGCCAGATAAAAACTCGTCGCGTCGCCTTCCACGTCCGTGCCCAGCGCGATGACGATTTCCTTGATGGGCTCATGCGTGAGGCGTTTTTCCAATTCGGCGATGCGCAAGTCTTCCGGTTCAACACCGTTGAGCGGGGAGATTGTTCCGCCGAGCACATGAAATTTGCCGCGAAACGCGCCGGATTTTTCGACGCTCAAAATGTCCACCGCACGTTCCACGATGCAGATGAGCGATGAATCGCGGCGTATATCATCACAAATAGGGCAGGGGGATTTTTCCGTCAGCGCGCCGCACGTCGTGCAAAACTGGATGTGTTCGCGCGCATAAACGATCACATCGGCAAGCTGTTTCACCGCGATGGAATCGGTTTGGACAAGATGCAGCGCGATGCGTTCAGCGGAACGCGGGCCGACGCCGGGCAGTTTGCTCAACGCCGAGGTCAGCGCGACGATGGATTCGGGAAGAACGGACATTCCAAAATTTATCCGAGACCGGGCAGACTCAAACCGGCCGTGACCTTGCCCATTTCAGTGTTGGAAATTTCCTTGGCCTGACCGAGCGCCTGGTTCGCGGCGGTCAGGATCATGTCCTCGAGCAACTGCGCGTCCGTCGGATTGAGCGCCTGCGGATCAACCTTGATGGAGGCGAGCCTGCCGTCGCACTTGGCGGTAATCCTGACCGCGCCGCCACCGCTGGTGGCCTCGACCGTGCGCGCGGCGAGTTGCGCCTGCACTTGTTCCATTTGCTGCTGCATCCGCGCAGCCTGTTTCATCAGTTTTCCAATGCTGGACATAACTTTATTAAGACAACTTAAACTGAACCGTGCGGCGCGCCAATTTTTTTCGGAAAAGAATAATCACGAATCGGCTGGCAAACTTGAATGTGATATTCGGAGTAAAATAATTGTCGTCCGAGTTCCTGCGCCTGCTTGTGGTCGGGTTGGTTGCGCCAAGCGAGCATTGTTTCCTCGGAGTCGAATTCGACAATCGAGACGCGCTCACCGTCGTCTGCTGTAAAAGTTTTGATCGAAATGAAACCCGGCATGTTCACGGCGAGGTCGTGAATCCGTTTTTCCCAACGCTCGTATTTCTCGCGATGTTCAAGCCGGAGACGTGAGCGGAAAATGGTGATGACCATTGTGGAAAAATCAGGCACGGACTTCGACGATCTGGCCTTTGAAAATTTCCAATGCTTTCTGAATCAGCGGGTCGTCCTTGAAAGTTTCCTTGTTGAACGCAACCGGTTTAGCGGCCGCTGGGGTGGGTGGTGGCGCAGTCGCAGGAGTAACCGGTGCCGCTGTAACCGGTTTTGCCACACGGCCAACCGGCGCTTCGGCCTTGATGAATTTAATCTGGCCATTCGCGTGGCCGAGTTCAGCCAGTTTCGTTTGCAGCAGGGTGTGATTGCGCGCGTTGTCCACGAGGCCGAGGTGATCTGCAAATTCAGGATCGAAGCCGATGACCAGAATATTTTTCTCGAACGAAACCGGATTTGCATCCGTCAGATAGCTGCGCGTGAAGGGACTGACGCGACCAACCGCTTCCACAATTTTTGTCCAAAGTTCTGTCAAATCGGCGGAGGCGGCCGGGGCTTCGGCAAACGCGACTGGCTGCGCTGCAGCAACGGCTTGAATTTTTGGAACTGGCGGTGCGGGTGCGGCCAAAACGCCTGTGCCAACGCCGCCGCGCAATTGATTCAATTGCTTCAAAACCAAGTCGAGGTTCACAGTGTTGCGCGACTCAATGGCTTTGAGCAGCGCAACTTCGATTGAAATTTTCCTGGACGCGGTGTCGCGCAGGCGAAATTCGGAATCGGTCAACACTTCAAGAATCCGTGTGAGCGATTCGGTGCTGGCCAGCGCGGATTGTTCTTTCAATGCCGTGACTTCAGCTTCGGAAACTTCGATCAGGTTCAAGTCGCCGCGGGAGACTTGAAAAATGAGCAGGTTGCGGAAATGGTTCAGCAAATCGGAGAGCAATCGTCCGAGGTCTTTGCCGTTTTGCGAAAGTTCATTGAGCAGAGTAAGCGCGGTTTGAATTTCTCCAGCGAGGACAGCGTGGCTCAAGCCGAGAATCTGACCTTGCGCGGTGAGGCCGAACATGGAAAGCACGTCGGCTTCCTCAATTTTATCGCCGCAAAAGCTGATGAGCTGGTCGAGCGTGGATTCCGCATCTCGCATCCCGCCGTCCGCGCCGCGCGCAATCGCGTAAAGCGCGGCTTCGTCAATCTTCACTTTTTCCAGCTTCGCAATATGCGCGAGGTGCCGGGTGATGAGCGCGGACGGAATCCGGCGGAGATCAAACCGCTGGCAGCGCGAGAGGATGGTCGGCAAAACTTTTTCCGGGTCGGTGGTCGCGAACATGAACTTCACGTGCGCGGGCGGCTCTTCGAGGGTTTTCAGCAGCGCATTGAACGCCGCCGTCGAGAGCATATGGACTTCGTCAATGATGTAGATTTTGAAGTTTGAATTAGCGGGCGCGTATTGGCAGGTCTCGCGGAGTTCGCGCACCTGTTCGACGCCGTTGTTGCTCGCGCCGTCAATTTCCAGAACGTCGAGCGAACGGCCTTCGGTGATTTCCTGAACGCGGGGATCTTTTTCGTCGAAATCAATTTTCGGTCCACCGGTGCAATTCAGGCATTTGGCGAAGATGCGGGCGATGGTCGTTTTGCCCGTGCCGCGCGGTCCGCAAAAAAGATAGGCGTGGGCGATGCGTTTCTGCGTGATGGCGTTGGTGAGTGTCTGCGTGACGTGTTCCTGACCGACAACGTCGGCGAAACGCTGCGGGCGATATTTTCGCGCTATGACCTGATAACTCATGAAAATTTCAAAATGCCAGGGTGACCACGGCAGATACGGAGCAAACTACCGTTGCTGCCTTCCGGCCCTGGCGGGGTTCGTAAGTCCACATTCCATGGGCCCTGGCAAAAAAAATCTGCCGTAGATTTTACTTATTGTCGAGACAAAGCGCAGCCGCACCCAGCACGGCGATGTAGGACTTTTGGGTTTGGGCGATGACCAGTTTTTTCAGACCGTTTTGAAAATGAAAGCCGCGCAGTTTTTCGCGTACGCGTTTTTCAAAATACGGATGCGCTTTAATCATCGCGCCGCCGAGCACGAGGATTTCCGGATCGTAGGCGTAAAGCAAAGTCATGATGACTTCGGCAAAATCGTCGCCGAACGCGACGAACATTTCCCGCGCCTCCCGGTCGCCGCCGTCGGCGCGCTGCTGAAGCGTGGCGGCGTCAATGCCGAACTTGCGCTGGAAAAACTGGCCGCTGCAAAAATATTCAAAATAATTTCCTCAGTATGTGATCGCGCCGATTTCGCCCGCGCCGCCGTTGTTGCCGGAATAAAGTCTGCCGTTGATCACGAGGCCCGCGCCCAGCCCCGTGCCGACGACTAGTCCGACAACGTGCTGATAACCCCGTGCTTCGCCGAAAAGCAATTCACCGAGCGTGAAGCAGTTGGCGTCGTTGTTGATAAAAATGGGAAGGTGAAAACGACGTTCAAGAATTTTCTTGAGTGGCACCGCCCGCCACGACGGGATGTTGTGAGCCGAATACACAATTCCCGTATTGATGTCCACAACGCTCGGCACCCCGAGGCCGATACCGCGCACGCCCGGTTGCAGAACCGCCGCGATGGTTTCGCAGATTTCGTCAATGATGATTCCTTGTTTGGCCTGGGAAGAAATCGGACGCGCCTGCAACGCGAGGATTTTTCCATTTTGGACCAGTCCGGCGCGGACGTTTGTCCCGCCGAGATCAACGCCGATGTGTTTTGGGTGCTTTGGGGATTTTTTTTTGTTGCTCACAGATAATGGACGTGGACTTTGCCAAAGCAGACCTGGCAATACAAGTTTCTCTTGCAGAAACTTTTATCCAGCCTGCGACCTTGCAATCTATAATCCGTCACTGCTTCAGCCGGAAAAACAGAATGACCGCCGGCGGAGCGATGGTGACGTTGCTCATTGTCACCCTACTGCCGAAAGTTGTCCAATTCGACGTGGTATGGCCATTGCTCGGTAGCGTGCAACTGCCGTTGTTTGGCCCGGAAACAGTCACACTGTTCGAGCCGGCGAATGTGATCGTCAAGCTAGGGGTTTCAAAATTCCAATTCCATGACGAATCATTTTGAATTTAGATACAGATCATCGTTGCCGGCCGTTTGCCATCGGCCATTTCGCGTTGACCAGCGCCTTGTAACCGCCCGCGAGCGAATGGACGTTGCGGTAACCCATTTTTTGCGCCGCGTCGCAGGTGAGGACAGAACGAAATCCGCCGCCGCAATACATGATGATTTCCGT
>Ga0182024_10016713_pt1 | contig 13876 bp, 12 predicted proteins | sample P32metaG_FD_120480 | JGI IMG/M metagenome (GOLD analysis project Ga0182024, IMG submission 120480) | Permafrost microbial communities from Stordalen Mire, Sweden - P3-2 metaG (Illumina Assembly) | ecosystem: Environmental > Terrestrial > Soil > Wetlands > Permafrost | place: Sweden: Stordalen... | reverse complement strand
GATCTGAAATGGAACATGGGATGGATGAACGATACCCTGAGGTATTTTCATCGAGATCCGTTCTTCCGCAAGTACCATCAAAACGATCTGAGCTTTGGACTGATCTACGCTTTTTCAGAACGGTTTATTTTAGTCTTTTCCCATGACGAGGTCGTCCATGGGAAAGCCAGCCTGATCTCAAAAATGCCCGGCGACGATTGGCAGAAATTTGCCAGCGTCCGTCTTTTCTATAGCTACATGGTATGCCACCCGGGTAAAAAACTCCTATTTATGGGGACGGAGCTAGGGCAATGGCAAGAATGGAACTGCAAAGCCGAAATTGCCTGGAATCTTTTGCAATACGACAGGCATCAGCAGCTCCAAGATTCTTTCCGCGCTTTGAACCATTTCTACCAAGACCATCCGGCCCTATGGGAAAAAGATTTTGAAAGCAGCGGCTTTGAATGGATCGATTTCCATGACGAGCAGAATTCCGTCATCAGCTATCTTCGAAAAGGGGTCCAGCAAATCGTCGTCTGCGTCCACAACTTTACCCCCAATTATTTCTCGAGTTATTTGATCCGCCTTTCCCATGTCCGCTCCATCAAAGAAGTGATGAATACCGATCGGGAAGAATTTGGCGGATCGGGCAAAATTAACAAGACAATTGAAAAAGTGCAGGACGGTTTTAACATCCAGCTTGCTCCTCTTGCGACGATGGTCTTCGAGGTTTCTTTCGATGAAAAGTGAGTATGAAAAACTCGTCGAAGAGATCCGGAAATACGACCGGCTTTACTACGTCGAAAATAAACCTGTCATCTCAGACTACGAATATGACCTTCTCTTAAAAAAACTCGAGAAGATGGAGGCGGAGCATCCTGAATGGATCACCGAGACGTCTCCCACCCAGCGTGTCAAAGACCCCCTATCAAAAGGCTTTAAACAAGCACCTCACACTGTACCGATGCTCTCCTTGGACAACACGTACAATCAAGAGGAGTTAGAAGATTTTATCAAGAGAGTCCACAAGCTTTTAGAAAAATCTCACGTCCCTTTTTGCGCTGAATTAAAAATGGATGGCGTTGCCGTCTCCGTTCGGTATGAAAAAGGGGTCTATACCCGCGCGCTCACCCGCGGCGATGGAAAAAAAGGAGACGACATCACCTCGAATATGCGCACGATCCACTCAGTGCCCCTGCAGCTCACGGGCCCTCATATTCCCGATGTTTTAGAGGTCCGCGGAGAAGTTTTTATGCCGCATCAGGTATTCCAGGCGCAGAACAAACGGAAAGAAGAAGCAGGAGAAGAGCTTTGGGCCAATCCCCGCAACGCCGCTGCCGGCTCCTTAAAGCTTCTCGATCCTATGGAGGTCTCTCGGCGCGGCCTTGCGGCTGTCTTTTATGGGATGGCGGAAAGCGACCATCCTTTGATACAGAGTCAATATGAAGTGCATGAGTTTCTCAAAAAACTCGGCCTGCCTGTCTTTGATGCAGATCACCGGACCGTCTGTGAAACAATCGACCAGATCATGAAGTTTGGCTCCAAGATCGAAAAAAAACGAGACAGTTTGCCGTTCGATATCGACGGCATTGTGATCAAAGTCGACCACATTAAATATTGGTCTCTTTTGGGCACAACCGGTAAAAGCCCCCGCTGGGCCGTTGCTTATAAATTTGCACCCGAGCAAGCGACCACTTGCATCCGCGAGATCACCGTCCAAGTCGGCCGCACGGGCGTTTTGACCCCCGTGGCTGAACTCGAGCCAGTCTTTCTTGCCGGCAGTACGATCGCCCGCGCGACGCTCCACAATGAAGAAGAAGTCGCCCGCAAAGACATCCGCGAAGGCGACTGGGCCGTCATTGCCAAAGGCGGCGATGTCATCCCGCAAGTGCTTGAAGTTGACCTCAAAAGACGCCCTTCCCATTCTAAGCCGTGGAAAATGCCCACACACTGTCCCGTCTGCGGCACGGCTGTCGTCAGAACAGAAGGGGAAGTCGCTGTCCGCTGCCCTAATAAGGGATGTGAAGAGCAGATCATCCGGCGCATCGCCTATTTTGCCAGCAAAGACGCCATGGACATCGACCACATGGGTGAAAAAGTCGTAGAGCAGCTCGTCCGAAAAAAACTGGTCAAGCATGTCTCCGATATTTATAAGCTCAAAGCCGAAGATCTCGCCCAGCTCGATGGTTTTAAAGAAAAATCGATCCACAATCTTCTGACCAGCATCGACAAGTCGCGGCATGTTTCGCTTGCCCGCTTCATCTTGGCGCTTAGCATCCGGTATGTCGGAGAAGAGACGGCGGAAATTTTAGCCCAAGAATCTGGCTCTATCCATAAACTGGCCGAGATGTCCGAGGAAGATCTTTTGAAAATCGATGGAGTAGGAGACAAGATGGCAGAGGCGATCGTCGCCTATTTCAAAGACCGTGACATTCTCAAAGAGATCGAGCTTCTATTAGAAAACGGCGTTCAGCCGCAAGCCTCTAAAAAAATCATTCGGACCGATCATGCATTTTCTGGAAAGACGTTTGTCTTGACAGGCGCTTTGCAAAAATACACGCGTGACCAGGCCGAAGCCCTGATTAAAGAGCGCGGGGGAAAAGTCACTGGCTCTGTCAGCAAAAAAACAGACTTTGTCCTTGTCGGCGAAGATGCCGGCTCCAAGCTCGAAAAAGCCAAAGAGCTTCATATCCGGGTTCTCTCGGAAAAGCAGTTTGAAGAGATGATCTAAAAAGGCCGTCTTGTTAAACTCTTCGTATGAGTGTTGCTCTTGGTTCCATTGGAATGCATTACGACAGAACTTTTGTCAGTGCTGCAAAAGCATATGTCCAGCATACATTCAAAGATGTCTCCTTGGGGCTGGGGGGAAATAGCCTTGTCAATCGGGCGGTTCTTTTGAGCGCCGGTGCTTTCACAATTACCACTGTTTTTTTACAAGTCATCGGACAAAAACAAGAGCGGGGCTTAGATCTAAGCGAAGAGAGAATCAAACGCGTTGTGTATGGAGTCCTTGCAGTGACGGTGGCAGCTATCGCCTCAGCGGCAGGTTGCCATTTTATCATCGCAAGCCTTGCTTTTGCCTCTTTTGTTCAGCTCAATAAAACCCTCGCCCTTTCTCCATTGAATAGCCGTGTGTATCGAGCTGTTTACCAAATTTTAAAATATGCCGCCTTGCTTGCTTTTACTCTACATGTCTTCGAAGCCTGCAATAAAAATAGCCTGAACGGACCCTTATTGCTTGGCACACTGCACTTTCTTTCATTATTGGCCTTTCAGCCAGGATATTTTGCAGACAACACTGCGGATCAACCCACCTCAAGTTTGAAAAGAACTATCGGATGGCATGTGGGCTTTGGCCTTATTTTCACGGCTATTCTCTGCGGGATGGGACAATCTGAACTTTGGAGGGGTGGAAAGAGCATTATTTCGGGAATTAAGGATCATAATCTCTACAGTTGTCTTCAAGGGGTGAGAGGAATCAGTTTTGTGATCGCTTTCATTTTACCTAATATTAAAGAGATGGCTGCTATCTATGATACTATCGATCATTTGACTTCTGATTTTATCCAAAGGTTTAGCTACGGTATTTTCACCGCCATACAGGTGAGCTCGAATCTAAAAATGCCGCTTTCAAAGCCCCATTTTGAAATTTCTTATGATCTAACCGTGCGTTTCCTTCGACAAAAAACAGATCCCAGTCAAAGCCAGTTTATCATGAATGCTCTGAAAGATCTGGACCCGGACGCCCGTCTGATGCATTTATTAGAAAATTATCCTTTTCTAGATGCCCAACAGAGGAAAGAATTTATAGAGCAGCTTAAACTTCAATCTGGGGCGGCTAAATTCTTAAAAATATTGAATCAAGAGCAAATCCAGCACTTGCTCCTTCCTGCCTATCTTGTTCCGCAGCTTAATTCAGACGGTTTAGAGGCTATCAAAACCGAATTAAATACCTTGGAAGCCGAAGTGGATGGCATAGTTTTAAAGTATGCAGAAGAAAAGAGCGAAAAGGAACGTAAGATCTATGAGGAGATTCAGAAAAAGCTTGAAAAAGTAGCTGAATATGCGGTTCCGATCGGATTGATATTTAATTTGCTCAATAATATTCCTCCCGGCTTATCCAATGAAGCAGGCGCGCAAGCTTATATCTTAAGTTTAAGAAACCTGCAGCCGCGGGTCGAGGAATTGAATCAGAAGTTGCTCCAGCTAGATGCAAAAATGGAAAACTATTGCGGAAATTTTGCTCTTTCTATTGAAGAGGGGTTGGGTGCGGTCGGACTGCGTGTTAGCGATTGCAAGGATATTCTAGAGGAATTTCAAATCGTGTCTTCCGAACCGGCCATCAAAGTGGTTGGCGATCTCCTTCGCGCCCGCGGAGTTAAAAACAACTTAGACCTCTGGCAAAAAGGTATCTTGGCTCAACAAAACGGGCAGGAATTGATCAATAAACGGCTCTGTGAATTTATATCCAAAAATAAAGATTCAACCTCTTCTAGCCCTCCTCCCGCTTCTTCTTGGAGGGAAAAGGCGGCTCGAACTGCCTATTTTGCTCAAGATCAGTTTTCTTATTTCTTATCCCTTGCTTTACGGTTCTATTATCAGCCTCGATGGACAGCCGCTGCCGTAGCCTGGGGAGTTCTGGCTCCGCGCCTTATTCCCCACCGCTTCGATTATCCCTCTAGAAGTTCAGTGATAGCCATCGGGGCTTTGATGTACCTTAGAAATGAACTTCAGAAGCTTGTTCCCTCTTCGCCTTTTTATCATGAGGCGGTCTCTTTGCTGATGAGAACGCAGCTGATGATGCTCCATGCAAGCCGTGTCGGTTTTATTTTTGCCGGGGTGCTGGGAATCACACTTCCAGCGTTTTTTAACGCTTATTTTAATGTCCTCAGAAATCGATTTAGAGCTTCGGGATGAAGTTGAGATAGACTTTGAGATAGGGTTGCGAATACCCATTAATATGGCTGGACGTGTCAATGCATTGGAGTTCCAATTGATATTTCAAGGGGTCAAAATCAGGAAATTTCTCCTTTAAATCCCATTTTATCCACTGAACACTACGCATCGTTTTTCCGAAGACAAAGAGAAATTGGCCTTCTTGTATAGCGACAATACCCGATTGGGAAATTTCATTTCTAGGGATGCCAAAACTGATCTTCAGGGTTCCTCTCAAATTATTAAAGGCGGGTTGTTCCATGTAGGGGATTGTCCAAGATAGGGGATTTTGGAGAGTGTCGCAGTCTCTTTTTTCGAGCCACATGGCGGATCCTGGGCGGTAAATACGAGTTTCCGGTGTAAATCGGCGATCGCCGATAACTAAAACATCGGCGGGGGCGTCTTCATAAAAGAGATAAGGATTAACATGAGAGGGTAGCCGTCGCAATTCCGTTTCAAGTTGTTCAAGGGCCTTCTCATGGTCTTGTTTGCCCTGTTCTTTCCGCAACGTGATTTGATGGTGGCGGTTATAATGCAGATACTCGACAGTCTGGCCTTCTTTCACGTGGAGGAGTGTAGAAGGAAGCACTATGTGATTGGTCATAAGAATAGGAGATCTCCAGAAAGCAAGCTTAGTTAAAGCCCATTCAATCAGTTTGATCATACCGGGGATACCGTCGGTGTTCAGCCGCACCTTTAAATACACATAGAAAGCGTTTGCATCAGTGGGAATTGTTTTTCCTTGGATGGTTTTAAGAAAGCTTTTGAACCTGAGCTTGTTATCTCCTCCGAGCAGATGGGCTTGCCCGTTGATGGAAGCATAGAGGCGAAGAGGGGCTCCGAGAGGATTCCTAACGCGTTTACACATTTGCCAGAACTCAGTGACATAACTAGAAGGTATTTCTGGTTTAACGAATGAGGGTGCTGCAACTGATGCCATATTTGAGGTCTCCGGCTTTATTAACCCCAGCCTAAAAAAGATGACAAAGAGCTTTGCTGCGGCTTTGCCATATTAATCCTCTCTCATCGTCCATAGTTTTACTATGGACTCCTCGCTCGGACCGCTTCGCTTTAATCTGGCTTTGCCTCGCTGCGCTCTTTTTTTGTCATCTTTTTTAGGCTCGGGTTAATAAAATCGGCTCCACTTTAGCACCAAAAACCGATAACTAGGAATCTTTTTTCAAGATTTTTAATCTTTTTTCTCGAGGAGAAACAAGGTTTTTAAAAAAAAACTTCATTCAAAAATTGATTAGAAAATGCCTGTTCATTAGTATGAGGAAAATCTTTCAGAACAAAGGAGCATGGTGGATTATGGTAATACATAGAATAGTTAAATGTGGCCTCATTGGAGGCTTTATACTTTTTATTTGGGGGGCTGTCTCTTGGACGATTTTGCCATGGCAAAAATCTCAAATGCACAGATTCTCAGATGAGGGAGATATAAGATCTGCGATCAAAGACAATGCACACGAAAGCGGACTTTATGTGATGCCGAATTTGCAAAGCTATCCTAGAAATTCTAGCGATCAAGCGGATGCAAAGGCGAAAATGGAGGCAGGTCCTTTTATTGTCGCAGCTGTTTCGCTGGATGGTAGAAGCTCTGGCACGTTCGGCAAAATGGTTGGGAGTCTTATTGTAAAAATCATCGCTGCTGGTATAGCAACATGGCTTTTAATCAGATCGCAATATCCGCATGAATATTTAAAGTCAGTTAAGTATTTTACCTGCATCGGTTTTCTGATTGCTATTTCGTCAATGCTTCCTTTTGTCATTTGGTTTGGAGTTCCCGGAGGGTTTGCTGTTGGGACTATGATTGAAATTGTATTTGGATGGTTTTTCGCTGGCTTGGCCATTGCAAGAATGGTTGAGGTTAAAAAACACAAATAACAATCGATTGTTGTTAGGGCTGAAGGGTTTCTCCTTCAGCCTTTTTTATTTAGTAATTTGCAGTTTTGCTGGAGACACAAGTTCTCCCAAGAGAGTTTGATGGCTGTAGCCATGGATCTTGACTTTTTGTAAGGTTCCAATCAGGTGGTCGCCGCCCGGGAAAATCACTTTTTTCCAGCACCGTGTCCGTCCTTTCAGATGGAGCTCATCGCGGTTTCTACTTTCGACGAGGACTTCTACCTCGGCGTTCAGCATCATTTTTTTCTCATCAGTGGAGATCTCATCATACAGAGATAAAAGGCGGTGCAGACGGTCGTTCTTGACTTCTTCCGGAATGTCGTCTTTCCAACGGAAAGCGGGGGTGCCTTTCCGCGCGCTATAAGCAAAGATGAAAGCCACTGAATAGCGGATCTCTTTGACCCAGTGATATGTTTGCTGGAACTCTTCTTCCGTTTCTGTCGGGAAGCCGACAATGATATCGGTCCCTAAAGAGACATTAGGGACAATTTCTCGGAGCTGAGAGACTTTTTCCAGATATTGCTCTAGTGTATAGATCCGGTGCATCTTTTTTAGAATGCGGTTAGAGCCCGCTTGCAGAGGAAAGTGAACGAACTCGCAGAGGGAGGGAAGATCGCGGATCGCCTGCATGAGACTGAGAGTGATATCGACAGGATGAGATGTCATGAACCGGACCCGCTCTAAGCCGGGAATTTTGTCTAAACGATAGAGCAGGTCATGGAAGAGGCAGTTCCATTCAGGCTTGTCCTTCCCGTAACTGTTGACGTTTTGACCCAGAAGGGTGATCTCTTTATAGCCCTGGCCAACAAGGCGGCGGCACTCTTCTTCGATACTTTCAGGGGGCCGGGAAACCTCTTGTCCCCGTGTATAGGGGACTACGCAATAGGTGCAGAACTTATCACAGCCGCGGATGATCGAAACAAAAGCTTTAATCGGATCGTCACGCTTAGCGACCAAATAGTCGAGATTTTCTTCAAACTGGTCATCGGTGCGGATGGAAGGACGGCCTGTCGTCAGTACTTCGTCCAGAACATTATTCAGATCGGAGATATTATTGGTCCCGATGATAAAGTCGATATGGGGAAGCTTGCGGAAAAGCGTGTCTTTCTTAGCCATCGCCATGCAGCCTGTGACCCCGATGAGGGCCCGTTTGTCTTTGCGGCCTAGTTTTCCGATCTTGCCCATGACTTTCCGCTCCGCCAGGTCACGGATCGAGCAGGTATTGAAAATTAAAAGATCTGCTTCACTCTCTTCCCGGGTCCTTGTCAGCCCCCGTTTTTCCAGCTGGCCGACCATGATCTCTGAGTCGAGCTCGTTCATCTGGCAGCCATAGGTACGGATAAAAAAACTTTTAATTTGTCGCATAATATTTTGAGTCTAGAGTCTAGCCCAAAAACGAATGTTTTTCAAGCCGGCAAGAAGTTCATTGGCAAAAATTGTCAAAAATCGTATGCTCATCCCAATTAACTTTAGGGATCTCCATGAACAAAAAGAAACAAACTAAATTGCTCACGCAGCAGGAAGCGCTAGACGACCGCAAGTGGTTCCTCCTGGACGCGACGGGCAAAACGCTGGGCCGATTTGCCTCAGAAATCGCCCAAATCCTCCGCGGAAAGCATAAAGTCACATTTACTCCCCATATAGACGCAGGAGATGGCGTTATCATTATCAATGCTGAGAAGATCAAAGTCACGGGCGCTAAAGAAGCTCAAAAAATTTATCGCTACCATACAGGCGCGATGAGTGGGCTCCGCGAAGTCCCTTACCGTGTGATGAAAGCACGTAAGCCTGACTATATCCTCCGCAATGCGATCGAAGGCATGATGCCCAAAAGCCGTCTTGCACGGCAGCAGCTCAAGAAACTCCGCATCTTTGCTGGCAGTCAGCACTCGATGGAAGCTCAAAACCCCATACCCTTAAATTTCGGATAGACTCATGACAAAAGAATTCATTGGAACTGGAAGAAGAAAAACAGCCGTCTCCTCAGTGAGGATCCGGCCCGGCTCTGGAAAAGTCAAAGTGAACAACCGTAACTTTGAAGTCTATTTCCCGCTGGCCATTCAGAGAGATCTGATTTTGTCTCCCTTCAAAAAAGTCGGAGATTATAAGCGTTATGATCTGATCATCCGCGTGAAAGGCGGCGGAACCGAAGCGCAAGTGATCGCGACCCGCTTAGGAATTTCTCGAGCTCTAATTCTCGAAGATGAAACCCGCAAAGTTGAGTTCAAGCCTCTCGGCTACCTCACTCGCGACTCTCGTAGGAAAGAGCGTAAGAAATACGGTCTTCGCAAAGCGCGTAAACGTCCTCAGTTCTCTAAACGTTAATTTTCACTCCTTGTTGATAACCCTCGGGAACTCTTCTCGAGGGTTTTTTTTTATCACAAAATGAGATCTTGTCTCTTAACCAAAATGAATCGGTGACCCTTTTGTGATGGGTTGCTTACAGCTAGGACATCCCATTTGCTTAGAGAGTAGACCTTGCACGCATACACTGCAGTAGGGATGGCCATTGCCGCAATCGAGTAACATCCACTTTCGATTTCCCTTAGTCCATAGAGCACCCTCCTCTTCTTCAAAGCACATCGGGCACTCCTTAACCTTCTTATTGCTGTCTGCTGCTGGAGCGGGGGCGGCTGGTTTGGCAACGGTTTTAAAAATGTCTTTTTGCTGATCGACTATCTTCTGCCAGTCGGATTTCGATGCAGCTGGGTTGGCAGCGGCAGGAGATAACGGCGGGGGCGGAGCAGCCGCTTTGGCGGCCGCAGGAGAGAGCGGAGCAGCCGGTTTGGCTGGTGCACCGCAATCGGCCGCGGGCTGATCAATCCAACTCATATCATAGGGTAGTCCCGCTTTTTGACAAATCAGTCGAGCTGCATCGGCATTGCCGCTGTTGCTGAGGGCTTCCACAAGATCGGTGAGTATCACGCGGAGAGGGCCCGCCAAACCTTTTTGTGACCAATGAAAATGTTGGCAAGCGCCTTATTATCAAGGAAAGAATTAGGCAAGGGATCACAAGCGTAACATGCTGGTGTTAGAATTAGGCAGGTTGGAAGGTTTTTTAGAGACTATTATTGTAAATAAATATTTTAATCCTTATGCAATAAAATAGGAGTCTATCCCACGTAAACAGCTCCTTCCTAAAGGAAGGAGCTTTATAGTCAGCTCCTAAATAGAGCTGCCACCTACGTGCGGTTTACATGGACCGATTTATGGGGAGCAGGTCACCTAGCATCCGTTGATCCCTCCATAGAGAATGGATAGATGAAACCAAGATTTTATTAATATAATCAACTAAAAAGTTTGGCTGCCGGAGCGGAGTTGGAATTTTAGAGGACTCTAGTTTTCAAAGTTTATGCCCGAGTCTGGTATAAAAAGCCTTATTTCTGCCGATCAGGTGTAGAAAAAATTTGCCAGGCTTGGCAGGGTCGGCAACACGTTCCAGCGAGAGAATGTCAAAATAAGAGCCGACCATTTCCTCCAATTGTTTTGATGAATACCGAGCATTGTACTTTGGCATTTGATAAGTTCGATCAATCTTCCATCCTTGCTCTATGCCTTCTATCATTCCTAAAGCAAAAATGCCTGTTTGGGGTTTCAGCCACTGGGCCGACTGAATAATCATTTCTAGGAATATTTCTCGGGGGACGAGCGTCAGACTTGTATAACTCCAGATCCCGTCGAAAGAGCATGGAGGAAGAGAAAGGGACATAAAATCTTTCTGCATTACTTTTAGATTTTTTTGGAGACAGTGATTAACCATTTCTTTGCTACAATCGACCCCCATAGCTTCGAGTCCTAATTTTTGAAAATAAAGAAGCTCTCTTCCAGTCCCGCAACCTAAATCCAGCACAACTTTGCCTTTTAAGGCTTGAACAAAACTTTGTACAAACGGGAATAAATACCGCTGATGGGCATCTTTAACACGTTGATGATACATGCCGACATTTCGATCGAACATTTCTTGATTTGCCTGAAGAACTTTTTTATACAATTCTGATGCCATGAGAGTAATTCCGAATAATGAGTTGATCGTTTTTTAAAATACCTGTTGCTCGGACAGATTGGCCGAGTTTGACGCACTGGTGGAAAATCCAACCAGCAGTAAGGACATCATAAGTTGTCCCATTTGAATAAAGACTAAACTCCCTTGGCATAAAAGAGGTTTTGGTATCATTGGTAACGATGCCCTCGATTTCAATTTCATCGTCTTCAAGTTCAAAGAGCATCTCAAGCTTATCGCAAGTTAGGTCTATTGGATCTACGAAGCGAATAGTACTACAAAGCTTCTCGGCCACCATGCAGGACGACCACTTATTCATAAGACATTTAGTAAGCGTATTCGAAGAAGGAGAATAAAAAGCTCCATGTTTTAAGGCTTGATATTTTGCATGATCCAAAGTGAAGTTATGGGTGTTCGAAAGATGCTTAAACAGGTCTATCTTATTTCGTAAAAGATTAAAAGCTCTTTGGCCATAGACAATAAAATCGATATCTTTATATTTAGGCAGCTTCAGTCTTTTAGAGCCAAAATATCCGATTTCAGCCTTCTCTATTCCGATAGCCAATAAAGCCCGCGACATTTCACCCCAAACACTCGATTCCGAAAAAATTTCTTCTTCGATAGCTCTGCTAGAGATATATTTTGCTGAGCTGATATCGACCCAAACAAGTTGTTCCCCTTTTTTTCCAGGGGTATCCACAATTTTCTGGAAAAGACCTTTCTCATTTTTTTGATAGACAGGCTTAGCTAGAACACGTGAAACCGTCGAAGGCCAATTTCCACGAATGCCAAAAATCGATGAAGGTTGAACCAGATAGTCATTATCTAAAAACACGCAGGGGTCCTGAAAAATAGTCTAAAGTCGATTCTAAAAGCGTTTGCATGCTCTGCCCGGTAGGGGGAACAAACACATCGGGAAAGCAAAGGGCCAGATTTTTGTAATAGTTGTCCAATTTTTCAATCACATCAAAAGACTCCAACCAGGATTTACCATCAACACTTCTTAAAGCAGCTTTTCTGCTTACAAAGTTGCTATATTGGATCTTGTCAACTCCAAGTAACACAGGTAAAATCTCCCAATCGGATTCCACTAAAACTTTAATACCATTTTTACTAAAATGAACCCCTTCAATAATTATTAATCGATATTTCTTAAAAAGATGGAGCAAAAAATCTCTGATTGATGTCAAAAGAGCGTCTGCATGCTGTTCAAAGCCATGGATGATATTACCTTCATTTTTTTCGCCAAAAAGCTTCCAGGCATCATGGCTATGATATAGAAGTTCTGAAGAAGGTGCAAACAGCCTCAACCATTCCTTAATAAAGTCTGTATTTATGACAAACGCTCCATTTAAACGGGCTGATAACAAAGCCGCCAATGTGCTTTTGCCTGTGCCGGGCGCTCCGTATATTAAAAGGAGTTTTGACTTATTCCTATTTCCATTTTCCAAGGGTTGGCCAATTCTTTGATATCTGATTCTCTAGGATTTTTAAGATGCACAAAAGGTGCATAATTGCCACAAGCTTTCTTGATCTGTTCTATATCGGAAGGATATTCGACTAGGATATCGATATCGTTATCGCTGTATCCTTTCTCGATAACTCCTCCAAGGATCGTAACTTGTCCAATGAACTTCAGAGATGAAAGGCGGGATAAAAGGGTATTGAGAAAAAGCCGATTGGTGGGACATCCTACCTCCTTAACTGTGAGTTCATTTTGCTGATGTTTTATGGTAAGACGTTGAGTTATCTCATGAGCCACTTTTTCGTGAATTTGAGTTAAATCATCAAACGGATCGATTAATATCGACTCTTTTTGAAACGGTTTTTGCTGACTAATATAATTCGATTGCCCCTCAATTAAAGAGAGTTCAGTGTCAAAATTTTCGTTGGGGTCTAAACGTTGAGCAAGTCTCATTATATCCTCGCGACTCTGAGGGTTAAAGACAACTGTGAAAGAAAAGGGATAAGTAATCTTCGGAAAATGCAGATTAATATACTTCATAATCCATTCATCGGATAGCCCTGTCCCAATTCTTAAACAAGCATAGGCAAATGCTCTGGCCGAAAGAGGACCCCTATCCCATACGATTACTGGAGGCATTCCAAACCGATTTCGCTGGGATAAAACATAGTGATTTCTCCCAAAATAGGAGTTGTATAATTCGAATCTTACTTTCTGTGATCTCAGGTAAATCCTTGAGGTAACAAAGGGATCTTCACTCTGGAACCAATGGGTTCTCTCTTCTTGCTCAAGAGGCATTAAGCCAAAACTTGAACATTTAGGGGGTACAATCACATCAAATCGAGATTTTAGAAATTTAAGAAGCGATGTTTTTCCACTCCCGTCAGGCCCTTCAAGAAAAACTGTTAAAAATCTTCCGTGTTCAGCTAGGTCCAAATTAATTATCCTTTGGCAAATAAGTTCGATTGTCGATAATACCGTTTGCTTTTATTTAGGGCTTCAACTTTTTTGCTGGATTGTATGGTCGAAAAGCTTCTGTTTTTTTGTGCTATTATCACCCTATTAATCTCACCCCTTTACCCGGCGGGAAGTAATGATACCCAAGATCATCTTTTCTTAGTTGATGGAAAACCTTTATCATTTAGCCTCTCAAGGCAGGATACTCCTTTTCATGCCTACAGCTATGAAGGATATGTCAGAGAAACTGCTTTTGATTTTCATCGAATTATCGGTGAGGGATGGGAACAAAAACTTCATAAATTTACTTATCTATTAATCAAGCCAGATGCCCTGGTGACCCGCTCTGTAAAAGAGATCTTTGCCTATTTATTCAGTCATGAATTTATACCTTTGGCCTGTGAACCGGTGAATCTGGATAGAAATACCTGGCGTGCCATGTGGAAATATCAATTATATCGCATGCCGATAAGTCGATTTGTGCTCCTGGATCAAGTGTATCCGGCTACACCGAGCTATCTCATCTTACTTGAAGACCAAGTAGAGTCATCTAGTTATCAATCGGCTTCCAATAGACTAAAATCAATTAAAGGAAGCGCTCACCTTAACAAACGAACAGCAGAAGACCTTAGAAG
>Ga0182024_10016712_pt1 | contig 13877 bp, 16 predicted proteins | sample P32metaG_FD_120480 | JGI IMG/M metagenome (GOLD analysis project Ga0182024, IMG submission 120480) | Permafrost microbial communities from Stordalen Mire, Sweden - P3-2 metaG (Illumina Assembly) | ecosystem: Environmental > Terrestrial > Soil > Wetlands > Permafrost | place: Sweden: Stordalen... | reverse complement strand
GGCTCAAAAGCCTGTGAGATTTCTAAACACGGGAATGCAGAAAGGAAGGCATGCAAGTTTTTTAGCGCCTGCCGACATTCGCAAACGTATTTTGCATCTGGACCGTATTTCATAAGAACATCGTGAAAGTGTTTCTCTCGCCATTCGACAACATGGCGCGCACGGCGAACGTGGTTAGTCCGGGTTTCTTCACTGATTTCTGCTGTCTCGATCATTTCACCTTCCACGGGGTTCGGGTTGCATAAACCTTGGCATTCGCTTCGCGCAAAAGCTTTAGCTCTGCGCGGAAATCCCGGTCTTCGACACAAACAGCGGCGATGAAGGGATTTGCCGCCTCGGCTTGGAGTTGGGCTTCCTCGGACCTATCAAAAATAGCGGTTACCGCGGTTACCCGCGTTACCGCGTTGATATTACTTTGGTTGCCCGGTAACCACGCCGGGGTTACCTCGGTTACCTCGGTTACCTCGGATCTGGATTTGGTAACCGCGGTAACCGGAGAATCCGCATCCCGGTTACCAGGAATTCCCTTAGCCACCAATGCGGTAACCGAGGTAACCGAGGTAACCGGGGTTTTTGGTCTATCCCAGAACGAAGCAAAGAGATCACGCAATGTCGTCGCCCACCAAAATAGCTGGAAGCACATGGTAGAGGCGCGTGTTCCCTAGCCCCGGTATTTTCAGTTGAATTGCCGCGCGATCCTTGCCGAGCACGAGAAGATCCTTAGCGGCAAGCTCCTTGGCTACCTCACCCCCGTTAAATCCCCGGCAAATCTCGCCAGTCCACACGGCAGGCAGTACATAATAGTTCCAGTTCCCCTGCTCATCCTTCCTGCGAAAACCAGCGCGGTTGATAGTCCTGCTGTCCGCTCCAGCGTCCGGGGGCTTGCTATCCCACGAAGACGGGTTTGCTTCCCAAACTGCGGAGAACCGGGACGAACCGTGCAGCGATATGAAATTGCGGACCTGATCAACACCAGCCGAGGCTTCCGACGCCCCCACATTGCCGCGCTTATCAAGCCAGGCACGAAAACATGTTTCTGCCGCAAGCTCCGCTTGCCTGTCCGGCCAGGGCAAAATGCCCATTGCAGACGCCAGCTCGCCAGCCGCAGCAATTAACGCAAACCTTGCGGCTACACGAGAAACCTGACCGCTAGATGCGGCGGGCAGATAGCGTTCAAGCCACAGTTTTTTTGCTGCGTTGATAGATCCGAGAAGCGCAGGAAGATCGGAGGTAATCTTTTTCAGATAGCGCTCCATGGCATGGCCACGGTGCCTCTCGGACACGAACCTCAAATGCCGCGAAAAGGAATCCCCGCCTGTATGCCCGTGCAGATTCTCGAAAAAACCATGCCCCGAGCCTGTGTCGGAAGGTATTTCAATCAAGCGAACCTCTTGGCCGGCTTTTAATTTTTTTCCGACTTCGGCCAGCTTCTCTGCTAGTCCCTCTTCCCCGGTGGAGAGAAATACGATCCGCCACGTGGCAGTTGGCCTGTTCGTGGCATCCTTTCTCATCCGGTTTTTCCCTGCCCCATTTCCTAGCATGTAGGCCATTGCATCGATCGCGCGACCTTCCACTTGTGAGATTTCATCGAGAAGCAGCAAGCCGTCATTATTAGCCGCAGCGGTGGCCTCGGCTGAATTGTCGGTTGTCCTCCATGTATTGATGACGCTCCCGGCCACGCTGGCCGCGAGATGAAGCGATGTAGTCTTCCCTAACGACGACCGCCCGCGGAAGTGCATTCCGAAACTATCTTCTAAAGCTATATGAAGCAGAGGCCCCGCAAAGGCTGCGGACATCGCAAAAGCGAGACGGCTATTGCCGATAGCGAGCGAAGCAACCTCTTTCTGCCAACCCTCGAAAGTTCCATCTTGGGTTGATCTAGGGACGGGCGCCGCGGACTGAAGAATGATATGCTCACCGGCTGTATCGCCATACGTCGCGGAAGACGTAACGTAAGCGACCCCATGCCATCCCACAGAGTTTACGCAACGCGCGCGCGCTTCAGCTTTAGTGTCAAGAATGTACGAGTTGAGAAGCTGTCGGCACATGGCGCGGGGGGAGACATAGAGGCCGCCCGAGAGAAGCCTCGCTCGGACCTCGGCGCCATCCCCGCTTAATAGACTCTTCGGCATTGCCCATTCATGAGAATGTCCATCGTTATCTTTCCATTGGAGAAAGACACCCCAATCCTCAAAATGACGATCGCGAGTTTCGGCAATTATATTGAACGGACCAGAAACCTTGACCCTTTGCTTTTCCGGGTCATCGGGCTGCCAATACAGCCCGGTTCTTGTCATCTTGAATCCGGTGGGGACATCCTCGCTTAATAAGCGATCTGCCAACTGCCTTGGATCGATAGTCTCATCCATGGCCGCCCCCTGTTCTGCGAATTCCGCTTATCGCAGTCCTCCTGGCTTCGACTCCCGGCAGTCCCGCGCGCTTTGCGCACTCGACTATGATCTCAATGGCGAGGGCTTCACTCAGCACTCCGTCAGCGATAAGATTCCGCATTCGGCATGCGGCCCAGTATGTTATGCAATTGCGCTCGCCAGCGGGAGCATTGGCGACGACTTTCACGAGGCCCCTTAGATGGCTGTCTAGCGATTTGGTGTTAATTGCCGCACGAGGATAGGGCTGCGGCGGCGGCGGCGGCGGCGGGACGGGTTTTGACATTAGCTGAGGCCATAGCCAAAGCGGCCAGTCCGCGAGCCCTGCTGGCGGGTAGTCCTGGAATTCGAGCCCGGTCGCTGGCCACCAAATAATGTAGCCACCATCTGCGCGGACATCGATGCCGGGCGCTATTTTACTTGTGCTGCAGCGAAGGCCATCGAGATGCTTGAACAACAAATGCAGGCCACCGGATCGCGTGCGGTGAGCACGCGTGGCAGGCAGCTTGTTTTTGTGGGCTTCATACCACTCTCGTCCGCCGTTTCGCGGATCGACATCTAAAACATCAAATGATGATATAGCGCCGGTAGGGACTCCGATTAAACAGCCGTCGCGACGCGTAAACATTGCGCGGATCTTGCCCGGATCATCCGAAGCATCGAGATATCCGTTTTTCGTAAGAGGTGTTTTGTCTGTTTTCTTATTTTCCGGGGTGTTTCGGCATGGAAATGCCGGGAGGCCAAGGCCTAATGTGTAAGCGAGAACAATATCTTTCATTGCGCGCCTCCCTCAATCGCGAAGGGCGGCGCAAATTCGTGGCCGCGATAGGCGCGAACTAGATCTCGCGGCAGGGACGCGTAAATTTCGAGCGTCTCCCGGAGATCGCTACCGCGGTCGAGATCGGTCAAAAAATGATAAAGCGGGGCCTCGCCAAGTTGGTGCAGACGGCGCGCGAGAAGTTGCATCCGCGCGCGATCAAATGGCGCTTGCTTTTCCTTGGGATTTGGGGTTTGCTCGCGGTCGTCAGCTGCCACGCATGACGAATTCGCGAGCCCCGCTTCCCCAAGAGGCGGGGTTTCGCTTTTTGGGGGCATGGCTCAAACGGCCTCCCGATCGCTCAGGCCACGCACGGCGAGCTTTTCCTGTTCCTCGACAAAACTGCGAAGCGTGGAGCGCCTTGCGCAAAGGGTTTTCCCGAGCCGGAACACCGGCAAGACGCCCCTTTCCGCCAAACGGTAGACCTGGTGACAATTGCAATTGCTGTCGATGCCAAAAACGAATTTCGCGATTGGCCGCGCGCCACGCAGAAGATCCTCGCCGAGGGGGTTGTCTGTCATTTTTACACCTAATCCGCTGTGCGTGTTTGTGTTGCAAAAAAAGCCGTTACTCTGACCGCCGTAGGGGCGCCCATATTTGGCTCAGGTTCAAAAAGTAACATCCAGGATTTTCGTGAGTGAACTCAATTTGCTGCGCGACGAATTCCGCGAGAAACTCGGCCGCCCCCGGTTCGTCTGGGTTCATCATTTCGAGCGGCGGCTGAAGCGATACACGAACTAGCAGTTTGCCTTCATGCGGCCGCAGGCACAGCATCATGAAGACATCTCCACTAGATTTCAGTGCCCGCGCCATTACCGACGCGTTGAACCGATGCACGGCGTTTTTGCCCGTGCCGAAAAATTCGGGTCGATGACGGTGGCGTAGCTCCTTAAGAAACTGCGCGACGTCTCCAAGCGGTACACGAAGCCTGTTCAAGGCCGCGGCCAGTAGCGCCCATTTCCGTTCGTCGTCTTTGAAAACCCTATGGTAGCCGCGGCCCTTTTTTTCCGTCGATGGTTCCGCAACCAAAACCCCTAAATCACACCAGTTTTGCAGCGACCGGATGCTCTCGCCCGTGTCATCTGCTAAGGTTCGGATTGAAACCGTGGTTGTCATTTTTTGACTGGTGTCCCTTGACTTCATACACGTAGTACGGATATCGTCCTTTGTCAACGGCGGTGACGGTATATCCCGTTATAAAGAGGGCGAACACGCTATAATATGAGCGCCACACAAATCTTTCACATGGAAGACGTCGCGGCCCGGCTCGGGAAAAGCCGTCGTTGGTTGCAGGACTTCCTTCGCGATCGTCCTTATGGAAGGATGGCCGGCCGCAAGCGCCTTTTCACGGAATCCGATATCGCCTCTTTGATCGAGGAATTGCCTTGCCCCTCAAGCTCTGTCCGCCACGCGCCGGGAAATCGCCGAATTGGACCATCCGTGGCTCATACCTCGGGGTCCGTGTTGACCAAACTACGGGAACGGCTGACGGAAAACTCGCGCGAAAAATCCTCGCAAAGGTCAAGGGCGACATTGAACGTGGCGCCTTTTCCAGGCCGGGGGCGCCGACCTTCGCCGCCGCAGCCTTGAGGTATGTCGAATCTGGCGCAGACGAGCGCTTCATTCTAAAGCTCGCCGATTATTTCGGCGAAATGCCGCTTGCCCGGATCGACCAGGCCGCAATCGACGCGGCCGCCATTGCGCTTTATCCGCGCGCAACACCAGCAACACGCAACCGGCAAGTCTACTCCCCCATGTCCGCGATCCTAAAAGCGGCAGGTGTCGCAGATCGCTTAAAGCGGCCCAAGGGCGGGCGAGGAGCCCGGCGACTGTTCTTCCTAACACCGGACCAGGCAGAGCGCTTGCTTGACGCCGCCGCTGCCACGGACGCGGAATTCGCGCTGTTCCTCGGTTTCCTGCTTTATACCGGGTGCAGGCTATCCGAAGGGCTCGCAGCGGATCTTGCGGATATGAACCTTGCCGAGTCTTGGATTTATCTGCGTCACACAAAGAACGGAGAACCACGGCTTGCGCATTTGCCACCGGCGCTTGTCGCGGCGCTCGCCTGTCACCCGCGCGGTCTCGAGCGAACTGGCAAGCTCTTTCGATTTGGGAAAAACGGCCGGCTCTACATTTGGCTTGAAAAGGCAGCGGCGGCCGCCGACATCGCGATACCGGACCGCGTGGCCTTCCATGTCTTTCGGCATACGTGGGGCGCGTGGATGCGCCGCTATGGAGGCCTCGACACAAGCGGGCTTGTAGAGACCGGCGCGTGGCGATCGAGGCAGGCCGCAGCCGTCTATGAGCACGCCGTCCAATCGGAAGAAGCCCGCAAGGCAGACGCACTTCCGATAGTGTGGAAAACGCGTGGAAAGTAGGCCCGCGACAGCGCAACCAATTGAAATTGCTTTTGTAGGTAATCCCTTCACACGGGAGGGGTCACAGGTTCAATCCCTGTCGCGCCCACCATCAAAACCCTTTAAATATCAATACTTACCGCCAGAGCGGCCAATTTCGCCCGATACGGCTCGCAGCAACAAATCGCGAATGGAACAAAAACGCGCCACCCCAAGGCGTGAAAAATCCGTGCAGTTTGTCCTGGATCTGTTCGCGAACGTTCCGCTTGCCGCGCCGATCGCCGTGCGGGTGCTGGCATGATCGCAAAACTCCCGGCACTCAAAGGCACCCCGACTCCTAAGTGCAAAGTCCGGCGTCCCATCGCCTCGGCGCTCTCCTATCGGAACATGCGCCGTAGCAAATCCCGTCAGGACCGGATTTGCTTAAAACAGCAAAGTGAAGTTGCCTCCTTGCGGAGTGAAGTGGCCTCCTTGCGGGAGGCGGTGGTGGCCTTGCAGGCAGCGGCACGGCCCAAGACGGCAGCGACGATTGAAGCGCGAGGCTGCCAAGAGGAGGCGCGCCGAGGAGCGCGAGGCTGCCAAGCAAGAATATGCTGCGTTCCTAGCAAAGCAGGCGACCAAGCCAGACCTCGTCGAATGGCAGGCGAAGGATACTGCGAGGCAGGAAAAGCAACATCGCGCCAAGCAGAAACTTTGGAATGCCGCAAATCCCAAGAAAGTTAGAGCCATCCACGATCGCCAAAATGCGAAACGCAGGGCGCAACGGGCCGAGGCTCGCAAGGCAAAAGAGCAAAACCGGTCCGGACCGGAATTGCTCGGCGAGGAGGCCGCGCAATGAGGGGCAAGGCACAAAAATCGCTCGCTCTGATCGCTGCCGCCAAAGAAATCCTCGAGCAAATCAAGCCCGCGACGGTGCGCGCGGTTTGTTACTTGCTCTTCACGCGTAAGCTCATCCCGAACATGTCCAAGGGTTCGGTGGCGATGGTCGGCGAACAACTGGTCTACGCCCGCGAGGAAGAGATTATTCCTTGGAGTTGGATTGTCGATGAAACGCGGTCTGTCGAGCGCGTCGAATGCTGGCGGGATTTAGAGCACCACCTCGACGATTTTTGTAAGGAACACACGATCGATCCTTGGGAGGATCAGCCCGAGCGCGTCATGATCGTTTCCGAAAAAGGTACAGTTCGCGGAACCCTCCAGGGTGTGCTCACCGAGATGCGGGTGCGATTCCTTGTGGCGCATGGCTATGCGAGCGCAACGGCTGCGTATGACCTTGCGCAAGTATCGTTGGAGCATGATCGCCCGACGCGGGTCATCTATGTTGGTGATCATGATCCGTCCGGTATGCATATGAGCGAAGTTGATCTGCCGAGGCGGTTGCAGCGTTACGGCGGCGACGTCCAAATCACCCGTGTTGCGATAACCGGCGATGACGTCGCCAACAGTACGCTGACCTTCCCGGCAAGCGAGAAAACCACCGATTGCCGTCACCGCTGGTACGTCGAAAACTATGGCGAGGATTGCATGGAGCTGGATGCCATGCCGCCGCCGGATCTGCGGGCGCGCGTTCGCCAAGCGATTATGGCTCATATCGACGGCGCGGCTTGGGAAGCCTCTCTCGAAGCCGAGGAGGCCCATCGCGAACGGCTTGATCGGCCGAGAGACGAAATCCTCGCGATGCTGGAGGAAGAGAGTTGATCGCGATCACCATCATCGCGCTGGTCGCCGTGCTCGCGCTCGAGGTTTGGTGGCTCACGCGTTGATAGGCCGCGCCGGAGGCCTATCGATCATCATCACCGGTAAAATGGAGTGAGAGCAAATGGAACATGACGATTTGCCGGAATATCTCGAACAGGATTTGTTGCCTCCCTATGACGAACTGCAGCGCTGGTATTCCGGCTTCGTCCATTTGCGGCATGCTCACGGATACTCTGAAAAATGGGTCCGCTCGGTGTTTAAGACAAAGTTTGACGTATGGCCACGCGGACCGGGGCTTGCCCGACGGGGCGCTTGTCCCGACGAGGTGAGGGATATCGGAATATATCCAACTGCTAAAATCGTGCGTTTTGCTTTCAAAAAACGGGCTGCATACTTCGAGGCGAAGTTTGCCGACCCGGCTAGTGACCCGGACGAGAAAAAATGGGCGTCTTCGCAGGCGGAATCAGCGCAAGAGCTTCTTTTAGAGATTCCCGTGGAAGCCGATAAACTGGCCGATGAATCATGGGCTCGCTTCCCTCAGCTCGCAGCAGACTACGATGAGGCGTTGCGTGCTTTCCAATCTGCACAAAAGCTCCTGCGCTGGCTGTCCAACGGCTCTAACCCCGATGATCCTTATCCTCTAAGTGACGGCATCAGCGACGATGATATACCGTTCTAATGGGGGCATGATTCGTTTGATCTCGCCAGCACCCCAAGCCGCCGCGCGTTCATGCCAGCACTGCGGCGCTGCCTTTATCCCGATCCGCGCGACGGGCCGGTTTTGCTCCACGCGATGCCGGATGGCTGCGCACCGGCTTAGCGTAACAAGCGCAACGCTTAAGCAAGTTAGCGTAACGAATGCAGGCGCCGGGGTGATCGATGCGGATGCATGTGCCGAAGTTCTTAGCGTAACGCCGCTCAAGGAAGCCCCTTCACCAAAGCCACAATCGCCGCACACAGCGGCCAAAGCCTGGGTCCGGGTACGGATTTTAAGCCGTCGACAGCGCCGAATGCCTCTCCTGGCCCTTCGCTCGCGATCCTGACGGCATCGGGTGGATCATCTCCGGCGGCGAGCGGATGACCGCCAGCCGTTACGTCTGCTGGGCGAAACATGGCCGCCTTCGGCCTAAACATCATGACGAGCATAGCTGCGGCAACCTATGGTGTGTCAACGCCGGGCATCTGCAATGGGCGCGCGTCGACACAAAAGGACGGCCGGTTCGTCGGGCACGAACGTAAGTTCCAGGCCCTTACCACAACGGTGCGCCGGAGCGGACGGAAGGTGTTGATTTTATTAAAGCGCTCACGGTTGAGCGCTTACCATCACAGCGAGGAAGTGACCCAGAGCCGGACGTCTTCAAAGGACGGTGCGCCGGAGCGGACGAAAGGTATTGATTTTATTCCAGAAATAATTTCGTCCACGGTTGGACGAAATTCCGTTGGGAGGCCGGAGGCGTCAGACGTCTTTGTTTCGATCCGCATGGCCGGTGCGTCAGCGCCAGAACCGATGATCCGGGAAGCCTTGCCGATCATCCACTTCGCCTTCACGCCGGAGGAAGCCGCTCAGATGCAACGGGCGATGGAGCCCGAGCCCGAGCCCGCTCACGATAGGCTCGCCGCGATCATGGCCGATCCGATCCTTCATGATCCGCGCTGGTTTGGCCTGCCGCACCGTCCGGCGCCTGCGCCTATCCTTTCGGATGAAAGTTGGGCTGAAACGCTCGAGCGGGAAGCGCGCTATCGGCGCCGCGCGGCTGAGCGGATATGGCGTGGACAAAATAGCAACATCGCGAGATAAATAAAAACCTGCCGCGAAGACATTTTCGCTTGCAATGGCGATCAACTAGGCCTCTTGGAAAGGCACCAGAAGATGACTTTCATTATCACCGAAACCGCCCGCGGCGCAAGCGCTGATGCGCAACAAACCAAGTCGCACGGGCGCTCAGACTCACGATCTCCTCAAAAGCGAGCAAATAGCCTGCTTTCTGATGCCCGGAAAATCACGCGATACAAACTTAAAACTGGCCTGCCTGTCGACTGGCTGGCGACAACTAAATGTCTGGCGGGATGCCTCGCTTCCGCACCGAAGGCCGAGTATTGGATCGAGGAGCGGGATCACTACGGCTATCATAATGCAATACGGACTTTCCCTAGCCTCACCGAAAAGGCGCTGAGCCGTGAACTAGCCAGAGCCGGGCTTCACCCAAAGCATTCAGACTTTAAGGCCCTTATGGATAGGGCGATGAGCTGGGCCGAATCGGGCCAGCGGGCGCGTAAGCCGCTCATGGGCAAAAGGGGCGCCGGAAAATTTCTTGGGTTGACGACTGCACTCAAGATGGAAATGGCGGCAGCTGGCATAGTGATCCATTCGATGCAGCCCGTCGATTGGGACGCCGCAACGGCCGTCGAGGCGCGGCGCGAAACGTATCGGCGCAGCGCTAAGAAGAGGCGCCAGAACAAGGGTGCATTACCGCGCGGCACGTATCTGCGGATGATCCGGCACAAGACGCCGAAGCCATGGGTTAAGGCGGGAATGAAAGAGCGCACCTGGTATCGCAAGCGGGCTGCTGAGCGGGCCGAAATTGGCTTCACGTCGGCGGAGCTTTATCGGCTCGGCAAGGACATACGGGCTACTGTCAGGAAGACGAAGCCGATGAAAGAGAACCTATCTAAAACGAAACCATGGGAACGGGCACAAATGTCGCGCCGTCACTGGTACCGGCTCGGCAAACCGAGGCCATGGATTAAGATACCAGAGCTTGTGCTATTTAAGCCAAATTTGGCAGTGGTTGTTCCACATTGTGCCATGTCGGAAGATGGCACAAATGTCTCGGTGGCAGAGGTTGTTCCACACCATACTAGAAGACAAGTGCCGGGGGATGGGGAACGTTTGGCGTCTCAGCAGCGGGACGTTTCAGGGCCAGCCGAGAAAGACGATAGCAGCCAGCCGGCAGTCACCGAGGCGCACGACGGCTCTCTCATGAACGCAGGAAAGGTTTTCGATCCATCTATCGAGGCCAGCGATACGGCATCGAGGCCGATCATTTTCTTGGAAGGAATACTCAGGGTAGCAGATCATGACGACACCTATCAGCATCGTCCAAGCCGACGACGGGACATGGACGGTGATCAAAGCGGACGGCACCATCTTGACGTCAGGCCTGGCGACACACGCCGCGGCATGGCGGTGGTATGATCGGTACGTCGGCGAGCCCATAAACCGGCATGAGGCGGTGGCGGACTGGCTGTTTGAAAACAGCATCAACAAGGGGCTTTGAGCCGAGGCGCGCATGACGAAGCTCTATTACGCGGGCCGCTCAGCGACACCGCATGGCCATGCAGGGCACCGAGCGGGTAGAGCGCGGGGCAACTTACGCGCTCAAATCTGCCGGCGGTGGACCAGGTGATAGGGGTCATAGGTCAGTGGGGCCGGTGGACAGCCTTGGCGCCGTTGGGTGCCACTACCCTAGCGGTTCGATGCCATCAGAAGATTCCCATCCCATCGCACTCGCTACCTGGCGGCCCGAGCACCGAATTTTGGCGTAGCTTCCGCCAGAGTCGATCCACTAGGGTAATGCGGGGGGAACGGATGGCGCAAAAATAACTTGTCAAACTTGCGTTGGAAGGCACACGCCGAAAGGCACCATGACCCCTATTGCACAACTTGGAATCTCGGTGCGTTTCCCTCGCGGATGCCGCCCGTTACTGCACCGAGGCTATTGAGGTCGCCAATTCCGCCAGTTCCCGCTCCAATTGTGCTGCCATTGATCCCGCCAGTATTCCGTCCAAATGCACCGCCGCCGTCGTTGATGCCGCCGGTTGCCGCATTAAGGCCACGGCCTGTACCGTTGATGCCGCCCGTAGCAATACCCCAATCCGTCGTATCCCGGATACCACCGGTCCCGGCGCGTGTGGTACCGTTTATGCCCCCAGACGCATTACCGACGCCCCCGCCGGTACCGCCGGTTCCAGCGCCAATATGGCCCCTTCCGGTAAGCAATGGTATTTGCCTTGGCGCGATTTCAACTGCGGCCCCAAAACCAGTTCCGGCCAGCCCAGTTCCCCCCCTGTTAATGGAGGGGGGTGCCAAGGCAGGCGCAATACCAAGCGCAGCGACAGGCGCCTGAGCCAGAGCAGGTGCTGAAGAACTACCAATAAAAGCCGCCACCACGGCCAGGATCAATCGATACCGCACTTGTCTCTCCGTAACGTTGGCCGAATTCGCGCGGCTGTGGGGCGGGTTTTTGGACTACAGACATCCATCGAATGACGGCCTTATTGAGGCCGGGTGCTTAGCCCCGGATGCTCATTGATCCAAGCCCGTGGGATCATCATGACGCCATCGATCTGAACGGCCGGTACGATCCCGCGCTTGATGCTGTGATAGATCGATGTCACGGGCCTGGCGACTAGGAGGGCGAAGGCGGCGACGGGAAGGTCTGCGGTTTCGGGATCAGACGGTGGAGGCTTCGGTCTCGCTGCGCGAAGCTGCTGGTACTGAATATTGAGCGCCGACTGTCCGCGCTTGATGCGGGTAACGGGAATGGTGCTCGAGGCGGCGAGGACGGCCAGACGTTCGGGCGGCCAGAGCGCCGAAGTGGCAAGGGCTATTTGCTTCTGATCAGAGCTTAAGCACATACGCACGCGCTCCGCGCCTATGTCAAATGCGCATAGCCTATTGAAACGGGCTGCGCAAGACGCATGGTGCGTGGCGCTGGCTGGCTTTGTGGGGATCGGCGGTAGGGATATATTGGGCGCCGGAAGCGTCCCGGCCGCCACGGACCACGCCAGGGCCAGCAAAAGGGGGATAAAAGCCGCGCTCAGTCGCGATAGCCTATGAAAGAATGAACTTCTCAGCCTATTGCTGCGCCGGATCCGGAGAGTATGTCTTTTCAAGGTCCTTGACATTTCGTCAACCTTTTCTACTTATAGGACTTAGCGCGCGCTTAAGGGAAGTCTGGATGGCCCAACAACCGCATTACGTCTTAGAAACGCAAATTCTTCGCCGGGTCATGAGCCATCCAGGGCGCCGCCTTAGGTGGACGGATCACGGACCGCAAAGGATGGAAGAACGCGGTATTTCGGCGCCGGACGTTATATCCGCTTTGACAAATGGTCATGTTACGCTCGTGGAGACAGCAAAGCGGGACGAAGTATGGCGCATTCAGGGTAAAGATATCGACGGCGACCCGCTCATAGTCATCGCCGTCGTTTGGGAGGAAACAATAACAATCAAAGTCGTGACGGCCTTCCCGCCGTAGCGATAATTTGGAGGCGAACAGCACATGGCCAAACAAAACAGGGAACCCGAACAAAAGCTCGCCGTCTACGATGCTACTGCCCTCGTGGGGCTCAGGACGCTCGTCTACGACGCGGCGATCGAACATATCGATGAGGATAACGAACGTAGCATTGAACTGCCCAAGCTCGATCAGCTCCTCGCTGCCGCGGCGATCAGCCGGTGCTTGATGCCCGCACGGCTGCGCGGACCCGAGATCCGGGCGATCAGAAAGACCATGAGGCTCACACTGAACGATCTAGCAAAGAGGCTCGACGCTAAGGCCGCGCCGGAGACCGTGTCTCGTTGGGAGAGCGACGCGCAACCGATGGGTGCCTACGTAGAGAAAGTCCTACGTCTCGTCGTATGTGAACAGCTCAAGGGAGACGCGCCTGGCGTGACCTACAACGCATCGGCGCTCGCTAACCTCGAGATCATAGACCCATGGCGTAGCGATCCAGACTACGAACTGCCGCCGATCGGGCTGATCTACGGCCGACTGAAGGAGCAATCCGGCGCGGTCATTGAGGCATGGGATACGAAATTAGCCGCATGACCCATGACCGGGCCGCTCGATAAAGAAAGGCGCCTTCACCAGGCGCCTTTTTCGTTCCTCTTCACATGGAATAGCGGGAAACCATGATCTAGCAGGGCTAACAGTGCAGTGTAGGGTTTCGCCGCCACCCTCCCTGTAAAACCACCATCGAAAAGTAACAAGCTTGAGCGGGTCCTTCCCCATGGGTACGCCCATCCCACGGGTAACGCCCCAGCGCGATAGCTCTCTAATTTCGATGGCTTGAAACCAGGTAACGCTGTAACGCTTTGTTCCCAGTCGTGTTATCATAGGGCATGGGCGATTTTGTTTCTCAGGCAGAGTTTTCCAGGCGCCGCGGGCGCCGCGGCGTCTCTCGCAAGAGCGTCACCGTTTGGCGTCGCTTGTCGTCATGCGCGGTGGCCTCGTCGACGTCGATGCGTCCGAGGCGAAGCTTGCTGAGCGGCCGGACATCATCAAAGGCGGCAAGACAAACCGAGGGCCGGTGACGCCTGGAAATAATCCAGAAAAAATTAGTGCCACACCCGGTAAAAATAAACCGGATGGCCCTCCCGTCGCCGCGCCGGTGATTGCGGAAATCCCGCCGGACGCCATTGGTTGGACGCATGCCGAAGCCTCTCGCCGCAAGGAAATAAGCTTAGCCATATTGCGCGATATGGAAGTGAAGCAAAAGCGAGGCGAGCTTGTGCCGGTGGCCGCGATCAAGCCAGCTTGGGCGAGAGTTGTTATTGGCGCGCGGGACAATTTCCTATCCCTTCCCGAGCGGGCGCGATTGGCCTGTGGATTG
>Ga0182024_10016711_pt1 | contig 13878 bp, 21 predicted proteins | sample P32metaG_FD_120480 | JGI IMG/M metagenome (GOLD analysis project Ga0182024, IMG submission 120480) | Permafrost microbial communities from Stordalen Mire, Sweden - P3-2 metaG (Illumina Assembly) | ecosystem: Environmental > Terrestrial > Soil > Wetlands > Permafrost | place: Sweden: Stordalen... | reverse complement strand
CGAGGTCCGGGCCGACGGTCCCGGTCGCGTTCAGCCGGGCCACCGCCTGGGACAGGCGGGTGCCGGCGCGCCTGACCAGGCCGCCCGCGCGGATCAGCTCGAGGAGCAGTTCCCGCTGCAGGACGGGCACCGGCACCGCCCGGTGCTCGGCCGCGTCCAGGCTGGCCTGGCTGAGGTAAGCCGCCAGGGCGAGGCCGGCCCGCGAGGCAGCCGCCTCGAGGACAGCCTTCTCCGTCGCCGACAGCTTTACCGTCACCGCGTGCTCGCGCCGCTCGCCGCCGCGCGCACGTCGCCCGCCGCCTCCCGCGGCGGCCCGTGCCGTCGTCACCGTGTTTCCGTTTCCCCGCGCCGCCCCGCGCTTCGGTAACACCAGGATATGCCTGGCCCGCGCCCGGGCCAGGCTTAAGGATGCCTTAGGCATATCTTGGTTCCCGCCTGGCAAAGCAGGCGGGAACCGGGCCGCCGGGCGGCAGCCGGGGTCTAAAGCGCACCTGGCGGCCAGCCTGGTGCGCGGGCGGCGCAGCCACGCCGGCCACGCTGGTCCTGGGTGCGGTGCCAGCCGGGCCGGCCGAGCGGCACGCGGGCCTGCTGACGCGCTGGCGATGATGGGGACCGGCGGGTAGCCTGCCCAGCATGGGCATCAGTAAGCAGCCGCAAGGCCGGGCGGCTACGGCTGGCCGGCTCGGCGGCTGCATCAACTCCGCCCGTGACTACGCGGCGCTTCGGCTCGCGCCGCCCGTCAGCGCCAGCGACGCGGGGATCCCCTGGGCCGTTCATCCTGGCGGGCGCTACTACGTCGACCAGGACGGGCGCCCGGCGGTCCCCGAGGGTGTCGTTGCCGACAGTGTTCCAGGAGCGGTCCCGGGCCGGGATTACCACCAGGTCCTGCCGCCCGGCCTCGCGCCCTGGTACGTGTACACGGCCCTCGGCGGCCATCAGCTGATGATCCACCCGGCCGGCATCCGCAAGCCGGCCCGCGACCCGGCTGCCTTCCTTGTCCTCGTGCCCGTCCGCACAGTCCTGCGGGCAGGCTGGCGGACTGAGGACGGTGTGATCGTCGCCGCCGTTCCTTTCAGGAACGGACCCGTCTACAGCCGGGCAGACATCGAGCGCTAAGCCAGGGCCTGACCGGTGGGGCGGGCAACATGGTGTCGCCGCGCTGCAAGCGAGCTGGCGCACTGGCTTCGTGAACGTGCCTGTGGCCGCCTGGGCCGCAGCGGGGGATGGGCGGCAGCGGGCCTGGCCGTACGGGCGCTCGCCATGCACGCTGACGCGGTGCCGTGGCCGCAGCCGAGGGCACTGGGGACGATCGGGCGGCGGGCGGAGGAACAACCCGCCGCAGGGGCGTAGGCCGTCAGCCTCGCTCCTCGCGCCGAGGTCCTGGCCAGGCGTGCTGGCCAGGACCTCGGTGTAGTAGGTGAAATGCGTCGTTGCTTGGCTTACTCGTCCTCAGCGCCGGACGGGTACCCGCAGACCTGGAACACCGCATCGCCAACGGCGTCTTTCGCGGTGCTGTGCTCGATAGCCCTGGCTGTGCGTCTCGCCTCCTCGTCGGTCGCCTCGCGGCCGGCTATGCGGGCGAGATCGCCCCGGCTCACCACGTACACGGGCCGACTGTCGTTGACCACGGCCAGGCTGACCGTTGGCAGGCGCGGGTCGGTGTGGCAGGACTCGCACACGGCCTGGTCCGGGTCGGCCGACAGTACGGCCATCAGGGGCACGCCCCGGTCGCGGCAGACCTCGCAGATTCCGTGCGGGCCGCCGGCCAGCTCGCTGGCTGCCTCCGTGTTACTGGCCGGGCCTGCGTTGACCTGGTGGGCGACTTCAGCCCGTCGCAGCGCGTCCTCGGTGAAGGCTGGCAGGCCGTCCTTGGTTGTGACGGTGCCGGTATCCAGGTCGCGGAACCCTGCGGCCAGGGTGTAGGTGCAGGTCATCAGGCCGCTGTCTGCCATGTCGGTGTCCAGGTAGCCGGAGGCGGCTTGCCGCATCATGGCCCGTACGTCGCTTGCGGTTGTCTCGTCCATCGTTCTCCGTTCCGCCGGGCGGGCCGCTGGCGCGGCGGGCCGCCCGGTCTTGGCTGAGTCAGTATTCGAGGGGGAGGTGCCGGCCTTCGTGAAGCTGACCGTGGTCGGCGTCCTGAACGACGGGCTCGGCCGGGGCGGCGGGGGCGGCGTGCCAGTCGAGGATGGCAAGCTGCCGCAGACCTGTCGCGGTCCCGTCGCGCTTGGTCCGGTGCCAGGACGGCTGCTGCCCGGGCAGCATGAGCCGCTAGGCGCCCGGCTCGCCGTAGGGCATTTCCGATCGGGGCCGCTTGACCACGGTCACCCGGGGGTCCTGCGACGGGATGGGCGTGCTGGCAGGCGCGACCCGTTCCGGGTCGCACGTGCGCACGGGGGTGCGGCCGTCGAACAGGCCGAAGGATAGCGTGGTGAACGGGCCGCCGTCACCGGGGCCGCCGTACTGGACGGGCTTGTCGTCGTACCAGGTAATCACCAGGTCGCCCTCTGCGATCGGCGGGCGCTCCTGGCTGCCGGTGTCTTCCGGCCGCGTCTCGCTGGTTGTCATGATCGTGCCCTTTCGCTTTGCGGTTCCGGGCCGGACAGCTATCCGGTCTCCCATGTCTATAATACCCGACCATAGTCGACTATGTCTTAGCTGCCCTGTTGGGTGCCGCGGGGCCGCCTGGGGTGGCCGAAGGCCCCGGCCGGGAGGCCCGCCGGGGCCTTCGCTGTCTCGTGCCGGGCGGAGGATCTCGCGCTCGGCCTGGGATGGGAGCGCGGCGTTCTGCTGGGCGCGGGCCGCACGGCGGCGGATGGGCTCCTGCACGCCCGGGACAGCCACCGGACTGGCGAGCCCGCCGCCAGGCGCAGCTCGTCGTACCCGTCGTAGCGACCTGGGAGTGCCGGCCAGGCGATCAGTCAGCTATCGAGATCACCGGCTAATCACCTTTTGCGGGGGAGCGCAGCTGCTACCCGGTCTTCCTGGCTTGGTTCTGGTGCCGAGCCTGAGGCACGGGCTGCGCGGAATTGGAAACCGTGATCGCGCATGCGCTGCCGGAGTTCTTCGGCTGCTCTGTCCAGGGCATCGAGGCAGTCTGGACAGTCGACGTGCTGCTCGTAGTCGGTGACGTCGCCTTGCGGGTTTTCGCAGAGGGAGTGGCCGAACATTCCGCCGTCTGGCGCGTGGATGACAGGGCGTGTGGTCAAGGGGGCTCCTTAAGCTGGCTGCCGGCGCGTGGCCGGCGTCGAGGTTTCGGCCTGGCCCGCAGCCGGGCCGAGGTCGGTCACCGCGGCGAGACCTTCGCCGTACAGCCAGCCGCCGATCCGCTCGTCCCGCAGGCGCGGCTGGTGCTCCCTGAACCATCCCAGCCAGGCGGCAGTCGTGTGCGTGTGCTCGAACGGCTCGCACTCCCCGTCGCGGCGACGGCACGGCCTCTCGGCCGGATCCGGGGCCGGCGGGACACCGTAGGGCATCGCCCGGCCGGTCACGATCGCGCGGGCGTGCCCGGCCGACTCGGCGAGGATCTCGAACCTGCGGCCGGTAGTACGGACCTCGAACCGGCGGGCAGCGCTGGCCACGGCTAGCGCGCCTTCGCGTCGTCTTGGATGATGTCCCAGCCCCACTGGACCTGGTTGTTGACTTCGTTTTCCACCCACTGGCTGACGAGCGCGTCGCGCGCCTGGTCGTCCAGGCCGGCGAGTTCCTCGTCGGAGACCTCTATCTCGCCGTGAACGGGCCGGTTCCCGAGTGCTGACCCTTCGATCGTGTAGCTGACCTTCACCGTCGTAACTCCAAGTAACTCGATTACGTTGCCGGACCGGGCTGTGTTTGCCCCCGGTGTCATGACCAAGCCGGGCTTCACGCGGGCCTGGCCGGGTAGCGGATGCAGTCCTCGCCGAGGGTCTCGATCGCGTGGCGCTCGGCGTCGCAGTCGGCGTCATCCTCGGTCGCCCCTGCGCCGGCGAACTCGTGCGCCTGGCCGTTCAGTTCGACGGGCATGAGGACGACGAACTGTCCGGGCGGGCAGTCGCACCCGTGGAAGACGGGCTTAGGGCGTTGCATCGGAGGGGTCTCCCCAGGGTGCGGTAAGCGGGCTTGCGCTGCGGACCACGGGCGGGGCACCGCTCAAGCCGGGCCTCCGGCGGCGGTGTCGCGAGCCCGGGTGAGACGGACGACGGTGGCAGGGTGGGCGGCGGCCGCGCGGTCCGCTCCCCGGCAGACGAACGCGGTGCCGGCGTCCCACACGTACAGGTTGGCTACCTCGTGGCCGCAGGTCAGCTTGTAGAAGTACAGGCGGCCGTCCGCCGCGGAGCCGGCGGCCCGCCAGATGCCTCCGATCGCGTTGGCGGTCGCGCTGGCCTCGGCGGCGGCGAGCCGGATCTCGCCGTGGCGGTTGGCGTAGATGTCGCCGTCCGGCCAGACGACCTCGTAGGCGGTTTCGGTGATCATGGCTGCCTCTCTCTCTGCTTACCGCTTGATGCTGATGCCGGCCCGGCGGGTGCCGTCGCCGGTTTCGCCGAACGCCACTGAGTCCTGGACGCTGGCGAGGACGCGGCCCCGGACGTGCTCGACGACCTCACGGGCGTAGAGCGTTCCGCCCTGGGCGGGGAGCCCGAATTCGCTGGCGTACTGCTTAACCTGCTCGTCGGTCATCTCGATGACGAGGGGGACCTGGATGCGCATCGGCCAGCCCTTCCTGCGTAACTCGTGTATATCCACGAGTTTATCAGCAGGGGCCGCCATCACAACTGCTGGATGCCCATGAGCTATGATCGCGGCGTGTCAGACACCGGCAGCAACGCAACGCCTCACCAGCCGCTTCGCGTGCCAAGGGCGATGTGGGAGGCGTTCGGCCGCGTCTGCAAGAGGCAGGGCACCAGCCGCAACGCGCGCATCGTGGAGATGATCAGCGCCGAGATCCGTCTGCACGGCGACGACCAGGACCAGGCGGACCTTCAGGCGGCCGAAGCGGAACTGCGAGAGCGCCGGTCGCGCAAAGGCATCCGCCACCGCAGCCGGCCGCGGGCAGTCGCAAAGACGGCGCGGCCTGGCACTGCACTCCGTGAGCATGATGCAGAACAGGGGAGACGTGACTAGGTGATTGCTTTCGTTGCTCGGGCTGAGGCGGGGCAGGCGCGCTGCCCCGCTTCCGTGCCCCGGCCCTGGGAGGACCGGGGCAAGGTGACCTACTCCTCGGAGGCGGCGCTGGTGATCTCCCCGGCCAGGTCAAGGGCTTCGCGCTGGCGCACCGACAGGACGTCGTACGGGTCGCGGCCGCTGGTACTGTTCCAGAGGTCCCCGGCTGCGCTGACCAGCGTGCGGAGCATCCCGGGGTCAAGGCCGGGGCAACGGGACGGCCAGGTGTCTTCGTAGCCGGCGGCGGGCAGCGACTGGGCTTCGACCAGGTCGTAGCGGTTCATGAGGATGAACAGGTCCTCGATCTCGCTGGGGTCGCTGAACTCCTGGATGACCACGCGGACCACGATCGAGCTTTCGCTCTCATCCCAGGCTTGCTCGGCCAGCCAGGCCAGCTCGCCTTCGAGCCGGCCCCCCCGCCCCGATGGGTGGTGCTCGTGGTCGTCCTGCAGTTCGGTGCCGAGAGGGGCCTGCCAGGCGCCGTCGTGCTGCTTGGCGCTGCAGCCGGGCTGGGTGCAGTCAACCTGCCAGTTGCCGAACTCCGCCTCCAGGGTGCCGCGGTCGAGGAAGACGTCGAGGACTTCCCGCCAGGTGCGGCGCGGATCGGCCTCCCGGCCGCCAGGACGTGTCCGCTTGAATGACCGCCACCGGCCCTGACCTGGGCCGAGGCGGATCACGTGAGCCTGGGTGAGGCGCTCGGCTCTCACCAGGACTACCTCGCATGCCCCTGGGACTTCAGGCTGCGGAGTGCTTCGCTGCTGTGTCATCGGGAGTTGTCCTCTCGCGGGTTCCGGGCTGGTGTGCCGCCAGCCTCTCGGTACTTATATTTTACCCTTTTATGGCTGCGGGCAGTAGACGCCCATGTCGTAGCCGCCCCACTCGGCGGCGAAATGGTGCCGGGTGACGATCTCTGACTCCCGCTCGGTGCGCACCGGGCCGCCTGCCTCGATCCAGCCGGGCGGGTACAGGGCCTTCGCACGGTCGAGCCAGCGCCGGAGCTGCTTGCCGTCGTGGGGCTTGTGCGGCAGCAGGGGCAGTTCCCGCCAGCCCGGCCATGCGTGGTCGCAGGCGTCCTCGGCGGCCGGGTTCTCCTGCTCGCGCGGCGGTCCTTCCCAGTCGCAGGCCAGGCAGCAGCCCCGGTGGAGGCTGCCGCCGCCGCCGTGCCCGCACCGCTCGCTCGCCGCGCTGCGGCTGGTGCTGGCGCGCAGGACGGCGGGCTGGCACCGCCCGGGCGGTGCCAGGTACTCGCGGCCGAGCCGCCAGTCAATCGGCCGCCAGGCGTGCGAGCGGTCGATGCTGCCCCAGTTGCCGTACTCGGCGCACCATGCCTCGAACGCGGCCGCCCGGGCGTACGGCCCGCGGGCCGGGGAGTCGAACAGGCACGGGGCGCTGGCCATCCTGGCCGCCCGGTCGGCGGCCTCCTGCTCGGCGAACAGGTCTCCCTGGCCGTCCACCTTCCGGGCCCGGCCCACCGGCTACTTCGCCTCGCCCGGGCGCGGCCGGGGGGCCTGGCAAGCCTCGCACTGGACGTCCGGCCCGGGGTTGTACCAGCCGCACGGGCACAGCCACTGCAGGCCGGCGGCGATCGCCAGCTCGCGCAGCACTGCCTCCTGGGAGTCGGTGGCAACGGCGAAGAGGACGGCAAGCACGTCGCGCTCAGTGCCGCCAGCCGTCCCGGGAACGGCCGCCGGGCGGGGCGGCGGGCCGACCCACAGGTGGTACTGCCCCGGGGAGCCGCAGTCGGTGGGCTCTCCGGCCGGCTCGTCCGCGCCGAACAGGCGGGCGTGCCTCGCAAGGGTCCTGGCCAGGATGCCCAGGCCGGTGTCGAGCAGGTCGTCGTCGTGCGCGCCGAGGTCGCCGCCGGTGATCTCGCGGCGCGCGATCTTGCCCGCGAGGCCGGCCGCCTCGGCCCGGCCTGCGGCCCGGAGCCTGGTCTCGACGTCGGCGGCGTCCAGCGTCACGCGGTACTGCACGGGAACCCAGTAGGTCAGCACGATGCTGGCCGGGGCCTGGCTGCCGGGGTGGTGATTCATGGCATCTCTCCTTGGGCTGGGGCGGGGAGCGGGCATGCCCGCTCCCCGCGTTCGGCTGGTTCGCGCGGTGCTAGTGGGGGGTCAGCAGCGCGTCGACGGCGGCCGCGAGGCCGGCGGCCGCCTTGTGCTCGGCGTCGGCAGACGGCCCGTCGCTGGCTGCGCGCCAGTCGGCCAGCCGGGCGGCGAGTTCGCCGCGCATGCTGCCGTCGAGCGGGGAGTCCAGGCCGCCGTCGTCGGTGACCTGGACGTCGCGTCCGTCGCTGTCGGTGGCGTAGACCAGGCTGGCGGGGCCGCGCGGGTCGACCACGGTGACGTCGACGGTGGTGCCGGCCGGGATCTCGATGCGGCAGTCGATGTCGGTGATCGTGGTCTGCATGCAGATGCTGTCCAGCGCGCTGGCCACCGCCCTGGCGGCGGCCTCGCCGTCAGGGGTCGTGATCTTGAGGGTGGTGATGGCTGCCTGGTCGAGTGTGTAGGTGACCGGGCCGGGGGCCGAGACCTGGGTCTTCGTCATGGCGCTTGCTGTCCTTTCACGGGTTCCGGGCTGGTGTGCCGCCAGCCGTTCGGTACTTATATTTTACCCGTTTAGGCAGGCGCTTGCCTGGTAGCGGGCCGCCTCGCGGGGGATGCCGGCCGGGCGCGGCGGGCCCGGGTCTCGGGTCCGCCGCGCCCGGCTGGGCCGGGCTAGCTTGCGCGGGCGCGGTTCTGCCGCGGCTGGATTACGTTCGCCGCCGCGCTGCGTGCGCGTCGTCCGCCGCCTGCGCCCACCTCTGGAGGTCCCAGGGGAGGCCCGCGTCCGGATCGCGCTCCTTTTCCTGGCCGCGTGCCGCCGAACGGCCCTTGAGGATTTCCTCGCAGGCGACGGCCGCGCGGCGGGCCGCGTCTGGCAGCAAGCCAGGGGCGGCGGCCCTGATGGCACTGGCGTGCCCGGCCAGCCCGAGCTTGTCGACCCGGCCGGCGAGGGCGGCGAACTCCGCCTGCCTCCGCCGGGCTGCCGCCTCGTGCTCGCGGTCGATGACGGCCGCCCAGGCGAGCTGCCTCGGCCGGGGGACCGGGGTGCCTGCGGCGTCCTGCAGCCACGGGATCCCGGATGCCACCTCGATCGCCTCGGCCAGGCCCGGCACCGCCTCCCAGGCTGCGCGATCGCGCTGGCTCATGCCCTCGGCGTTCAGGCGGAGCACGGCGTCCCGGTCGAGGCAGCCCTGGGCGGCGGCGTCTGCCGCGAGGCGCTGGACCCCGTCCGGGTCGAGCAGGACCGCGCCCCCGCTGGTGCACTCGGCGTCGAATCGGCCCCACTTCGGGCTGTAGGCCACCAGGTCGCCGGTGCCGCCGCCGTACGGGTCCTGCCGGCCGAGGAACGAGCAGCGCGGGGCCGCGCTGATCAGCCGCCCGGCAAGCTCGGACATGCTGCCCAGGGAGATTTCCTCGGCGGTGTACTGCTCGCCGACCGCCACCTCGTCGGGATCGGGCTCCTCGCTGCCGATCAGGTCGCACTGGCACGTGACGTAATCGGCGAGCAGCTCGGCGACCTGGCGGCGGCGGGTAGGGCAGTCGTAGACGGTGACCTGCAGGTAGGACCGGTCACCCATTGCTGCCGCCGAGGGTGTCGAGCCAGCGGCGGAAGACCGCGAGGTCACTACCGGGGGCCGGCTCGGCAGTGTGGCCGCCGGCGCCGGGCTCGCTGTACCGGAGCATGAGGCGGGCGATCGCGGCCTGCACCGCGGGCGGGGTCAGGGTGACCGCGCGGGCGGCGGCGTACTGCTCGGCCTCGGCCACCTCGCGGTTGCCCTTGCAGACGGCTTCTTCGAGGATGGCCAGCGCGGCCTCGATCCCGCGTGCGGCGGGGTTGCCGACGTGCTCGATCTGATCAGAGGCGGACATGAGCACGAGGCGGCCAGTCTGCGCCAGGAAGCAGTAGTACGCGCCGTTGTCGTCGCTGTAGTAGCGGAAGAACAGGTCGAGGCCGCCGTCCGTGCCGATGATCCCGGCGTCGACCGCGTGGCTGACCAGGCTGCCTACCGTGTCTTCCTGCCCGACTTCAGCGGGGTTCCAGTCCTCGGTGATGGCAGCCAGCAGGTCGTCGTACGGCTCCTGGCAGGCGCTGGCGTCGGTCTCGCTCATCTGGCTGGCGAGCTTGCGGGCCAGGGCGTGCTCGCCGTCCGGCTCACTTCCTTCGCGTGGGGCTGCGGCAGATGAGGCTTGCAGCCACGCTTCCGCCTTGGCGCGGTCCAGGGTGAACTGCGGGGGAGCTGGCCGGGGCGGTGCCCCGGCCAGCCGGGGCTCGCTCGCCCCGGCTGGTGTCGTGGTCATGGTCGGTTGTCCTTTCGCGGGTTGGGGGCTGATGTGCCGTCAGCCGTCCGGTTAGCGGGTGCTGCCTGCTGGCTGGCCGTCAGGTCCAGCTGGTCCACCAGCGGCGCACGGCGGCCGCGCCGCCGGGGAATCCGTCGTCCAGCACCTCGTCCAGGGTCACGTGCGGGTTCCTGGCGAGCATGAGGGCCGCGTGGGCGAAGATGCGGAACAGGTCCGTGTCCCGCTCGCCGAGGCGCAGGCCGTTCTGCACCAGTTCGCCGGCCTCGTCGATGACCTCGGCCAGTCCCCGGGTGAACTCGGGGAGCGCGGCCTGGAGGACGTCGGCGATCTGGCCGCCCAGTGCGGCGAGCTGCTCCGGCGTTCCGGCGACGGCCGCCGGCTGCCCGGCCGGGCCTTGCAGGACGAGGGCGTAGCTGCCCTGGCTGCCCGGTGCCGGGTCGTCCGGTGTTCTCACGCTGGCCGTGCAGCCGGCGGCCTGCGCCGGCGGGGTGTCTTTCATCCGATGTGCTGCCTTCCTGTTTCGCGGGCGGCGGCGGGGTGTGCCTCCCGGCCGCCTTCGGTACTTATATTTTACCCTGAAATGTGCTCGGGCGTTTCCGGTGGCCGGGCCGCCCGGATCATGCGGTGCCCGCCGTCCCGGCGGAACCCGTGCCGCTGGTACCAGGCGGCGAGCTGGCCGCCGTCGAGGCTGGGGCGGGGCGGCGGGGCGGGGTCGAACGGCTCGGCGGACAGTGCGATCGGCCGGCCGCCGTGACGGCGGATGACGGCCTGGAGCAGGACCGTCCCGAGGCCGTCTCCCCGGCGCCCGGGTCTCACCCGGATCTCGGCGATCCACAGCTCGTGACCGCAGTCGATGACGTTGGCGTAGCCGTCGGCTTCTTCTCCGTCGCTGCCGGGAACCTCGAAGTGCTCCTCGTTCTCTTCCGGGCAGTAGTCGCGGGTGATGGCGGGCACTGGCTTCTCCTGGCTGCTAGAACAGGGCCTGCTGGGGGTTGAGCCGGTCGGTGATGGTGTCGGCGTACCGGCGGCGGCAGGCCGGGCAGGAGCCTGAGCGCCTGACATTTCGGCCGGCCGCGTCCAGTTCCACGCCCCCGGCCGGGTCACCGGGCCGCCCGTCCTCGGTGAACTCGTAGAAGGCCAGCCCGGGCGGCTCTGCGAGCAGCTTGTAGGGCCGGCCGCAGTCGCACTCCCACACCGGCATGGCCCGGTCCCAGTCGGCCTGGCGGCGATCGAGGAAGTGGTCGGCGATCGAGGAGGGATGGCGGTACTCGCCGTCCGCCTGGCACAGCGGCCCGCATGACTCTTCCCGGGCGAGGCGGGTGAGGTCGGCCAGGATCCAGTCCGGGATGCCGGCGGCGTCCGGGTCCAGCCAGCCGCGCATGATCAGGACCTTGGCGGCCTGGGTGACCACCGCGCCGAGCGGGGTCAGGTCGTCCTCGCCGTCGAACAGTTCCTCCGGCACCTCGGTCACCGGGGCGGGGCAGAGGCCGCCGTGCAGCTGCCCGCAGTCGTCGCACAGCAGGTCGGTTCCCGGCCAGTCTGCGATCTCGGGCGGCATGCGCCACTCCGGCTTCGGCGGCTTCACCACTGCGGCTCCTCCCCGGTCGGGCCGAACAGGTTGCCCGTGTGGCTGGTGACGGTCATCGCGCGTTCTTCCTCTCTGCGACCCAGCACCAGCCATCGCCGAGCGCCCACAGCCACACTCCGTCGATGTTGACCGCGTGGACGGTGCTGCGGTACTTGTCTTCCGTCTCCACGACCTCAAAGCGATTGGCGGGGTCGCGGCCCGGGTGGTACTCGATGACGGGATCGTCGGCCCAGCCGGGGTCGGACTCGATGTGCGCCTTGATCGCGAGCATGATCTGCTCGGTGAAGAACGGCATCCGCCACCCGTTCCAGAACTTGCCGGGCTCGTCGAATCCGTCGAAGTAGGGGGTCAGGTCATCGACGCTGAATTTTCCGGGATTCAGCACACTTTCGGTCGTCACGCGCCGGCCACCCATCCGCCGTCTTCCCACTTGCCTGCGATCTCGGGCGGCATGCGCCACTCCGGCTTCGGCGGCTTCACCACTGCGGCTCCTCACCGGGCTGGCCGAACAGGTCGAGTTCGAGCTGCCCGAGGTCCCGTTTCGGGTAAGCGGTGTGGTCCAGTGCCCCGGCGATCAGGACCGCGGCGCGGTCGGCGCGGGTCACGCCCAGGGCGATGGCGTACTTGAACTTGCCGGGGTGGTCGAACCGGCGGGCCTGGGCGGCGTCCAGGGCCTCCCGCAGCCACCGGGCCGGGTGCTCGCCGGGGCGCATCGGGCGCGCTCCCCGGGCGACGAGCATTCTCTCGGCGTAGGCGTGCCCCTGTTCCTGCGAGCGGACCTTCTGCATCGTCCGGCGGTTGAACACGGTGCCGTCGCGGAACACGGCCTCCGTCGACTTGCCGCTGGGCCCGAGGTACCTGCACCCGCTCGCCTGGTAAGACGTGCCCCAGTGACCGGGCATGACCACCGTTCCGTCCGGCAGCCGCCTGGCGACGGGATCGCTGAACATCACCAGGCCGCGCAGCGGCACCTTCTTCTCCCGCTCCTTGGGGTCGTCCTTCTTCTTCGGGTCGGTCAGCACCGCCGGGCGCGCGGCGAGGTGGCGCACCTGGCCCAGGAAGTGCGACTCGCCGTTCGCGGGCACCCGGTCGAGCAGGACGAACCGGCCCAGCTCGGCGGCCTCGATCGGGGCGAGTTCGGGGAAGACCTTCGGGATGGTCAGCTTGCTGGTCGGGGTCGACAGCACGGCGGCTCCGACCAGCTCGCGCGAGGCCTTCTCGAACAGCCCGTAGCAGCGGCGGACGGACGGCATGCTGTGCAGGTAGTGGACGCTGGTCACGAACGGCGCGGCCTCGCGCGGCCAGATCTCGCGGACCTCGTACAGGCTGCCGTCGAACCCGCCGTCGCGGCGGCGGCGCCACGACTGGCGCCCGCCCGGGCTCCACCGCATGCACGGCTCGTCCCTCATGACGCCGCCCACAGCGGGAGCTGGGTGTCGGTGCCGCGCTGCCAGGCCAGCACGCTCGGCAGGTTGGCGTCCGGGCCGAATGTCAGGTAGGTCCCGTCGGCCGAGTCGCAGCCGATCTCGAACGCGTACCGGTACCGCTTCTCGCTGTTGACCCGCCCCATGTGAACCCACAGGCCCCGCTCGCGGGCCTGGGCGACCAGTCGGCGGGCGGCCGGCCCCAGCTTCCACGCGGTCGACCCGCCGATGAAGAAGGCGTCGAACGTCTCCCACGGGACGTCCAGGCACTCCAGTCCGTCCTGGCCGACCAGCGCGGCGGGGAAGCGGGTGTAGTGGCGGATCAGCGGGAGGAAGTATTCCGAGCGGGCCAGCGTGGCCTTCGCGTCGCCCACGACGTCGGGCGCGGTGGCGAACAGGCACCGCCAGGTGTCCGGGTCGCAGCGGTCGCCGCCCTCGGCCTCGTCCAGGTCCATGAGGAACTTCAGGTAGGCGCTGTCGCCGGGGTACCCGGTGCCGATGCCGTGCTTGCCCGGGCCGCACCCGTTGTCGGCCGCGTACCAGCCTGCCTCGGGGAGCCGGTTGCCCTGGGCCGGGCTCATGATCGCCGCGAGGCTCAGCTTCTCGATGTGGTCGCGGATCGCGGCGGTCGAGGGATTGGCGAGGTAGAGCATGTCAGGCCGCCCAGTCCTCGACGCGGACGGTCCCCGCCGCGCTGGCGGCCTCGATGATCGACCGCATGGGCAGGCCCTTCTTGAAGTCGTGGCCCATCTGCTGTTCCATCCGCGCCCGCTCGGCGGCACCAGGCGGGTCGATCTGCGCGGCGCGGATCAGGGCGCTCTTGCCGGACAGGGGGCAGAACCGGCAGCTCAGCCGGGGCATCCCGAGGTCGTAGACCGGGTGGTGGCGGGTGTCGGCCTGGGCGATGCGCTCCCAGACCTCGCTGACGTCCCAGGCGTGGATGGGGAGCCACTGGTCGACGTCGCGGAAGGTTACGGCGCTGGCCCGCTGGTCCCGGCCGAAGGGCTGCTTCAGGCGGCGGGCGGGGCTCTCCTGGGCGCGCATGCCCATGACCGACAGGACGCGCACCCGACCGCCGGCCGGGCGGTGCTCGGCCGCGAGGCGGCGCAGGAGCTTGTGGATCGGGTCCCGCTTCAGGTCAGAGGTGCAGTAGCGGCAGTCGAAGTCCGGCCACAGGCCGCGCTGCAGGATGTGCTCGCTGAGGGTCTGCTGCGCCCGGGTGCCGTCCGGCGCGGCGACCTCGCGGAAGACCCGCTCGTGCCGGATGCCGTAGTGGGCGGCGTGCTCGGCGGCCAGCTCGGCGGTGCCGGGCCACTCGTCCTGCTCGCCGAGGTCGGCGAACACGGTGACCAGCCGGCTGGCCACCCCGGCGGCGGCCGCCGCCTGG
>Ga0182024_10016709_pt1 | contig 13881 bp, 11 predicted proteins | sample P32metaG_FD_120480 | JGI IMG/M metagenome (GOLD analysis project Ga0182024, IMG submission 120480) | Permafrost microbial communities from Stordalen Mire, Sweden - P3-2 metaG (Illumina Assembly) | ecosystem: Environmental > Terrestrial > Soil > Wetlands > Permafrost | place: Sweden: Stordalen... | reverse complement strand
GTGATGCATCGCCGCCCTTAACATCCGGACCCATTTCGCCAACCGCCGCTCTTCACCCCCGCCGCGGACGTCGGCACCCACCCCCCGCCGCCATTGCCCATCCCGCCGGCAGTGCCGCGGACGCGTGGATCCGGGGCGGCGCTAAAGCTCTGCCTTCGGCGTGAGGGGAAGTTCGAGGCCGCCGCGAGGCCCTCCGCGCCGAATCCCCCGACGACCGCGCCCGCCGCCTGGAGGAACGGCCCAAGTACCACCGCAACTACGACCCGATCACGCTCCGCCTGCTCGCCACGCTGGATGCCGAGGACGCCGCCGCACCGCCCGCACCGGAAGACGGGCCAATCGTCGCCGCATCGCCCACTCCAAACGGATCGACATCAGCGGAAACGGACACTGCTGTTGACCCTTAACGGCGGTGCGCGCACGAAGACATGAAGAAAACGAACCCGTTCGTTTTTTGAAGGGCGCCCTTATGCGCCGCAGCTACCCCACACCTTGAAGTTTCACGGCTTCGGCTCGGGCGGCGGCGGCGAAGTCCTTTTCGAGCTGGTCGAGTTCATGCAAGAGGGCAGTGATCGCGTCGGACGACTTCTGATCGTGTCGATGACCCGCCGTATATCGTTCCTTGTGGCGGATAATAGCATCTCCCCCTTTGTCCCGAGTCGCCATCAGCCGCTTGAGATGAGGCGTCATTTCAGGCCAGTAGAGGACAATCAGCATGTCGAGCTTATCGAGGTGTTGTGCATCGCCACTACGCGCCGCAATCTCAAGGTCCAAAGCTTGGATGTAGTCGAGATGGCCCTGCATCACCGTCAGCATTCGCATCCAGGTAAGACTTAAATCTTTCGTAAACCCCATGAACGCAACAAACACCTCTTCGAGCCGCTGCCGCCGAAATTTTCGCTCATCCCGGCTCTGGTTCAACTTGTGGGTAACGACGCCCGAAACCACGCCGCTCATCGTGATGGTCAAGATGCCGAGAATGATTTGGGCGGCCGTAATGCCTCACCACCTTTCGCAAGGTCTATCGGCACTAATGCCAATACTGAGCTAGATCACGGTACAATGCCGCCGGTGCGGGTTCTACTCGTTTGTGCCGTGCTGTGCCTTGTCATCTCGTTGGTCTTCCTGATCCGCACGCGCGATCACGCGGCTCTTCAGTGACCGCGCCGCCTTACGGTAAACGCGGCGATGCGGTATACTTTCGTGCAACCAATTCGACCGGTGTTCGATCGTACGGAGCGCTACAACCAGCGGGCATTCCAATGAAAAAGAAGTCAACCTTAATCGTGGCGACTGTTCCTGGATTCGATCCGAATCGCCCCGATCTTCAGGAATTCCTCAACGGCCTCGCAGCACAGGCTCTCGCTGAAGAGTCAATCGCGCCGCGCACTCCGCGTCGAGCCAAGCGAACCACGCGCAAAGGCCGTACGGCACCCTCCGGCGCAAAGCGCGGGCGATAGCTCTTGAAGCCCATTAAAAACTGGTGGCGGAAGTCAATCTGCTTTTGTGAGGTGAACGATGCCCGATTACTTCACACACTATTGGACACGCGCCACATTCGAACGAGAGCGGGACCGCCTCGAATCCGCTGAACCGCGAATGACCCACACGGCGGGGAATGGTTTCCGCAAAGCGGGATTGCATCCTCGCGACTTCCTGTACATTGTGAGCGTGTTGGACGGCGAGCTATATCTGATAGGTCGCATGCAGATCCGCGGCATCTACTCGAGATCAAAAGCGGCGGCTCTCCTCGGGACAAACAACCTATGGGATGCCAAGGAACACGTCGTCGAGATTCCGGAAACGGGTACACGCGATCGATACGATCTGAAGGTTCCCATATCAATCGTTCAAGAGTTGCGGTTTTTATCAGCGTCGGGTCCGCGCCGCTTAGCTTTTCGAGACGAGCGGCATTTGAACCAGCAGACGTTGCGGGTAAAGCGCAGGCTTTTACCTGAGTCGGCCAACGCGCTCGATCGGCTGCTCGACGGCGATGGCTTCGCGGTGTCTGGCCGAACAGGCAGTCTGGTCGACGCTGCTCGGGATGACTATCAACCCTCCGACGACGATACGAGGCGGCTCGCTCTAAGACAGATTCGGGAACGCCAAGGGCAGGCGGCTTTTCGCCGTAACCTCCTGCGGAGGTACGGGACAAGATGCATGATATCCGGCTCCACGATCGACCGAATTATTGACGCCGCCCATATCAGACCATACCGGGGAGAATCGGACAACCACGAGGAGAACGGATTGCTGCTCAGAACTGATCTGCACGCTCTTTACGATCTTGGCTTGCTCGGCATCGAGCCAGTCACGCTCAAAATACGTCTGCATCCCTCGCTTCGGAAATCCGAATATGGGGAACTCCATGGCCGAAAGTTGAGGTGCGACCACGCGGTTCCAGCGGAATCTGCGATCAAACGCAGTTGGGAAATCTTCCAACGCATCCTGCGAAGAAGAGCAGTCGGCCAATCGATCTGATTCGGCAACTCGCGCGAAGGAAACGGCGGGATCGGAATGAACCGTGCGTTTGTTGCAGGCATCGAGCATCAGGAGCATTTTGCGGATAGAATAAAGTCACCATGGGCAAGCAAGTCAGTCTTACCGTGCCCGACGAAGTCATGCGGCGGGCCGAGGTGCTGGCCGGGCATTCCGGACGGGCGGTCGCCGAGGTGTTGACTGACGCGATCGAGGCGTCGCTCGATCCTCTGAGTTTCACTTCGTCCGCGACCGACGCGATCGGTGAACTGTCTGACGCACAGGTTCTCGAGTTGGCTGATTCGACCATGGCGCCAGCGGATGATCGACGCCTTAGTGAGTTGCTGGCCCGCAAGAACGAAGGCGTTCTCTTGATGCCTGAGCGCGACGAGTTAACTCCGCTGATGCAGAGTTATCAGGAAGGCCTTCTGCGGAAAGCCCAAGCCATTCGTGAGGCGGTTCGCCGCGGGTTGCGACCCTCGCCGGCCCCATGAGCGGCAGCCATGAGTGACGCGCACGTCCCCGAGGAGCTTCGCCGTAGGATTCGCGCTCTTGCCGGCGACCGTTGCGGGTATTGCCTGAGCCCACAGCATTTGGTTTATGGATCGCTAGAAATCGAGCATACGATTCCCAGGGCAAAGGGCGGAAGCACTGCCGAAGAGAACCTGTATCTTGCCTGCCGGCTGTGCAATAACTTTAAGGGCGTCCAAACCGAAGCAACCGACCCCTCGACTGGTGCGGTTGTTCCGCTGTTTGATCCCCGCCGCCAGTCCTGGTTCGACCACTTTTCCTGGAGCGATGACGGAACGCGAATCCTCGGTCGAACGGCCTGCGGACGCGCGACTATTGTCGCCCTCAAGCTCAATAACGTGCTTGCCACGACCGTCCGCCGGGGGTGGGTTTTGGCCGGCTGGCATCCGCCGCACAACCATGAGTAACAATCTTCGGTCAGCGCGGATTGCCGCGGCGGAGTGATTTCGAAACAAGAAAATGGACCAGGTTCGTTTTTCCAGGACGAATGGACTGCAACTGGATGCGGCTCACCACAACCTAACACTACAGCCCCATCTGCATCCCATCCCCGCGGATGATTGACGCCGCTGCTCGTCGCGTCCAGACTTCGCGGCCGTGGCCGCGACGCGACAGCAAATCTGGTCAATTGGCATTTATTCGGGTCCGTCGCCGTTGCGGTTGGCGCCGGTGCCGGGGGTGCGGAATCCGGTGCTGACCGCGGCCGATGTCACGGACGTGGCGGCGGATTTCGTCGCCGATCCGTTCCTCGTTCGCGAGGGCGGCCAATGGCACCTGTTCTTTGAGATCGGCTGCGCGGAGCAGGATCGGCTCGGCTGGGCGACGAGCCCGAACGGGATCGACTGGACCTATCAGCAGGTCATCCTCTGCCCGCCGGGGGTGCGGCTGTCGTACCCGCACGTCTTCCAACATGACGGCCAATGGCTGATGATCCCCGAGAGCTGGGTCGCCGGCGAAGCTCGGCTCTATCGTGCCGTCTCATTTTCCACCCGCTGGGCGCTCGACACGGTGCTGATCCGCGAGCCGTTCATCGTCGACTGCTCGCCGTTCCAGCACGAGGGCCGCTGGTGGATGTTCGCCAACGGCGGCCCGCCGGAGAACAACCAGACGCTCGATCTGTACTTCGCCGCCGACCTTCGCGGCCCCTGGACGCGGCACCCCCTCTCGCCGCTCAACACGTCGCGCGCCGAGGCCCGACCTGCCGGCCGGGTGTTGAAGTTTGACGGGAAGCTCTACCGCCTCGGCCAGGACTGCGAGAAGGCCTACGGCACCGCCGTGCGGGCGTATGAGGTGCTGCGCCTCAGCGAAACCGACTATGCCGAGCGGCGGATCGACCCGCCGGTACTCGGCCCGGCCGGCGCCGGCTGGAACGCCGACGGCATGCACCACCTGGACGCCGCCCCCCTCGACGACGGCTCCTTCCTCGCAGCGGTGGACGGTTGGCACTACTCCGCGCCCGCGGAGTGACTTGCCCGTCCCAGGATTCCTCGGGGGAAAGGAAATGGACCGGGCCCGACTTTCGGGTCGCGTAGTTGTAACGGTTTACCGTCGCGCCATTCCCGAAGACAAAGGCTCCCATTTAAAAGATTGACGTTGAGATTTTCGGCGCGGCGCTTCCCGGCCGAGTACAGCCGCCGCTCACCGCGTTGGTGGCCAATCTTCCCTGTGCTGTTGGAAGGAAGAGGATAACGAATCGCTTCGCGGCGGCAGAGAGTGGCGCGATTTTAGTTCGGCTCGTCGCTTGTCGGTCGCCGCTGCGCTGCGGCCTGCTCCGCCGGATCAAGTCTCACGCCGCGGGCGGGAAGGTTGCTTGTCCCGGGTCGTTTGTCTCCGCCCGCGTCATGAGCCTTGCTGCGGCTGCGCGACGGCCTCCACTTCGCTCTTGTCATCGTCCTGCTGCCGTTTCCCTCCGTCCCTGCTTCTTTCGAAGGGACCGGAGGAAACTTCAATGTGGGGAGGGCAATGGGAGCAAAGCAACCTGACACGGCACGAAACGCGTCCGCGGCGAATGTCGCCTGTATGTTGAGTACATTCCCCCGCGGCCCGTGGCGTGACGGTCGATCCGCGGAGCAGGCCGGCGTGCAGCGGACGGAGGGGGCGCGACGTGCGGGCGGAAGTCTTCCCTTGACCTGCCGCCGCGCAGCGGTTCCTTATCCCTTAACTCCCACCAGCAATGGGGGGATTTGATACCAACGCGGTGAGCGGCGGCTGTACCCAGCCGGAAAGCGCCGTGCCGTAAATCGCAACGTCAGTCCTATGAGCAATCATCGACTTGCTCTGCTCCGCAACGGCAAACACTAACAAATGGCCGGTTGAGAAAATGGACCGGGTTCGATTTCCCGCATCGCGTGCTCTTGTCTTCGATGCTTCCGACGATCGCGCCCGTTCGCCCGTCGGCGTTTCCATTCGTTTTACCACCGCCGCTTCGGTGCCCGCAGAACCGACTCGCGGATCTCGGCGTGGCGGGGGTTGCTGATCGAGCGGCAGATTGGGGTCCAATCCGCCGTGGGCGAAGACGTGGGACTCGGGCGTCCATCATCATCTCCTCGTGATTCCCGCGGAGCGGGACGAGCTGGCAGGCAGCCGACAGCCCGATGAGGCGCTCGATCACGCCGGCCGAGTCGACGCCGCGGTCGACGTAGTCCCCGAGCGTGATCACCACGTCGTCGGCCGCAGGGGCGAGGGCCGTTAACAGCGCGTCCAGTGCGGCGGCAGAGCCATGAACGTCGCCGATCGCAATCACGCGGGGCTGTGCGGTCATGCTGCCGAGTTTAACCGACGAGGTTCGCCGGCGGGGCCGGAGGAAGCAGCCGATCCGTACGTGCTTGCCAGAACGGTCCGGCGGGAATGGGTCTCGGCTGGCTGGCGTCCGCCGCACAAGCAGGGTAATAGTCTCTTGTCAGCGCGATTCGCCGCGGCGGACTGATTTCGTCGGCGCGAAGGACGAAACTCCCATGAATCGACGGCACTTCATTCAATCCGCTCTTGCCGGCGCCGCGGCATCTTATCTCGGCCCTACGAAGGTTCCGGCGAGTGAGCAACTCGCTGATGCGCCCAAGCGCTCAACTGCTCCCGATACGGCTTGGATGTCTGCCGGCAGGTATGGGCTGTTCATGCACTATCAGTATCGGATCCTGCTCGGCCGGTCGGTAGCGACGAAGCCGCAGTTCCCCCATCCGTTTGAAATGACCGCCCGGCAGTGGAACCAATTCGTGGACGGGTTCGACGTCCGCGGGTTTGCCCGGCAGGCGGCCGAGGCCAAGGTGGGCTGGGTTCTGTTCTGCATCGACGATCATTACTTCGCCTGGCCGTGCAGCCCGAATCGGGCGTTCGATGCGTTCACGGGATATGCGGCGGGTGAGAAGTGTTCGCGGAGGGATTTGATCCTGGACCTTGCCGCGGCCCTCGAGGCCGGGGGCGTGAAGCTCATCTGCTATTTCGCGGGCCTCAACGGGTACATGAAGGAGCGGCAGGTCTACGAGGGTTTGGCCGACGACGGGAATAACCAGACGGCCCCGTCTGCAGAGAGTCGCCGACGGCGGCTTGCCGTCCTCAAGGAGTATTGCGATCGCTACGGCAAGAAGATCGCCGGCTGGTGGTTCGATGGGATCGAATTGAACTCGTATCGCGATCAGCCGGATGACTGGTCGTCGATAGGCTCGATCGTTCGCGCCGCCAATCCGCGGGCGGCGATCGCGTTCAGTTACGGCTCCGATGAGCACGCATGCATCCGCCCGGGCGTCGATAATTACACCGGCGGCGATACCTGGAATAAGCAAGATCTCACGCGCCTCACGCCACAACGGATGCCGGCCAAGGGCGGCATCCTCTGGCACGGCAAGATCTATTGCGGCAACGTCTATCACGGCCAGGGAACTTCCAATCAATTTGAAGATCAGGAGCTGATCGACTGGATCAATACGTGCAATCGCCAGGGCGGAGTGTGTACGCTGGATTGGCCGTTCGATCCCGGCAGCGGACTGCTGCGGGATTTTGGCTTCGCGCAGCTCAAGCGAATCGCGAAGGGCGTGAAGGGAACGTGATTTTCCGGGCGATGTTCGGTAAGTCGCGCGAGCTTCCCGGTTAGCCGCGACCCGAAGGGGAGCGCGTCCGGACGCGCTCCCCTTCGGGTCGCGGCTAACCGAATCGGGTCGTATCGATCGCAAGCATTCCTCACGGAGGTGCGCCAATGTGCCTGCCCGCATGCGTCGCTCAACTCGCGTCGCGACGATCGTTTCTTCGCAAAGCTGGCGCTGTCACCGTCGCGACGGCAGCCGCGCCATTGGGGGCGCAGAAACAACCGGAGCAAGCAAAGCGCTTCTCATTCCAGCGCACCGTCGATCTCACTCACACCCTCGGGCCGCATTTCCCATTTCCGGTGGATCATGCCTTCTCGTTGGAACGAATCAGCACGCGGCCGAAGGACATGTGGAATATCAACCGGTGGCATTTTCACGAGCACATCGGCACGCACATCGACGCCCCGTTCCATTGCTCGGACGGAGATACCGCCGATCGCATTCCCGCCGAGAAACTCGTCGGCCCGCTGGCGGTGATCGACATCCGCGACCGCGCCGCGGGCAATTCCGACGCCGAGCTGACGCCCGACGACTTAAAAGCCTGGGAGCGCCGCCACGGCCCGATCCCCGCCGGCGCGGTGGTCGCCATGTGCAGCGGCTGGGACGCCAGGGTGAATGACGCCAACCAGTTCTTCGGCCGCGACGCCCGCGGCGGCTTTCACACGCCCGGGTTCCATGTCGAAGCCGTGCAATTCCTCGCGCAGGAACGCAGCGTGATCGGCATCGCCACCGACACCATCAGCCTCGATCCGGGAAACACCGGCAGCTTCCCCGTCCACCACTTCTGGCTCGGGCAGAACAAGTGGGGATTGGAAAACGTCGCCAACCTCGGCCAGCTTCCTCCCTCGGGAGCGATGATCGTGGTGGGCGCGCCCAAAGTCGCCGGCGCGACCGGCGGGCCGAGCCGGTTGCTGGCGTTGATGGGTGAGGAGCAAAAGTGAGGAGTCCGGGCTGGAGCCCCGACCATCGGCTTGGCTTTAGAAAACGCCTACGTCTTAACGGCCCGAGGACGGGCCGGCTCTCCGAGCGGTGAGCGACCATCGCTCATCGTGCGGTTCGCGCCCACGCAATAAAGCGTGCGATCCGAGCGGAGCAGGAGGTGGCCGTGGCAAGGCGTGGGTGAGGCGCGGAAGATTTCATTGCCAGGCGCGCCGAGCGTGTTGCGCGCCAGTTCCTTGAAGGTCGGGCCGGGATCGAAGACGAGGGTTTCGCCGTTCTCGAAGAGAAGGTAGGCGCGGCCCTCGGCGGCAAAGGGGGAAGCTGAGATGGCGCCGCCGAGGCGTTGCTTCCAGAGTTCCTTGCCGTTGCCGGCGTCGTAGCAGGAGCCGATCCCTGCCATGTTCGAGACGAGCAGGAAGTGGTTCAGAACGATTGGCGACGGCCCGTCGCGACCGCCGCGGCGCGGGGTGTGCCAGAGCATGCGCGTGTGGGTGACGTCGCCCGAGCCCCCGGCGCGGACGGCGTAGACGTCGCCGGGCTGGCCGTTGATGACGTAAAGAATGTCATCCGAGACGGCCGGCACCGGCTCGCCGCGACCGGCGAAGCTCTTGCACGTCCAAAGCAGTTTACCGGTCGCCGGGTCGTAGCCGGCGATAAATTTTTCGCCGTTGAGGACCAACTCTTTGCGGCCGCTCGCTTCGATCAGCGCAGGCGTGCTATAGCCTTCGAGGGCGGGGCGGCCGGTTTTCCAAACGGTTTTCCCGGTGAGCTTGTCGATGCCGAACAGGAATGGGTCGGATTCGCTATCGCCGTTCAGAATGACCAGATCGCCGGCCAGGATCGGGCTGGCGGCGGTGCCGCGTTTGGTATCGCTGAGGAACTCGCCTAGTTCGCGCGACCAAACGTGCTTGCCGTCCACGGTAAAGCAATGCAGACCGGCCTTGCCGAAGGAGGCGTAGACGAATTTGCCGTCGGTGCAGCAGGTGGCCGATGCCCAGCCATTGCGCTCGTGGCTCGGCTCCGGGGTGCCGGTCCAGGCGGTTTGCTCCCAGAGCATTTTCCCGTCCTTCGCGTCGATGCAGAAGACCAGTCGCTGCTTTCCATCCTCAAGGGCGGAGGTGAGGAAGATGCGATCGTCCCAGTAAACCGGCGAGGATTGGCCGCGACCTTTGAGGGACGTTTTCCAGAGGACATTGGAGGCGTCCCATTTGATCGGGAGGCCGGTTTGGGAGCTGATGCCGGCGCCCTCGGCGCCGCGGAAGCGCGGCCATTGTTCTTGCGCGGAGGATAGTGCGCTGCATGCGAAGAGGAGGAGCAACGCGAGAGTGACGCAGCGCGTGGTCATGTGGAAGAATACCGCGACCGCTCTTGAGCGTGGTTACGCCAGCTATTCCACCGTAAACATCGACACTGCGTCCTGGCCCTTGATAAAGACCCGATTCCCCGACACCACCGGATATGCATAGGGCTGCGCGTCAGGGACTTTAATGCTGGCCAGTTCCGAGTATTCCTTGTCGCTGGGCTTGAGCGCGATCAGTTCAGCGCTGGGCGTGAGGGCGAGCAGGGTCTGTCCCGCATCCACAATCGACCCGAACCCCCTTTCACCCTTGCGGGCCGGGGCGGTCCACAGTGTCTTGCCCGTTTTGGCGTCGAGGCAAAAGAAACTCGCCTTGTTCGACAGCCCAAAAAGAAACCCGTCCTTGAGGACCGGCGTGGCAAAGCCGCTGCTGATGTCGGCATTGGCCCACAATTGCTTGGGAGCAAATGCATCGCCTTGCTTCTCGATCTTCAGAGCGGCTGTTCCCTTGCCCTGGCCGGAGTAGATCACCACATCGCCGTCGATAATTGGCGTCACCGCGTTTTGCGACATGCGCTGGGGTGGAGCGGGAATCTGCCAGAGGATCTTGCCATCGGCCAGGCCGACGCCGATCAAGCTCTTATCGGTTTGGGCGACGAGCTGCTTGACGCCGTCGGCGGTCATCACCGCGGGCGTGGCGTACGCCGGCCCGTCCTGCTCGGCTTTCCATTTTTCGTCGCCGCTGGCCAGGTCGAACGCCGCGACCGCTCCGCCCGCGCGCCCGCCGAGCTGCGCGATGCAGAGGCCATCGACGATGGTCGGCGACGACGCGACGAAGAACTGCGGCCAGCTCTTGTACGGGTCTTTGCGCCAGAGGAGCTTTCCGCTCTCGGCGTCGAGGCAGGAGAGCACGCCGCTGACGCCGAGCGTGACGACTTTTCCGTCGGCGACGGCAGGCGAGCTGCGCGGGCCGGGGTGCTGGGCGGCCGCGCCGCTGACGCTTACGCCGGGCTCGAATTTGTCCTGCCAGATCACTTTGCCGGTCTCGGCGTCGAGGCAACTGGTCATTTCCGCGGCGCCCTGCCGGGAGAAGACGTAGAGGCGATTGCCGACCAGGGCGGGAGTCGCATCTCCGGCGCCGACGGCGACGTTCCACTTTTGGGTAAGCTGCTTGGGCCAGGTTTCGGGCGCTTTGAAATCGGTGACTTTCGCGTCCCCGTTTGCCCCGCGCCATTGCGGCCAGTCCGCGGCAAGCGCGGTGCCCGCTCCCAGGAGCGCCAACCAGCCGATCATCACAACGCCGTTGCGAGTCGAGGCTTTCATGAATCCTCCGGATCCGCGGATGTGTGTCGCGCCGGCGCGACGTGGGCCGGCGCTTGGCGGGAAGGATACCAGATTCTGGTGGTGGTGTTCGATCAAATCGAACAGACACAAAGACAAAGACTCAAAAAGGAAGGGACAGGAATGTCCCTGCGGAGATTTCGGCAGACAGGAATGTCTGCCCCACCATGTTGGCGGCAGCTAGCATTTACACGCGAGAGATTTCTTCGGTCCAGACGGTGAATTTGTCGAGCCGGGCGGAGCCGAAGGAGGTGGTGAGGGCCACATCCACCGCGTCGCGGCCGCGGGCTTGGAGGATGCGGCCGATGCGGGGCTCGTTGTGGCGCGAGTCTGCCGTGTACCAGCGGCCGCCGAGATAGACCTCCAACCAGGCGGAAAAGTCCATCGGAGATGCCGCGGGCGGCACGCCGATGTCACCTAGATATCCGGTGGCGTAGCGCGCGGGGACGTTCAGGGCGCGGAGCAGCGTGATCGCCAGGTGCATGAAGTCCCGGCAGACGCCCTGCCGTTCGCTGCACACGTCGTAGGCGGTCTTGGTGGGCCTGGCGTACTGGTAGCCGAAGGTGACATTGCCATGCACCCAGTCCATCACCGCCTGCACGCGCTCCCAGGTGGGCGGCGTCTTGCCGAACAGGTCCCAGGCCATGTCCGACATGCGATCGACTTCGCAATACCGGCTGGCCAGCAGGAATTGCAGGCACTCCTGCGGCAGCTCATCGACCGGATGAAGGCGAGCGCCTTTGATCCTGGGCTCGTGCTCGCCGCTGTCGTAGGCCACGTTGTCGTAATAGAGCCGCAGCCTGCCCGCTGGCGCGACGATGCGGGCGGCGTGGTTCCCGAACCAATCGGTGAACTGGCGGATTTCCACCTTCGGCTCGACGACCAATTCTTCCGGCTGGCGCAGCATCAAGGCGCGCTCGGGATGCGTGTAGAGCATCAGCATCATCGGGACGGGGGCCGGAATATCGAAAATCAGTTCATATCCGATGTGGATCAGCATAAGCAGCAAGCGCGGCGGGGTTATCCATTGAAAGAACAGTACCGCCAACGCCATATGCTTGGCAATTCGCAATCCGGGTCATATGCTTCGGCAGCCCGAGCGATCGATTGGGAGGGCGAGGCTCCTGCCGAGCCTTCCTAGTGACAGTGGAGTCACTGGTAATGTCGAGGAACATTCGCGCCAGGTGACGTCGCTCCCTCCGCCGCTTGCGGCTTCGCGAATCAGCACGTGTGCCGATTCGCGAAGCCGCAAGCGGCGGAGGGAGAAGCGATCCTTCGCGGAATGAGGTTCTTTGGAAGCCGAGATCTGCCAGGTCGAAAGGCGCGGCTCGGCAGGAGCCTCGCCCTCCCGTTGTGCCAGTTCGCTGTGGATGTACCGCCGCCGAAGAGACCCAGATGACTTATTGCCTCGGAATTGTCACGAAGTATGGCTTGGTGATGGCCTCCGACTCGCGCACCAACGCGGGGTATGACCAGGTGAACGTCGTGCGGAAGATGCACACGTTCGTGCAGCCGGGCGAGAGGGTCTTCGTGATCCTGACCAGCGGCAGCCTGTCGGTTTCCCAATCGATCGTGACGCTGCTGCGGCGCGATTGGAACGCCGGCAAGGGCTTGGCCACGGCGCCATCCATGTATGATGCCGGCCGGCTCATCGGCGCGCAGATTCGCGCGGTCGCGGCGATGGATCGGGAATATCTGGAGCGGGACAAGTTCAATTTCAACGTGAATGTGCTGCTCGGCGGGCAGGTCAAGGGTGAGCCGCCCGGGCTAATGATGATCTATCCGCAGGGCAACCCATTGCAGGTGAGCGAGGATTCGCCGTATCTGCAGATCGGCGAGTGCAAGTACGGCCGGCCCATCCTCGACCGCGGCATCCGCTTCGATCGCACCACGCTCGAGGAGGCGGCCAAGTATGCGTTGCTCTCGCTGGATTCGACGATGAAGTCGAATGTGACGGTTGGGCCGCCGGTGGATTTGCTTGTGTACTCGACTGACGAGCTAGATATCACCCGTCACCGGCGATTCATGGCAGACGACTCCGATCTGGCCAAGATCCGGGTGCGGTGGGAGCAAGCGCTTCGCCAGGCGGTGGCCCGGCTGCCGGACCTGCGCTTCCGCAGCCGGCCCGGCGTTGGGCCGCAGCCGGAACGGGAGACGATCGAGCTGGTCGAGAAATCGGCCGACAATGATGGGCCGGTGAACAAGTAAAGTCCGGGGCAACCGATGGAGCGGCGCAAACGTAATTACGACTCATGCTTGGTCCGTCGCAACGCTTCCCGGTGGCACGGGCGTCCCGCCCGTGCGGACCACTGCCGACCGACGAGATAGCCAAAATGCAGAGTGCTTTTCGATCAAGCGCTCCTCGCACGGCCGAGACGGCCGTGCCACCGGAAAGCATCGAAACAGAGCAACTGATGCCTCTTTTATCCCCTTCATTTCGACGCCTTCTCGCCGAGCGTTAGCTGCCGCTTGGCGCGCCCGTATCCGTTTATATTCTTGATCGTTTCGTTTTGGAGCCAGCCATGGCAGCACTCACTGGCAGCGCCCCGGAGGCGCTGATTCGTAAGCTCGATGAGAAAGACCGGCGACTGACAGAGCTCGAAGACCTGCTGAACGACCCGGCGGTCTTGAGCAACTCGCAACGGCTGGTTGCGCTCAGCAAGGAAAAAGGCCAGCTTGAGCCGGTCATCATGAAGTATCGGGAGTATCGCAAGACCCTCGACGCGATTGCCGAGCTGACTCAGTTGGCCGAAACGCGCGGCGACCCGGAGATGGCCGACCTGGCGGCGGCGGAGTTGCCGGAGACGCGCGAGAAGGCGCACGCGCTGCTCGAGCAGATCAAGGATGAAATGGTGGCGGCGGAGGACAATGCCGTCGATTCGTTCTTCCTTGAAATCCGCGCCGGCACCGGCGGCGACGAAGCGGGCCTCTTTGCCGGCGACTTGTTCGAGATGTACCGGCGATATTGCGACCAGAAGCGATTCCGCTTCGACGTCAGCGACTTTTCCCCCAGCGAACGCGGCGGATTCAAGGAGATCATCGTCAACATCCGCGGCGCCGGCGCATATCGTCATCTTCGCTTCGAGGGCGGCGGGCATCGCGTGCAGCGGGTGCCGGAGACTGAGGCGCAGGGCCGCATTCATACCTCGGCGGCCACCGTAGCGGTGCTGCCCGAGCTTCCCGACGTAAAGATCGACATCAATCCCAAGGACATCG
>Ga0182024_10016708_pt1 | contig 13882 bp, 16 predicted proteins | sample P32metaG_FD_120480 | JGI IMG/M metagenome (GOLD analysis project Ga0182024, IMG submission 120480) | Permafrost microbial communities from Stordalen Mire, Sweden - P3-2 metaG (Illumina Assembly) | ecosystem: Environmental > Terrestrial > Soil > Wetlands > Permafrost | place: Sweden: Stordalen... | reverse complement strand
TGCGGAAAAGGCCGAGCCGCTGTCGCCCGGCGACTTCATCGGCAACTGGATGCGCCTGATGGCTCCCGCCGTGGAAAAGGCCGGCCCACAGCGTGAACTTTCCTGGCCGGACTATCTGACACGGCTCGAACAGGCGAACATCGCCAACAGCCTCGACAACCTGCTGACATTTCCACGCCTGCGAAAACGGGTCGAGCGCGGCGAGATTGCGCTTCACGGCGCCTATTTTGGCGTCGCCACCGGGCAACTCTCGGTGCGCGATGACGCCACGGGCGAGTTCGCGCCGGTCGCGGTAAGCGATCCAGCGCAGCTATTGGCGCCGCGCAGTTGATGACGTGAGGATCACGCCGCCTTCTGCTTGGCGGTGATCAATTTGCGGCTGATCAGGCATTCGGCGATCTGAATGGCGTTGAGCGCCGCGCCCTTGCGCAGATTGTCGGAGACGATCCACATCGCCAATCCGTTCTCGACCGTCGCGTCTTCACGGATGCGGCTGATATAGGTCGCATCCTCGCCGGCCGCCTCGTAGGGCGTCACGTAACCGCCCGGCTCGTGCTTGTCGATGACGATGCAGCCCGGCGCGTTGCGCAGGATGTCCCGCGCCTCATCGGGCGTGATCGGGTTCTCAAATTCGATGTTGACCGCTTCCGAGTGGCCGATGAAGACCGGCACGCGCACGCAGGTGGCGACGAGCTTGATCTTGAGGTCGAGGATTTTCTTGGTCTCGACCACCATCTTCCACTCCTCCCGCGTGTAGCCGTCCTCCATGAACGTGTCGATCTGCGGAATGATGTTGAAGGCGATGCGCTTGGGAAACTTCTTCGCTTCGACTTCATTGAGCTGAAAAACCGACTTGGTTTGCGAGAAAAGCTCGTCCATCGCATCCTTGCCGGCGCCCGAAACCGATTGATAGGTGGCGACGACGACGCGCTTGATCTTGGCGCGGTCGTGCAGCGGCTTGAGCGCGACGACAAGCTGCGCCGTCGAGCAGTTGGGATTGGCGATGATGCCGCGCTTGCGGAAGCCGGCGACGGCGTCGGCGTTGACCTCCGGTACGATCAGCGGGACGTCGGAATCATAACGCCAGCACGAGGAATTATCGATCACCACCGCGCCGGCAGCGGCGATTTTCGGGGCCCATTCCTTGGCCACGGCGGAACCCGCCGACATCAGACAAATATCGATGGCCGAGAAGTCATAGTGTTCGAGCGCTTTGACCTTCAGCGTCCGCTCGCCGTGGGAGATTTCCACGCCCATGCTTCGGCGCGAGGCGAGCGCGACCACCTCGTCGGCGGGAAACGATCGCTCGGCGAGAATGTTGAGCATTTCGCGGCCCACATTGCCGGTCGCCCCGACCACGGCGACGTTGTAACCCATCGTCAGTTCTCCATCGAAATCTCGCCCCGCCCGCTCGGCGGAACCGGAGCGGTGGGGCTTCTAGCTTATTGGCGGAGCATGATCTTTTCGGTAGACCAACCTCCACGTTTCCGACCATGCTCTAGGCGAGAAACGCCGCAAATACAATGTCGGTACGGCGCCCGCTCAGACCGATTTCATGACCCGTAATTCTTCGCCAAATAGTCGGCAATGACCTTGGCGTCCACCTCGCCGATCGGCGCGCCGAAAGCCTTGATCATCTTCGTCACTTCGGCGTTCCATCCGGCGGCGTTTAGAAACGGCGAATTCATCGGGATGTAGTCGAGACTGTGGCAGGCGCCGCAATTGCCCTCGACCTGATCGAGGCCGGGGCCCGGCGTGAGCTCAATCGTCTTTTCCTCCGCCGCCGCGGCAGCGGCAACGACGCCGGCAAAACCAACAATCATCGCGAACAAACCAAGGCGCATCGGATCTTCCTAGGCGGCATTCAACGTCAGGCTCTGCATGACGTTGTTGTGGTAGCCGGCGGGGTTGAAGAGCAGCGACGCCGTCTGCGTCTGCCCGATCCTGTTGGTGGCGTTCACCATCACCGTGCTCTTTCCGCGCTGGACCGTGAGGTCGAAGCTCCAAGGGCGGAAAGCGTACCGGCCGAGATCAGCCCCAAGCGTCGCCGCCGCCCAGGTTTGTCCACCGTCGACCGAGACCTCGACGGCGCCGATGCCATAGCCGCCGTCCCAGGCCAGACCGCTGACAGTGATTGTGCCGGCTTTCACTTTGGCGCCGTCGGCATGGCTGGTGATCAGCGAGTTGACGACCATCTCGGTGACCGGCGCGGAGGTGGAGTTCTCCTGGGTCAGAAAGCGCGCCAACACCGGGAATACACCGACCGGAACACGATAGGCCGGGTTCATCCAAAACCCGTTCTGCGGTTTGGTCAGGACGTCGATGGTGACGAGATGCTTCATCCAATACGTGCCGGTCCAGCCGGGTACGATGAGACGCGCCGGGTAGCCATTGAAATGCGGCAATGGCTCGCCGTTCATCTCATAAGCGACGAGCGTCGATTCATCGACCGCTTTCCAAACCGGCAGGCTCTTGATGAAGTCCGGTGTTTTCTCGAAAGCCGGCCCATCGGCGCCGTTGAATGCAATCTCGATCGCCGCTTTTTTCAGGCCGACCTTGTCGAGGATGTCCTTGAGCCGCGCGCCCTTCCAGCGCGCGCAACCCATCGCGCCGTAGCCCCATTGCACGCCGGGGACGTGGGGATTCGACAGGCCGCGGCGGTTTCCCGAGCATTGGTTGACGGCAACGATCTCGTAGGCCGGAAATTTCTTGAGATCGTCAAACGTGATCTCGGCCTGTCCGTTGGCGCCCTCGCCGCCGATCGCGATCTTGTAGGTTTTAGCATCGACGCTCGGGATGTCCGAAAGGTGGTACCGGACGTAGAAGCGGTCATTCGATGTGATCGGTGTGGCAAAGTATTCCAGCGGAGATTCATAGTTCGGCGGCCGGTAGGAAAGCTTGATCAGCGGTTGCTTGCCTGGCAACGCCTCCAGGACGGCCGAGCCGTCAAGCCCGGCCGGCACCCCCGGCGATAAAGGTACGCCAGCCGAATTACCCGCCAACAGCGGCGCTACGCCGAAACCCCCGCCGGCGATGGCCACACCGGCGCCCGCGGCCTCCAGCAGCTTCCGTCGCGTGAACATGGCATCGGCCTCGCGATTCTTTAGAATTGGCCAACCGACGGTCACCCGCAATAAACCGATTTATAGAGTAATATCACTGCGGTAACCTGAGGTTCGACATTGGTCCTTATCACCGGGGCGCTCAAGTCGCGCCGCCGTAGGCTGAAACACAAGATGATTCGTTCGGTTGCCAAAAGGCTATTACGGCCGAGGCGGGCGGGTTACACTGCGGCAGGTGAAAGCGAGGAGCCATGCGTGTAAATTTGTTTTTCGTCGCCATTGGCCTTGTCGCAGCCACGGTGAGCTCCGCCCAGGCGGAACCGAGGAAAAATCAACCGGTGGTGCTTCGCTCCGCGTCCGGCACAGTGATCCAGCCTACGCGCACGATCATCCACAATCCCGACGGCACCACGACGATCATCACCGTTCCCCGGCGCTCCTACCTCGATCCTGGAACCGAGGTGCCGGTCGGCTACGGCCACCATATGGATTACGCATTTCCGTTAGGCGGCGACCCAGGCCGACCCTATTGGTATTTCGGGCCCGACCTGGCCGGCGTCGGCGGCAGCCCACTCGCCCAACCGTTCTTGATACCGGGATTTTCTCCGGGGGCTCCAACTCCATACTGACGGTGGTCGCAGTATAGCTAGCTTGGCGTTTCGCGGCGCCGCTAGTGTCGCGTCGCAAGGCGCTCCAACTCGCCGACAATCGCTTCGCCCATCTCGCTTGTGCTGACGAGGGTCGCACCCTCCGACTTGATGTCGGCGGTGCGCAGACCCTTGGCCAGCGCCGCGGCGATCGCCTGGTCGAGCAGATCGGCCTCTTTGATCATGTTGAACGAATAGCGCAGCGCCATGCCGAACGAGGCGAGCATGGCGATCGGATTGGCGATGCCCTTGCCGGCGATATCGGGCGCCGAGCCGTGCACCGGCTCATACAGGGCTTTGCGCCGCTTGGTCTTGGCATCGACTTCGCCGAGCGAGGCCGACGGCAGCATGCCGAGCGAGCCGGTCAGCATCGCCGCGATATCGGACAGCATATCGCCAAACAGATTGTCGGTGACGATGACGTCGAACTGTTTGGGCCAGCGCACGAGCTGCATGCCGCCGGCGTCCGCCAACATGTGGTCGAGCTCGACATCCTTGTATTCGCGCGCGTGCAACTCGGCGACCACTTCGCGCCATAGCACGCCGGTCTTCATGACGTTGCGCTTTTCCATCGAGGTGACTTTGTTGCGCCGCTTACGGGCAAGCTCGAAGCCGACCCGCGCGATGCGCTCGATCTCGTAGGTGTCGTAGACCTGGGTGTCGACGGCGCGCTTCTGGCCGTTGCCGAGATCGGTGATGGTCTTGGGCTCGCCGAAATAGACGCCACCGGTCAGTTCCCGCAGGATAATGATGTCGAGACCCTCCACTACCTCTTGTTTGAGGCTGGAGGATTCCGCCAGCGCCGGATAACAGATCGCCGGCCGGATGTTGGCGAATAGCCCAAGCTCCTTGCGCAGCCGCAGGAGCCCCGCCTCGGGTCGCACGTCATAGCCGACATTGTCCCACTTCGGCCCGCCGACGGCGCCGAAGATGACGGCGTCGGCCGCATGGGCCTTCGCCATTGTTTCCTCGGTAATGGCGACCTTATGGGTGTCGTAGCAGCCACCGCCGACGAGCCCCTCCTCGATTGCGAAAGTGGCGATGCCCGTCTTGGCGTAAAAGCCAAGAAGCCGCTTCACCTCGGCCATGACTTCCGGGCCAATGCCGTCGCCGGCAAGAAGAAGGAGTTTGTGAGTGGGCATGAATGACGCCTCGAAGACCAACAGCGCGAGGATTGCTAAAGCGCGGCGCCCGGCTTGGCAAGCCGCACCCATCCAGCCGGCAAAGTGCTAGACTGAAGTCGACGCAAGAAAGGCCCCAGCCATGCGAAGCCTGCGCATCCTGCTCCTCCTCATGCTCGTCGCCGGCGCTGGATACGCGCGCGCCGACGACGCCCCTTCACCGGAGGCCTTGCAGGCCGCCAATGAGCTCCTCGCTGTCCTGTCGCCGGACATGATGAAGCAGCTGACGGGGCGCATCACCGCCGCGTTCTGGCCCGCGGTTGAACAGCAAGCGCGCGCGAACAACATCGACGATGCGACGATAGGAGAGCTGCACAAAGAGTTTGAACGCAGTCAGATCGCCTTCCTGGCCGATGCCATGAAAGAGGCGCCGCCGATTTACGCGCGGCATTTTACCGTCGCCGAACTGCGCGAATTGGCGACGTTCTACCGCACCCCGACCGGCGCCAAGACGCTCAGCGAAATGCCTCAGGTGATGGGCGACCTGACCACCGATCTCGTGCCGCGCCTGCAAGAGCTGCAGCGCCAGACGGCCGAAAGCTTCACTAAGATTCTGCAAGAACACGGCTACGGAAAATGAAGCGCGCGGAATCCGTCAGAGGCCGCTGAACCAGTTGTAACCCTGGTTCTCCCAATAGCCGCCGGCATCGTTGTTCTGCACCCACATCGCGGTCACGTATTTCGGGTTTTTGAAGCCGAGCTTGGTGGGAATGCGGATCTTGATCGGAAAACCATAGGCCCGCGGCAGGATTTGGTGATCGAATTTAAGGGTCAGCTGCGTCTGTGCGTGCAGCGCGGTCGGCATGTCGATCGTATTCGAATAGCCTTCGGCGCATTGGAACCAGACATATTTGGCGCTTAAGTCGGCACCGATCAGCTTGAGGAAATCGGACAGCTTCACGCCTTGCCAGGAGCCGATCGCGCTCCAGCCCTCGACGCAGACATGGCGCGTGATCTGCGAGACTTCCGGCAATTTGTAAAGTTCCGGGAGCGTCCACGGCTTCTTGTTGCCGACAAGGCCGCCGATTTCGAGCTGATATTTGTCGGCGTCGACGTCGGGCGCCTCGTCCTCGCTGTAATAGGCGTTGAACGGGAACGGCCGCGTGATCATGCTTTCCGGATATTCAGGTGCAAGCGTATTCGGATTGAACAGCAACGCTTGAACGCGGTCGTTAAAAGTCGAGATGACACGCAGCGCATTTTCGGAGGTGTCGCCGTCGATAATATCGCAGCCGCTAAGAACGGCGAGCGCGCCAAGGCTCGCAGCCCTGCGCAGGAACAGCCGCCGTGACGGCTCGGGCAGAAGCTTGGCCGCGTCCTTGATCAGGAGCTTCGGATCGACGCCGGGGACCGGTTTGCGCTGGCGGGGCACGGAAATTTCTCCTCGACTGTCAACGGCCGACGATCATCGCGCGGAGGCTTTTCGGTACCAGCACGGCGAGCGTCACATGCACGACCAAGAACGCCACAATGGCTGTCATTGCGCCGAAGTGCACGTAACGCGCCGTGTTGTAGCCGCCAAAGAAACTCGTCAATGCTTGAAACTGCACCGGCTTCCAAATCGACAGGCCCGAGAGCACGATGACGACGCCGGTGAGCAGGATGCCGAGGTAGAGCAGCTTCTGCACGGCGTTGTACATCGAAAGGTCGTCATGGGAGAGTTTGCCCCGCAACGCGGCAAGGAGATCGTGAAGAACTTCGCGGGGACGGATCGGGAAGAGCTTGCGGCGAAAGCGGCCGGTCAGAATACCGAGCGTGACGTACACAAGGCCGTTGATGACCAGGAGCCACATGGCCGCGAAGTGCCACAGCAATGCGCCGGCAAGCCAATTGCCGAGAGCAATCCGAGTGGGAAATTGAAATCCGAATAGCGGCGAGGCGTCGTAGATCTGCCAGCCCGAACCGATCATCAGCAGCATCGCAAGCGCGTTGATCCAGTGAGTCACGCGCACCCAGCGCGGGTGGATGACCGGCCCGGTCGCGGTGCCGGGCAGTGTCGATGAACTAGCTGCAGCCTCGATTGTCATGACATCCATCCGAGCGGGCGAGCTATAACAAATTGCCGGCGCAAAGGGCCTCACATTCGTGTCACGGCGGCGTCAAAGCCACAACACGCAGGCGTGAACCGCCCCGCACCAGTGAAATCCCTCTCCCCGCAAGCGGGGAGAGGGTAACGGTTAACCGTGCCATTGTGCGCGGTGGGGCGCCTTTACGGCAGCAGCACGGTGTCGATGACGTGGATCACGCCGTTCGACTGCAGAACGTCGGCGATCGTGACCATGGCGACGTCACCCTTGGCATCGGTGACGGTGAGTTTGCCGGGGCCGGCTTGTTTGACGACCAGCCAGTCGCCCGAGGCGGTCTTCAGCTTGGCTTCGCCCTCGCCGTCCTTGACCGCTTTCATCAGATTACCTGCGGTCATGCGGCCCGGGACGACGTGATAGGTAAGCACTTTTGTCAACGTGGCCTTATTTTCAGGCTTCAGCAGGTTGTCGACCGTGCCCGCCGGCAACTTGGCGAAGGCTTCGTTGGTCGGCGCGAACACGGTGAACGGGCCGGCACCCGAGAGGGTATCGACCAGGCCGGCGGCCTTTACCGCCGCAACCAGCGTCGTGTGATCCTTCGAATTCACCGCGTTCTGGATGATGTTCTTCGACGGATACATCGGCGCGCCGCCGACAGTGACTGTATTTTCCGCCATCGCCGCGGAGTAGGTAACCGCCGTGCCGGCGGTCAAGGCGAGAACCGCCGCAGCGGCAATGAGACTGAGACGCTTCGACATGGGGAACTCCATATATTGGGGCAGAGAGTTGCCATCGGGATTGCCGGCGAACCGCCGGCGAGACGCGGAGGGGCCGCGCCATCGCATCGAGATACGGAGGCTCCGCGGCCGGAGTTTCACCTGCCCTGTCACGGCTGCGTGAACGAGCGGATGATCCGGAAAACCGTGCCCTTTTGGCTCGGCGGCCTTTGGCAAGGATGCTGCACGAAGAAGCAAGTCCGCCGCTTTTCGCACGACCTGCGTTCGGGTATGAAGCGGCCACGGAACGCCGGGCTGACCAAAAGGCTTGCCAATGTCGAAGACCAGTCCCGGCAATTGTTTCGAGGATTTCCGCGTCGGCCAGGTGATCCGTCACGCCACGCCGCGCACGGTGACGACCGGCGACGTCGCGCTCTATAATGGCCTGTTCGGGCCGCGGTTCGCGGTGCAATCGTCGGACGAGTTTGCCAAGGCGATTGGCTATCCACGCGCGCCGGTCGACGACCTGCTCGTGTTCCACATCATCTTCGGCAAGACCGTTCCCGACGTCTCGCTCAATGCCGTCGCCAATCTCGGTTATGCCGGTTGCTATTTCCGCAGTCCCGTTTTCCCCGGCGATACGCTCAGCGCGCTCTCCGAAGTCATCGGGCTGAAGGAAAACTCGAGCCGCAAGACCGGCATCGTTTACGTGCGCACGACCGGATACAAGCAGGATAGCACGCCGGTGCTGGAATATGTGCGCTGGGTGATGGTGCGCAAGCGCGATGAGGCCGCGCCCGCGCCCGGAGATCACGTGCCGCGCTTGCCAACCGTGCTCGATCCCAAGGTTTTGGGCGAGGCATGCCCGCCGATCGACGTGGCGGCCTACGACACCGCCCTATCCGGCAGCGTCTATCGCTACGGCGATTATGCGGTCGGCGAACGCATCGATCACGTCGATGGCCTCACTGTCGAAGAAGCCGAGCACATGATCGCGACCCGGCTTTATCAGAACACGGCACGTATCCATTTCGATCAGTTCAGCGCCAAGCAAGGTCGATTCGGACGGCGGCTGATCTACGGCGGCCATGTGATCTCGCTGGCCCGCGCGCTCTCCTTCAACGGGCTCGCCAACGCTTTCCATATCGCCGCCATCAATGGCGGCCGTCATGTCGCGCCGCTGTTTGCCGGCAATACGGTGTTCGCTTGGTCGGAAATACTGGCCAAGGCGGAACTTCCGGGACGCGCAGATGTCGGCGCGCTACGGCTACGGACCGTCGCGACCAGCGACCGGCCGTGCGGCGATTTTCCGCTCAAGACCGGCGATGAATACGATCCGGCAGTCCTGCTCGACCTCGATTATTGGGTGATGATGCCGCGCTGATTCCGCGATCAACGAGCCTTCGTGGGTCGTCCCGGGCAGGCGCCGCTGCCGAGCACCACGCGAACCTCGATCAACTGTCTGTTCCGCCAGGTGGTGAGCCAGAGGGTCGTGTTGGGCGAGAAGCGGGAAATGATCGGTGCGAAATCGCGCCAGCTCTTCAGTGGCGAGCCGTTGATCGCGGTGACCACGTCGTAGGCTTGAATCCCCGCCATCGCCGCAGGGTCGCCGGGGCGCGGCCGGTCGAAAATCGCGCCATAGCGCTCCGTCATGCCGAGGCTGTCGGCAAACGCCGCGGTCATCGGGAGAACGCGTACGCCAATCGATCCGCAGACGTCCGCTGTCGCCGGGGGCTGCGCCTGCGCCGCATGCGGCCACGCCGCCGCGACGGCGACCAGAGCAATAAAGTTCCGCCGGACGATGCTAAAGCTCAACCTGCCCGCCAAGCTCGATCACCCGATTGGGAGGGATGTGGAAGAATTCCGTCGCGTCCAGCGCATTGCGATGCATGACCTCGAACACCTGGCGCTTGATCGCGCTGATGCGGGAATGCTTGCTACCCACGATCGTCACCCTGCCGACGAAGAAGGAGGTATCCATCATATTGAAGAGGAGCTGCCGCGCGCGGCACTCCTCGAGCGCGCGCGAAATGTCCGGTTGCTCCATGAAGCCGTAGCGCAGGAGGATTGAATGGAAATTGCCGTCGAGATCGGCAGTCTCAAGGCGCCGCTCCGGCGCCACACGGGGAATGTTCGCGGTCACGACGTTCAGCAAAACGATGCGCTCATGCAGCACCTTGTTGTGCTTGAGATTGTGCAGGAGCGGTACCGGCACGACGTCGAGCCGGCTGGTCATGTAGACGGCGGTACCGGGGACGCGGGTCTTGCCGCGAACCTGAGCGATGAAAGTTGACAGCGGCAACGTATCCCGCTCGAGCCTCCGCAACAGCGCTTCGCGGCCCTGCCGCCAGGTGGTCATCAAGAAGAATATGAGCGCGGCAACCACGAGCGGGAACCAGCCGCCTTCGAAGACTTTCATCAGATTGGCGCTGACGAACGCCAGGTCGACGATAACGAACAGTCCGGCTGTGCCGAGGCTCAGCGGCAAGCTCCAGCCCCAAATTTCGCGCATGGTCAGATACATCAACACTGAGGTCAGCAGCATGGTCAGCGAGACCGCGATACCGAACGCGGCGGCGAGATTGTCTGACGAGCGGAATCCCAGCGTCAGGCCGAGCGTCAGCAACATCAACGTCCAGTTGACGAACCCGATATAGATTTGCCCGTAGCCCGTGGCCGAAGTCTGGACGATATGCAAGCGCGGACACAAGCCGAGTTGGATCGCCTGCCGGGTCATCGAAAATGCGCCGCTGATGATCGATTGACTGGCGATGACGGTGGCGACCGTCGCCAGCCCGACCAGCGCCACCTGGAATGCTTCCGGGCACAGCGTGAAGAACGGATTGGAGCCGGCGCCGGCCGCGCCGTCGACCACAATCGCGGTCTGGCCAGCATAGTTGAGAACGAGGGTGGGTAGCACCAGGCCGTACCAAGCGAACCGGATCGGACGGGGTCCGAAATGACCCATGTCGGCATAAAGCGCCTCGGCACCCGTTGCGCACAGAAAGACCGCGCCAAGGACGAGAAATCCGGTAAAGCCGTGTCCCAGCAGGTAACTGAAGCCGTAGCGCGGATCGAGGGCCACGAGCACGCCGGGGTGGCGCAAGATTCCGCCTAGCCCAAGCAGGCCGATGGTCACAAACCAGACGGTCATGATCGGGCCAAACAACTTGCCAATGCGCTCGCTGCCTTGAGATTGGAGCGCGAACAAGCCGACCAGAATCAACGCCGACAGCGCAACGATGTAGGGCGCGATCTCCGGCATCGGCATCTTCAGCCCTTCGAGCGCGCTCAAAACCGAGATGGCCGGGGTGATGGCGCCGTCGCCATACAGCAGCGCCGCGCCAAGGATGCCGATGCCGATCACGGCGACCCGCTCGCCGTGTTTGATGCCCAGCAGCGACATCAGCGCCAGAATTCCGCCTTCGCCGTCGTTGTCGGCGCGCATCACGACAGCGACGTATTTCAGCGAGGTGGTAATCAAGAGCGTCCAGACGATCAGCGACAGCATGCCTACCGCCACTTCCGGCGTCGCGCCGCCGGCCCACTCGAGCGCGGTTTTCAAAGTGTAGAGCGGGCTCGTACCGATATCGCCATAGACGACGCCGAGCGCACCCAACATCAGTACACCCAGTTTGCCCTCAGGAGCGATGGTTGTCGCGGTCGTCATTCGTTCTCTACACCGTGATCATCACTATATGCGCAGGGCAATGTGACCGGACATCGATACGTATCACGCCGGGGGCCGTCACCAACTACTCTGCGCGCAGATGCTCGACCAGTTGCCGCGCGTAGAGCGGCAGGTCGTCCATGGTGCGGATGCAGATCGTCAGCTCGCGCTCCGCCCAGGAATCCGTGAGCGGCACGACCGCGATCGCCATGGTCTTGGCGACGCGGTGCGCGGTCGTCTCCGGCACGATGCCGATGCCGACCTTGCATTCGACCAGCCGGCAGACCGCGTCGAAGCTGCGCAACTGAACGCGCAAGCGCAACGGCCGGCCGATGCGCACCGCCTTGGTGGCGAGGAAGCGCTGCAAGGCGCTGGCGCGATCCAGCCCGACGAAGTCATGCTCGAGCACGTCTTCAAAACCGATCTTCGATCGTTTCGCCAACGGATGCTCGCGCCCGACAACCAGTACGAAGCGGTCGCGGCGAAACGGATAGGTCTCGAGCGTCCGCGCATCGACGGTGCCGGCAACGATACCGAGGTCGGCGACACCCTCGGCGATCAGGCCGACGATCTCGTCGCTCAAGCGTCTTCCAGATCGACGCTGACATTCGGATGCGCGGCAAGAAACGAACTGAGCGCCTCGGGCAGAAACTCGGTCAGCGCGTTGGTGTTCGACAACACGCGGATCTGGCCGGCGAGGCCACCGCCGTAAGCGCCGAGGTCCTCGTGCAAGCGCTCGGCTTGGCGCAGGATCGTACGCGCATGTTGCAGCAACGTGCGGCCCGCTTGCGTCGGGGTTACGCCTTGGCGCCCGCGCGTGAGTAGCGCTACGCCGAGGGTTGCTTCCATGTTGCGGATGCGCGTCGAAGCGGCAGCGAGCGCGAGGTTCGCGCGTTGAGCGCCGTGCGTAATGCTGCCCGCCTCGGCCACATGGCGAAACAAACTTAGATCGGCGAGATCGAATCTCACGGAGTGGAGCTGCCTTCGCGATTCACGAAATGAGGCTTTAAATAATGCCAATTGCGCCGTGATTATTCAATGCTTATCATTCGCAAAACGCGAAGCTTTGCCCGCGCGGCTGCCGGTCGCTGGCATTTGTCTGGATTGCGGCAGGCGGCCGGATTGGATAGGAACGTGGGCTAAGCTTGGCGCCCGTCGAGCGAATTCGGATGAACACAATGGCCGAAACCAGGGGACCCGTCGCACGGCCGCTGTCGCCGCACCTGCAAATCTACCGGCCGATGCTGACGATGATGATGTCGATCGTCCATCGCATCACCGGCTTCGGCCTCTATTTCGGCATGCTGCTGCTGGCCTGGTGGTTCCTGGCCGCCGCGTCCGGACCCAACGGTTACGCGAGATTCGAATGGTTCGCGGGCTCGATTGTCGGCCGGCTGGTCTTGTTCGGTTACACCTGGGCGCTCATCCATCACATGCTCGGCGGCGTCCGCCACTTGATCTGGGATACCGGCCACGGTTTCGGACCGAGCGAGCGCGAGTGGCTCGCCGCCGCCAATCTGATCGGCTCGATCGCGATCACGGTGTTGCTGTGGATCCTCGGACTGCTGGCGATGGGGGGACCGCGGTGACCGAGACCCCCGCAAAGCACATCCGTACGCCGCTGGCGCGCGTGCGCGGGCTTGGCGCGGCGCGATCCGGCACCGGTCACTTCTGGCGCCAGCGCCTGACCGCGGTCGCCAATATTCCGCTGACCATCGCCGTGGTGATCATCATCGTCATGCTGCTCGGCCGCAACCAGGCGGCCGCGGCGCAGATTCTCGGCTCGCCGCTCGTCGCCATCATCATGCTGTTGTTCATCGCCTCGACCACCACCCATATGAAAATCGGCATGCAGGTGATCATCGAGGATTACGTGCACGATGAAACCGCCAAGCTCATTTTGATCATGGCCAATGCGTTCTTCACCATCGCCGTGGCGCTGGCCTCGGCCTACGGCATCCTCAAGCTTTCGTTCGGAGTGTAAGCATGGCGTCGAGCGGAGCTAACGGCGGTGGCGCGGCTCCGGGCATCAACGGCCGCGCCTACCCGATCGAGGATCACGCCTACGACGTCGTCATCATCGGCGCCGGCGGCGCGGGGTTACGGGCGGTCGTCGGTTGCAGCGAAGCGGGATTGCGAACCGCCTGCATCACCAAAGTCTTCCCGACGCGCTCGCATACCGTGGCGGCGCAGGGCGGCATTGCCGCGGCCCTCGGCAACATGGGCGAAGACGACTGGCGCTGGCATATGTACGACACCGTCAAGGGCTCCGACTGGCTCGGCGACCAGGACGCGATCGAATATCTCTGCCGCAACGCACCGGAGGCCGTGTACGAACTTGAGCATTGGGGCCTGCCGTTCTCGCGCCGGGAAGACGGCAAGATTTATCAGCGCCCGTTCGGCGGCATGACCACGCATTACGGCAAAGGCACCGCGCAGCGCACCTGCGCTGCTGCCGACCGCACCGGCCACGCCATGCTGCACACGATGTATGGGCAGGCGCTGCGCCATTCGGCCGAGTTTTTCATCGAATATTTCGCCATCGACCTGATGATGGACGACGACGGCCGCTGCCGCGGCGT
>Ga0182024_10016707_pt1 | contig 13882 bp, 8 predicted proteins | sample P32metaG_FD_120480 | JGI IMG/M metagenome (GOLD analysis project Ga0182024, IMG submission 120480) | Permafrost microbial communities from Stordalen Mire, Sweden - P3-2 metaG (Illumina Assembly) | ecosystem: Environmental > Terrestrial > Soil > Wetlands > Permafrost | place: Sweden: Stordalen... | reverse complement strand
GTCTTCTTGCTTCTCCCCGCCACTCCTCTTGTTCATCGCCATGCGCGCATTCTACGAACTATCCCTGTGGATCACACCACATCTTTTGTTCACGTATCCAGACTTGCACCACAGGCTGCTAGGATCAATGGTCAAGATCGACACAGCTGCGCCAGTGACGCTCGGCAGCGGACCGGGCAATTTGGTGTAGGTGCCACTGGCAACCACATCGCTGCGTGCGGCTGGTCCAAGCGAAGAGGCGTAAGCCAGAGGTGCTGTCGGTCTCGACCGTACTCCTGGCCAATACACTTACGCAACAAACGAACTGCCATAGCCAAACCAGCCCAGAACGAAACGAAGGAAATAGTTGGTACGATGTCGCCAGCAACATCGTCAACTGGGTGCAAACAACCACAACATGGTTTGGTAGAAGAGTGATCTGAAGATGAGATGCTGAAATGGCTGGTGCCACCGACTGCGAGCCAACCGGAACTTCGGCGCTGGACTGCCCACCTGCTAGGAATATCGTCGACGCCAATGACAACGTGAGAAGCCGGTTCTCCAGAACCGGCATCTGGGAACCGAGCCTTAATCGGCTGAAGTTGAAATCTGGGAGCGCAGGCGTCGGCGATCAACTGTACTTTTGTGGACCCAATATCATCAGCGAGAGTCAACATATTGCGGTTCAGATTGGACGGAGCAGTGATGTCATCATCAAAGATTCGTCCCGACATGCGAACAACTGGAAAGCGGAGTAGTGCGTACAACGCAGACTGTGAGATGGCTCCGGCGCTAATTACGTCGATACGACCGAGATCGATGGCTCCTTCAGACCACGCGATCTTCCCAAAATCAAAGCTAGAAGTTCGAGACGTTTCAAAGAATATTTGACTTTTGGGGTCGCGCAACTCTAGGCGGCGCATGGCAAACTTGAAGGCCTCATTCGCGGCGAGAGCCGCGCTAATCATAGAACCGGCAGTCCAAGTACTTCGCCAAGCGTGCGACTCGGTTCTGGTTTCACCCATTTTCAGCGAACCGGCCCAATCTTCTCCACTCAGCCGCCAAAACAGCTGCTGACTGTCAAACTTCGTGTCGCCCAGCACAAATACGATATCGGGTTGAAATCCAAGATTGCGTCGCACAAAAGCACCGGCAATCACGTTTTCACTCAACGTCAGGAGCATCGCTCGCAATGGCCCCATCGTGAGTGGCGGCTGAGGGCCAACCATTTCGACTTCTGGAATACATAACCCCACCTGCATGCCCATCCTTCCCAGGAGTGATACCAGAGTGACCAGCGCAGTTTGACCACTATATGACAACAAGTTCTGCAAATCTGACACGCAAAGAACGCGAACAGATTGCAGGTTCAGGCAAATCTCGTCGTCAGTCAGGTCGTCGCTGACATAATCACGACTGAGCAATATCGTTCTTGTCAGTCCATCAAGAGCGGTCATGGAATCATTACCGCTTCCTGCGCGGATTCCAGTTGTTGCCAGTTGCCATTGGCTTGAAGTCGCCCAACCCAGGCCCTGCTCAAGGTAGGAGGACCAGCGGCAAAATCAGGTATGACGATTGAAAGAAAACCGTCCTGTGCAATGATCGGCCAACGGTCGTCTGTTGCGGAATGAAAGGCTTTGCCGGGGTGGGTGTGTACCTGGACCTTGACGCTACACTCGGAGGCCGCCAGCTCCTTCCAAAAGTCCGTGAGCCAATTACTGTCAACGTGATATCCATACGGCGAACGCTCGTGGACGGGGTGTTTGAGGCCGTCCACGATCTCGTCGCCAGCGGGGCCGGTCCAGAAGACTGCACATTCACATTCTCCCCGACCACAGTCCTCAAAGACCTGAAAGGTCGATGGCACGATGTTTGCCGCGAGTTTCAGCACCCCTCCCTTCACCGCATTGGGTCTCAGGAGAAGCAACTGACCGGGCTTTAACCCAGCGCGTTCTACAGTATCTGTTTCGGGTATCAGGCTTCCGTCTTCACGGAAGAGGGACAGGAGGTGTGGGTTTTGCGTGATTCCAAAGAGGGTGATTGCTCGTTGGAGCACCACTGTGACGTGCTGGTTTCGCTCGACATCAAGCGGCTTTGTTACGCCGTTGTAAACGATTTGAACCGCAAATTTCTCTTGATTCTCTTTTTCCTGTTCTTTCCTTTTTTCAACAGTATCGTTCATTCGGTGCCCCTCCTTAAGGGCGTAGGGATAATTTGATCTCTTGCTAATAGAACGCGAATGCGTGACATGCTGAAATAAGATCGCGACACTGCCAACGTTCTCACGTATTTCAAGCTCACGATGTGAGCGAAAGGAACGGCCCTGCCACGAAACACTGAGGCTGCCGATTCCCTAATGTTGCTTTGTCCGTGGTAGGTACGCCCGCCACTGGTAGGATGGGTTTTTCCGGCCCTCACAATGAAGAACTCTGAACCGTGACAATCGTGGCTGTCACGGTTTCGCGTTATAGATATGTGGCAGTATTGGTTCCTTGAATGGTTCCACCTTGCGATGACATGTCCGATTTCGAGCTGATCCGACGCATGGCGGACCAGAAGATCGACTTTGCGGGCGCCCGAAAGGCATGGGGGTATTTCTACGTTCGCCACCATGCGTCCTTGTTGCGCGTTTGCACATACGACTACGGATATCTGATTGGTAGGGAGGGAGTTGGCGATATTGTGCAGAACGCTTTTTTGAGAGCGTTTGAAGGCGCAACAACGTTCGATCATGCAGAGGCATGTGAAGCCGTAATCCAACAGCGCAAAGCTCGGAAGTGGATGGCCCGCATAGCGGAAAATCTCGTACGGGACCGCTACAGGGGACAACCAGAGGTACGCTTATTAGATGATGATGAGGATCTTGAGAAACTCGGCGGAACGACGGATGAGAGTTCGAGCCAAATTCAGGTGCCGGAGAGCAAGCGCCTAAAACTGCTAAAATCCGGCTTCGCCTTGTTATCTGATATCGAACAGACCGTGCTCCGGGCCACAATGTTCTGGTGGCAGGCAGGTCAGGAACACCAGCGGATGCCACATGCAGCGATGGAGGAGCTCTCAAAACAGGTTGGGAAATCGCCAGCGAACATCCGGCAGATTCGCTTGCGCTCGCTGGAAAAACTGGAGAAATACGTAAACGAGAATCTTCGCAATGAAAAAGCCGACTGACAACATATCCATTAGCATGCGTACGGTCGAAAGCGATTTAAAGACGCTTTTTCAAGCCGAAGACTGTTTCGCCCCGGATACAGGCCAGGACGAACCCGCACCAACGATAAATTTAGAACAAGCGGTGCAGCTTTTCGACAAGCTCAGGGCAGCGGACAGTGCAGTCACACGCTCATCCCGTGAAACGAATTGGAGCCACCCATCCGTTTTGACGCTCAATGATCCCGATCCCATGTCAGCGATTATCACGCGCGCTAGGATTATGGTGCTCAAAGCTATGGAACAGGGGTGGAGCGGGCCACCTTACAATCCTTTTGCCTTGGCAGAAATGCTGGGAATAAAGTTGCTGCCCACGGAAGACGTTTTAGACGCCCGAACACACAGTGACTCTTCAGGGCGGTTCACTATTGAGTTCAATCCTCAAAGGCCCGCAGCCAGGACGCGATATTCGATTGCTCATGAACTTGGACACACCCTTTTCCCTGACTGTGCCGCAGCGACGCGCAATCGGGCAACGCATCTAGAAATGAAGGAAGATGATTGGCAGCTGGAGTCTTTGTGCAACATAGCCGCGGCCGAGATTCTAATCCCGTTTGGGACCCTTCATGAGGAACTATCGATACGACCAAGCATTGGCCTTGTATTGGACCTTCGTCGGAAATATCTCGTATCTTGCGAAGCTATCGTCAATAGGCTTATCAAGTTGAGTGCGTACCCCTCCGTTGCTTTTTTGGCGAGACGTGATTCGGTGAAGTCTCGGTATTTTGTTGAGTATCGCATTGCATCCCCGGCCCTGCGAGACGAATTCGCGATCCATCGCGGATATGTTTTGCCGCATTCGAGTAAGGCCTCTGAGTGCATTGCGATTGGGACGAGGGGACACGAAGATGCACGATGGATCTCTGGTGGGAGATCGTGGTTTGTTGAGTATTTGGGAATTTCACCAAATACCGGTGAATCCTCTCCCCGCGTTCTAGGCTTGGCGTTCCCACCACTAGACGACTCCTTTAGAGTAACTGAACCCTTAAGATTCTTGCCCGGAGATGCTTCTGAGCCGTTCGGAGCCGAACCGAAACTCTTGCTTCAAGTGGTCAATGATCAAGCTCTGGTTTGGGGAGGCGGTTTTGCCAAGCAGGCTAGGAAGAAATGGCCCGATGCGCAAACACACTTCCGAGAGTGGGCCTATGGTCGCCGGAATCTGAAACTGGGAAATATTCATTCGGTGAGAGTCCTGCAAAATCTAACCTTAGTGAGCATGGTCTGCCAGCATGGCTTCGGCAAAGCTAGTTCAGGGCCCAGATTAAGATATGGTGCTCTCTTTTCAGCTTTGGACAAAGTTGCTGCACTTGCGGCAGAAGCAAACGCGACTGTTCATATGCCACGAATAGGAACCGGTGAGGCGGGTGGCAGCTGGAACATCATAGAGGGCATTATCCGAGAGACTTTAATCTCAAAGGGGATAGAGGTGACGATTTACGATTTGCATCCCCGGAGTCAGGACTTCCCACGACAACCTGCGTTCGAGTTTCCTCGAGACATGGTTGACGAGGTGATCTAGTTAGGAGACGGGCATGGCATTTCAAATCGTTTTGCTTTCGGGCAGTGTGGCCTCAGGCAAGACGGCATTGTGGCAACAATTGACGAAGAGCTTTCCCGCTGAACGCATACACGTTCTTAGAACGAAAAACGTGATGCGCGAACTTGCGCCAAAGAAGCTCGGGAGAGAATTGCCGGCCGAGCGGCGTGCGATGCAGGACTTCGGGGACCAGCTTGATCGGGACACTAGCGGGCAGTGGGTGAGAGACGCACTTACGAGTTTAGTAAACCAATATGTCAGTACGGAAGCATCCCCCATCTTCGTGGTCGATGCGGTTCGCATCCTGCGACAGGTAAAAGCTATACGTGAAGCATACGGCTTTTCGGTTAACCACATTCATCTGAAGGCACCAGAGCACGAGCTAGCGGCCCGATATAAACGCCGAAGCGGCGATTTACGTGAGCTGAAGTCGTTCAAAGATCTTGTGAGAAATCCAACGGAAGCTGCGGTGAATGAGTTGGAGAAGAGCGCTGACATCGTGGTTGATACACAGGCTTGCACTCCAGATGACGTACTAGTCAAGACGGCAACACACCTCGGGCTATTCACGCGAGAATATGAAAGACTGGTTGACGTCATTGTGGGCGGACAATATGGCAGCGAGGGCAAAGGTCACATTGCATCGTATTTGTCACGGGAGTACGCGGCGCTCGTACGGGTTGGCGGACCGAATGCGGGTCACAAGGTGTTCCTCAAACCGGGACCTTACGTACATCACCAATTGCCATCGGGGACTCTGCGCAACCCCGCTGCAAAACTGATAATTGCACCCGGTGCGGTAGTCAATCCTGAGTCGTTGTTAAGAGAGATTCGTGAATGCAAGGTCGACCAGGAGCGCCTCTCAATTGATCCACAAACCATGATTATTACCGAAAAGGATTGCAAGTCTGAGACTGGGCTGCAACAGCGTATCAGTTCAACCGGACAAGGTGTAGGGGCTGCCACGGCGAGAAGAATTCTGGATCGAGGCAAAAGAGTTCGGCTGGCAAAGGATGTGCGCGAATTGATGCCGTTCGTGCGGGACAGTTGGGAATTGCTGGAACAGATATACAAGTGTGGAGGGCGCGTTCTAGTCGAGGGAACGCAGGGTACCGGATTGAGCATTTTTCATGGCTCCTATCCGTATGTGACATCCCGTGACACAACTATCAGTGGGTGCCTGTCCGAGGCAGGCATACCCCCCACCAGGGTACGAAAGACGATCATGGTGTGTCGGACATATCCAATACGGGTACAGAACCCACCTGGCGGCACATCCGGCCCCTTACGACAAGAGCTTGATTGGGAAGAGATTGCGAGACGCGCAGGAGTTCCCGTAAAGGAAATAAAGACTAACGAGCGAACGTCAACCACCAACCGTGAGCGGCGGGTTGGTGCGTTCGACTGGGTGCTCCTAAGAAAGAACTCGGCTCTCAATGGCCCAACAGACATAGCCATCACTTTCACGGACTATTTGAACCCGGTAAATGCGGGAGCTCGCCGATACGAACAGCTTTCGCCCGAGGCAATTCGATTCATAGAAGAAGTTGAGCTTGTCGGAGCGGCCCCGGTGTCATTGATCTCAACGCGGTTTGATTTCAGAAGCATTATTGATAGAAGGACGTGGCGCATGTGACTTTTGGATAGTATATTCCAGTCTCTTCAATTTTGAGTCGGGGGTGTAGCCTGTTAGTCGCCAGTTACGCCAGTGCGCGACCGTATTTGTTTCACCTCACGCACCGAGACAATCTCAACCACATACGTGAGTTGGCTCGTCTGTTTCCGGCAGCGGTTTTAATGGAGCGCGCGAAGCAAGCCGATCTGATAAGGACCTTGCGACGCGGTTCCAGGCAAGTTAGCGTTGAGGGCAGAACAATTGTGATTCGCGATCAAGACAAGTTGCATCGAGGAAATACGGGAGTACCAAGCGGATACACCTTTGAGGATCTCATCGAAAGTCTTAACAGAAGAATCTTTTTTTGGCCAGGTGCTAGTGGAGGTCCGATCCCGTATGGACGACGGCACTTTGAACGGTATGAACAAGAGCACCCTGTAATTCTTCGAGTCGAGTTTCAATCGGTGCTTAATGCTAACCCGTCGGCTAGCCCACTCTATTGCCGCTACAATTCAGGCTCTCCCAGATGTTCGGATGGAAAGAAGAGTCCTCGCGGCCCTAATACATTCTTGTCTGCCATTGATTTCCACGAAACACCAAGCAAAGTCGTAGAGGTAACATTTGACACTGAAATCATGCTGCCCCCAACGACACAGTTCGGTGCGCATCCATCCGGACCATGGAAGAAGCTAATATAGCGCCTCATTATGAATTCAAATGACAAATCGAACAATTCAGATCAAGATCTCCACTCAATATTTATCGAAGAACTTCGCCAAATGCGAACGGATACGCTCAGACTGAACAGCGGCGTAGTCGAGCATATGAGAGCATTTCAGCAGGAGGACGATTCCTTTAGAACATTGCCTTCTTCAAAACCCCTTTCTGAAGATCGCGATATTAGCGTGGGCTCGACCTGCACCGCATTCATGGCCCTTTTAGCAACGAAAACTCACAAAGAGTTCCTCTCCAAACGAGTGGGGGTTCCTACCAAGACGAAAAGTGATTTCGCCGAGCTATTTCGGAGACTTGTTTCCACGAAGTGGGACAGTTCCGGACTGCCGGATGGAAACGCGTTCACAACTGCGTTGGTGGTCCGAACGGCCGGCTTCGTCGTAAAGAACAAGATTCTCTCGCCTGAAGAAGTCGGTGCGCTAAAACATGGAAGACATTCAACTAAGAACGAGGAAGGGATCGATGCTGTCGATGAGACTGTCGCGGACAAACCCCTGCTAGAGATTATCCAGTCGCGAGCAAAAGGGGGAGGTGAATCCTTCGCCGTCAGCAAGTATCCAGCAAAGGCAACGATTGTTTATTGGTTTTTGGACGGTGCGATCAATGCGGGAGCATCAATTGACGATTATCTTACAGAGATCGCTTCGTGGGCTACGCGGGAATTCAATAAGCAGCTAATTTATGTTTCAGCTGGAAACGATGCTCTCATGGATCCACCGGAACTGGCGATGGCTGCATGCCTGATAAAACGAATACATCGGTTATGCAATGACAGGCCAGAATTGGCAAAGATTAGCAGGTCGCTACCATCCGAGATAGAACTGACGTTCGCGGTGGAACGAGTGATATCTGAGCAGTCAAGGTCTGGGATCTGGCACAGGTATTTTCCACTTTTTCATTTTCCTCTCGGTCGCGGAGCGGCTGATTATTGTTTTAGTTTCGAATTCTTGGAGGCGATCCTGGGTGAATTCGGTTCCGCTGTACTGCGAACGCGAGAACTCCTTTCTTATTTTAGACGTTCCCTGACATGGTGCGATAGCCATGTACTGCATTTCGTAAAAAGTAAAGATGCGCATTATCGTGGATGGAACTCTGGCGGAGAGGTCAGGACACTCGCGGATGGAATGCCGGAAGCGTGGGCCACAGCGAGCGTCCACATGTTCTTAAGTCAGCTTCATCGGAAGATCAGTGACCTGCTCGACCAGCTAGTCCTCGCCAAATTTGGTTTTGATCGGATTGCAACGGTCCCGTCCAAAGATGACTTCAAGGGGCTTATCGACATCAAGATTGAGTTCCCGGGCGAGCCCTCCACCTGGCTTCTCACTGTTCTTGAGGACGAACTGATAGACAATGCAACTAGATCGATGACCTTGGATGATTTCACATTAGGTGTTCCTCGATCCGCACTTTTTTTTGGCCCACCAGGAACATCGAAGACAAACCTAGCGAAGTCGATAGCGGCGTATGTTGGCTGGCCGATCGTGATAATCACACCGTCGCATTTTCTCGGCAAAGGCTTGGAGCAAGTGCATGCACAAGTCGATGAGGTGTTTCGTGACCTCATGGATTTGCGGAAGACGGTGGTGCTGTTCGATGAGATGGATGCACTCGCCCAGACACGAGAGGAAGACCCTGAAGGGAAAAGCGGAGAGTCTCTTGATGTTACTCGACAGCTTCTGACGACAAGTATGTTGCCGAAATTGTCTGATCTGTGGAACAAGGCAGGAGTTGTTTTCCTGATGGCGACAAACCACAAGCAGCACCTTGATCCTGCGATCACACGAGCCAATCGATTCGATCTCCTTCTTTGTGTGGCTCCTCCACCGTGGACGGCTAAAAGGTCTGCGGACAAACTCGATAGGATCTTAAAGATTGTGAATGCTGCGCAGGTTGAGAAGGAACTTGAACGATTGGTGCCAGAGGCATCGCAAACGGAAGGGCTATTGGGTCTGTTTACTGTGTCGGAATTAGGGATCTTTTTCGACTATCTGCGTCGTAAAGCCGAGGCAGATGGCTTGGCAAGTGTGCTCAAGAAATATAGAACTGCTTCCGAATTCTCGACAGTGGTCAAAAAGTGGGCCAAGAGTGTCATGGCCCTTCGCGAGGGAACACCAGCGAGGGCAGAATACGACAAGGATGTCAATGAGTCACGAAGGCAGTACTACCGTAAGGAGAAGGAAAAGCCCGAGCCTAATGCACTCCCGCCTACGGGACAACAAGCGAGCGTGGGCTTGAATCGTAGCCCGAAGCCGGTGAAAACGCCAACAAAACAAAAACACAGATAATGGGTTGTCTCAGGGTTTCGGAGAACTGTTTTGTCCAGAATGCGTTTCGAGATGTCCGTCGTTCAAGATCATGCCAGGAAGACGGGCAATTGCAAATGTTTTTTGTCATCTTAATCGCTCGATAGAGCTAATCATTCCAAATAGTAGATCGTCGACTTGCCACCTTAGATCCTCTAGCGTTCCGGAATTTGAGATCAGATAATCCGCGTCACCCCGAATAAAGGTTGCGGTGCGATCAGCAGGACTCGCGTTCGTTGGTCGTTTCTGCCCAAGTTTGGTTTTCTTGGCAAGCCGGTCTCGAATGGTGGCATCACTGCAATCCACAAACCAAGTTATCAGGGGTCTTGTGGGCAGACATTTGCGATCGATGTCACGTGCGCCTCGGAAGGAGTCGACGACAATGGGGCCCTCCAATTGGAGCACCAATTCAGTGAGCTTTTGTCTTAGAGGTTCCTGCCTGTACTTGTCTAGAATAACGGCACCAAACTCTTGCAAATCCTTCTCTGTGATAGCGCCCGGATCGGTAACGCTCTCGAAAAGTCTTTCCTCTCGTGGGCGCTTTACATCATCGAGCAACAGATCGGCAATTATGTTGCGCGTTCGAACCCACTGGAACCCATAGAAGACGCTGAGATAACGTGCGACAACAGACTTGCCGGCTCCAGTTTTTCCCGCAAGGCAGATCACAGGTGCTGATTCAAATGTGAGGGGTGCGACTTTCGGTACGATCAACTGCGCTTCGCTCGGAATCCCCATGGGCTCAAAGAATCCCGCTTCGAAATATCTGCCGACAATGGCTGAGGTAATTGCGTCCATCTCGTCGTGGGATCGGGTTTCAAGGCCGGCCCCCGTCAGTCCCAAGCGCCGAAGGCCTTCTCGCAGTAACCCTAAGCTCTTTTGCTTGCGCGGAATACACAGAATGTCTTGGGCAGCACCGGGATATGATTCGATAACACGCGGTGCTTGGCTCAGTTGCTCGATGGCACGCCGCAGGCGAATGCCTCGCAATGTCAGATTTTCCATCGAGTCGATCAACGAAGGGTACGCCGGAATACCTATGCTGGCGAGATCGTGTTCAGCTACACGCATGATCCCCGCCTTTGGATCAATTGTGTCGCCTCCACCTGGTAGACCCAGAGGGGAATCGATGCTCACTATTCCGGGTTTGTTTTCTTCGATATAACGCAGAATCTCCTCATCGGAAAATAATGAACAGGTCTCCACAGAAAACTCATCAAGAACCGCAACTCCAGTTGCTTTGTCCCCGGCCGTTAGATCAATACCAACGACTCGTGATCCGACAGGAACGCTGCGAGGCGGCTGAATGTGCGCACGAAGCAATGATCGCCGTGTGGTTTTGCCTTCCTGAAAGTCAAGGCTGCCTTGCGCCACGAGATTGTTTGTCGGTAAATGTTGTCGCTCTTCTCTGCTTTTTCGGACCCAACAACTGAGCTCTTCGTACGACAACCGGTTCAGCACGGTACATTCTTTGAGACGACGAAGTGCCGCGTCTCCAAAACGAAGGTTTATAAGGTGTGATCGAGAGTGCGAGTCAGAACCAATTGAAATGGCGCAGCCGGCATCAATTGCTTTCTCCAGCAATTCCAACGGCAAATCCAACCGCGAGGGAAAACAGTTGAGTTCGACCGCAACTCTCCAAGCAGCACATTTCTTGAATACTTCGGTCCAAAGTACCTTTGCTGGTTGACGGAGATAGTCTGGCACTCCGGGCGTGCCAACAACGGCCGATGTTGGATGAGCGAGAATATCGATACAACCAGATTCAATCGCCCTAAACAGGCGGTCAGTATTTGTTTGAGCATCTTCAGACCAGTTTGAATGCACCGACGCAACTACCAGATCGGCAGCAGCGAGGATCGAATGGGGGAGATCGAGAGCGCCGTCTCTCAAAATGTCAACTTCAATGCCATGCATAACGCGGCAAACCGGCATTGCGAGAGTCAGTGCGTTCGCTTGTCGCAACCACAAAAGTGGCGTAAGGCCACCCTGCAGCTTACTGCTTCGGCTGTGATCGGTAACCGCGAAGTACTGTAAGCCTCTAGCAGCGGCGGCCAGTGCCATTGTGTTTACAGAAGCATTGCCATCTGACCACGCTGTATGCAGATGCAGGTCAGCCAAGAGATCACTGGGATAAATTGATGCGAGGGGATCGAGGGTCTGTGCCAGGTCTGCAATGTTGTCGGATGCGCACGGTTCGGGCTTCAATTGGACGCGAAATCCCCAGCCCATTTGATGTCGAATGTGAATGCTAGTGTCATCCAGCTGAGAGTGATAGGAAAAATGCTTCTCGTGTTCTAAAGCTTTTTCGACCGCAATTCCAAGTGAGTCCGATGCACCGTTTGTCGCAACAGATAGGGGCCCGTCAACAGGTTTAAATGGGTCCGAAATTCCAGATAGTTCCCAGCGGGCAGTGTGGAGACCGTACTCTTGCAATTTGTTCAGGAAGCGCAACATGGGGGGAATAATGTGCGCCGTTTGCCAGGGCCCATCATTGCTGGTGTGGTAGAGCCGTGCAACTCGATCAGGGTCGACATCAAGGCCTGCGATGGACTGGTGCAACCAATCCTCCGCTGAACAGCCAGGCGAGAGCGTAGCTGCGATCTTGCTTGGACCCAAACCGCGTACTGATCGCAATCGCAAACAGCGGTCGTGTTGTTCGGTTCGGTATGAGTGAAGTTCAGGTACCGTTCCGCTAAGTCGAATATTGGTCAAATACTGTCGGATTCGCACCGAGGGAACGTAGTCGAGGTCTCCGTCCTGGATGGTACCTTCGAGCCAGCGGTCAATCGTCGATCCATAGCCATCGAGACTATACCCGGCACGCCACAGCGAAAATGTTCGGAATTTTGGTACTTCATTGCCCCTAGCTAATGCATCGACTTCGATCAGAAATGCAAGGTCGTATAGAGGCTGAGCGTATTCAAAATCCCTGAGACGGAAGTATTCCTTGGATATTGTTGTGGCGTTATTTGGTTCGTGAATTTCCTTCGAGCGTCTTGAAATAGGTCTCTTCAATCGATTCCTTGATTGTTTCTTGGTCCACGAGCGAGGCAAAGCGGTACAAGACCCGGCGGTCCAACAAAATCACACTTCACCGGCATTCTCGCTCGTCTCGCCGCATAGCAGTCGCAAAACGCCCCATTGGCGACATTCAGTTTAACGTAGAAACGGGGAGGAATTGGGACTTCGAAGGACGTGTGAAAGCGGAAAGTTGTTGAACCGCTAAAGCCGAGCGAGGTCGTGCTGGATGCGGGCGAGAATTTTGTCCAAAGGAATCTGGCCGCGATAGTAAAGTGGCGCAGTTTTTCGGTATTCCGCTTCGAATTGTTTCCGAATGTTCTCGTCGACATTTTCATAGCCCTAGCCCGATTCCCTGCGCGACGGATGAACTTTGATTCATTTCCAAGGCGGAGGTTTTCGAGCTATCAGCTCCGAGTTGGGGGCCGAGTTTTGCCATGTTGTCGGTGAAGAGCGTGGCTTCGTGACTGGCGCGGGAGATGGAGACGTAGCCGAAGCGGGAGTTGAGCAGATCCGGGTGGACGCTCGTATCGGCGTGAACGAGAACGCGTTCCGCAGTGAGGCCCTGGGAGCTGTGACTGGTGACGGCGTAGCCGTGGTCGAAATGACGATGATCTCTGGCGTTAAACTCGATCTGGCGGTTGTTGTCGAGGCGCGCGGTAATCTGGCCATCCGGCGCAATTGACTCGATTACGGCAAGATCGCGATTGGCAACGCCCAGCGATTTTTCGGGGGCGGTGAATTGGACGCGGTCGCCAACGGAGAACTGGCGGTCGATCTCCCGATAGACACTGACACCCGTCAGACGGCGAGGATCGTAGGTGGCAAGCTCTTTATTTGCTTTCTGGACCGTGAGCTGGTTTGCGGCCGGGTTGATCGCGACGACCGATGCGTAGGCGGCAGCTTCGATTCCGATGGCTTTGCTGCCACGCGTGTAGCGAACTACGTCATCAATCTCGTAGTGGCTTGCCCAAGACCGTTCGGCTCCGGTCATGTCCTGACGCTGAACTAGGACACGGAAAGTGTGATCTTCTGGGCGAACGGTTCCGATGGCTTTCAATTCCTGGCGAACCGCGACGTTCAACTGGCGGCGGGAAGCATTGTCGGGTGAGACGATGAGAGTGTTCTTGGGCGATTCGACGTAGGTCTTGGCGATAGCACGGACACGCTCTTCCCGGTTGGGAATTTCCTTCACCCGGCCCTGCTGTTGGAGTGCGTCGAGCGCAGCGGAGACTTGGCCCGTCGCCAGCATTTCCACGACGGATTTCAGAGCCGGGTCTTGCTGGCGAACGATCTCATCGAGCTTGGCCGTGTGCATTCCGGCTTCCTGCAGTTGCTCGAAAGGGCGGCCTGCTTCGACACCCTGATGTTGGCGGATATCGCCGATCAAAAGCACACGATCATTGGCTCCAATCCGCGAGAGAAATTCGCGGATCTGATTAGTGCTGGACAGGCTCGACTCATCGACGAAGTAGAAGCGCCTCT
>Ga0182024_10016706_pt1 | contig 13882 bp, 10 predicted proteins | sample P32metaG_FD_120480 | JGI IMG/M metagenome (GOLD analysis project Ga0182024, IMG submission 120480) | Permafrost microbial communities from Stordalen Mire, Sweden - P3-2 metaG (Illumina Assembly) | ecosystem: Environmental > Terrestrial > Soil > Wetlands > Permafrost | place: Sweden: Stordalen... | reverse complement strand
TGGCCCGTGGAGGCTGGCGGACTCTCCGGCGCTTCATTTCGCGCTGCCTAATGCCTATTTCGACTCGCTCGGGATTCCAAGATTGACTGGCGGCCGATAGCTTAACCCGCCGAACCTCCCGGTACGGACCCGTACGCCGGGTGGTGTGACAGGGAAAGCTGGTGACAGCCTACCTATGTTCATTTACGGGCACTTGGGAAACGGCTTAACCCGCGTGATTTGGGGTCACGAGACTCCCGGTTCGAATCCGGGGTGCCCGACCAAGTTAGTTGGCTTAGTAAGTACGGCGCCAGAAGTGTGTGCGTGCTCTTTGACAATTGAATGAGTAGCAAGCGGGCATGGCCGAATGCTTTAGGCGCTGGTCTTCCAAACCAGTTACCCGGGTTGGATTCCCGGTGCCCGCTCCAAGTTTTTGATGGTAGTCAGGCCGGAATCGTTTAATGGCAGGATGGGCGGCTTGTATCCGCCAGGTGAGCGTTCGACTCGCTCTTTCGGCTCCAGTCTTGTTCCGGGTTAGCTCAAGCGGCAGAGCACCGCATTCGTAACGCGGAGGTTTGTGGTTTCGATTACCACACCCGGATCCATTTTGTAGTGCTGGCGTAGCTCAGTTGGCAGAGTGCCGGACCGGTATTCCGGAGACGCGAGTTCGATTCTCGCCGCCAGACCCATGTCGGCCACGCTCTCCGGGTGGGCGCCGCTCTGATACAGCGGTTTCAACGTGGTTCGATTCCACGGGCCGGCACCAGGTTCTTTGATGCGGTGAGGACGGTTCCAGGTCGCTCTCATAAGGCAGGCTGTTAGCGGGTTCGACTCCCGCCGCCGCTACCAATATCGGGCAAGTCGTTCAACGGGAGGATCGTTGGCCTGCACCCAACAGATGAGGGTTCGATTCCCTCCTTGTCCACTAATTTCGGAGTGGTAGCTGAGACGGACTAGCACCGGCCTGAAAAGCCGGCCACGGAGATTCGAGCGCTCCCCACTCCACCAGATGTGACCGTGGCCGAGTGGATTAGGCGTGCGGCTGTGAACCGCACTACGAGAGTTCGATTCTCTCCGGTCACCCCAATCGATAGGGAGTTCGGTTAGTGGTAAGCCGCCAGTCTTTGAAGCTGGCATCCAAGGTTCGATTCCTTGACTCCCTGCCACAGCCGGGTAGTTCAGTTGGAAGAACGGCAGTCTCTGTAGCTGCATGTCGCTGGTTCGAGTCCAGCCCCGGCTGCCACAGTCTCACGCGGGTATCGTTCAAAGGACAGGACAGAACGCTACGAACGTTCAGATTGGGGTTCAAATCCCTGTACCCGTACCAGGTCATCGAGCCATCGCCCAAAGGACAGGGCACGGCCCTCCGAAGGCTGAAATTCTGGTTCGAATCCAGATGGCTGGACTACGCGATGTAGGCCGAGTGGCGAGGCACTTGATTGTCGATCAAGCCGAGGCGGGTTCGATTCCCGTACATCGCGCCATTTTTTCACGAGGCTGTTGGCAAGAGGTTTAAGCCGCTCGCCCCCTGTGCGGACCCACCAGTTTTTTGGCGGCTCGCCTAGTTGGTATGGCACCTGGCTGTTAACCAGACATAAGCTCGGTTCGAATCCGAGGCCGCCAGCCAGTTTGTGACTTGGCCCAGTAGCGCAACGGTAGCGCGGCTGTCTTATACACAGCGTCCGCGGTGGTTCAACTCCATCCTTGGTCACCATGCCGGGGTTGTCGTCTGGTGACGGCGCTTCTCCTACAAAGAAGATCAGTGGAGTTCGATCCTCCACCCCGGCACCAGTTCGGGACGTATGCCGAGATGGCGCGGCACCGGACTTTTAATCCGGACAAGGGACAGTTCGAGTCTGTCACGTCCCACCAGGGCCAATCGTCTAAGCGGCGCTATCGCCAACCGCACAGCTTCTGCACGTTGTTGCTTGATCCGTAACTCAGCCTTGACACTTGTCGGGGTTTGTTCCAATCTATTGGTGTTCCCGCGAAAGAGATCGTTCCTCATTCAACTGACTATACTTTGCCTTTATGAGTCCAAAACCTACCGGTTCACAAAAAAGGCCTCCGGGAGCAGGGCTTTTCGCCTTGCTCAAACCATACCGGCAGCTGGTCGCCATACTCGTCATACTGACGATTGCCGGGAACGGGCTTACCCTAGTAGTGCCCAAACTCATCTCCCGCGCCATCGACGCCTACACCCAGCGGGCCTTTGTCCTCTCGACGGTAGTGCTCGAATTCCTCGTCGTCGCGGTCCTGGTGTTCGCTTTGAACTATCTGCAAAACATCACGCAGACCTACGCTTCCGAGCGCGTGGCGCGAGATCTGCGCACGCGATTGGCCGCCAAGATCGCGACCCAGTCCTACAGCAGCATCGAGAGGCTCACGCCGGCCAAACTCCTGACGAACCTCACTTCTGACGTCGACGGCGTCAAGCTGTTCGTTTCCATGGCGGTCGCCACCATCGTTAGCTCGCTCTTCCTGATCGTCGGCGCGAGCGTAATGCTGCTCACCATCAACTGGCGTTTGGGGCTGAGCGTTTTGGGTGTGGTGCCTGTGGTCGGCGGCACCTTTTTCTTCGCGCTGCGGAAGGTCCGTGTTCTGTTTCGGCGCGGGCAGGAAGCCATCGACTGGCTGAACCGCGTCATCAATGAAAGCATCCTCGGAGCTACGCTCATCCGCATCCTCAACTCTCAGCGCTTCGAGGCTGAAAAATTCAGCGCTGCGAACACCGAGTCCAAGGATATTGGACTCGCCATCCTCCGCGTCATGTCCGCCATGATCCCGGCCATCACCCTGGCGGTCAATCTGGCCACAATCATCATTCTGCTGCTCGGCGGCCGCTTCGTGATCCAGGGCAGTATGACGCTCGGAGATTTCACCGCGTTCAACAGTTATCTCGCGCTTCTCATCTTTCCCATCATCCTGCTGGGATTCATGAGCAACATTATGGCGCAGGCGGGCGCATCCTATATGCGGCTGGGCGCAGTTCTGATGGCGCCGGAGTCCAAGAAATCCGGCACGCTGCGGCCGGCTCTTCGCGGCGACCTCGCCATCGATAATGTTTCGCTCGCCTTTGGCGACAAGGAAGCCCTCAAGAACGTTGCGTTCTCGGTCAAGGGCGGAACGAAAACCGCCGTGATTGGCCCCACCGCTGCCGGAAAGACGCAGTTGCTGTATGTGCTCATCGGGCTGCTCGAGCCGACTTCCGGAACCGTCACCTACGATGGCGAACCGCTCGACGCCTATGACAAAGAAGCCCTTCACCGGCAGGTCGGCTTCGTGTTTCAAGACAGCATCCTGTTCAACATGACGCTCCGGGAGAACATCGCTTTCAGCGCGGACATCCCGGACCAGGATCTGGAAAAGGCGATTGCGGCCGCGGAGCTGCGCGATTTCATCGGGACCTTGCCGCAGGGCCTCGACACGGTGGTCTCCGAGCGCGGAACCACCCTTTCCGGCGGTCAGAAGCAGCGCGTGATGCTGGCCCGCGCGCTGGCGCTGAATCCCAAGGTGCTGTTGCTCGACGATTTCACCGCCCGCGTCGATACCACCACCGAACGCGCCATTCTGCGGAACATCCACGAACAATATCCCGGCATCACTCTGATCTCGGTAACGCAAAAGATGGCGTCGGTGGAGAACTACGACCAGATCATCCTTTTAATGGAAGGCGAGATGCTCGCCACCGGAACCCACGCGAAGCTCATGGAAACTTCGCCGGAATACGTGCAGATCTACGATTCGCAGCGGAGCACCAATATCTATGAAGTACAAGCTTGAAACCACCAACCCGTTCGGTGGGAAGCGCTCCCTGCGCGCCGGGATCAAGCGCTTCGTGCCGTTGATCGTTCCGGAGCGCGGTTACCTCGCGGTTGCGGTGGCCGCCATGCTGGTCAGTTCCGGCGCAACCCTGGTCGGCCCGATCATTATCGGCCGTGCGGTGGATACCTTCGTCCGGCTGAAAGACAGCCGCGGCCTGCTGCTATCCTCGGTCATATTGCTGGCCGTTTACGCAATCGGCATAGTCGCCAGCTATACCCAAATCCGCACCATGGGCGGCGTGGGACGGCGAGTGCTGTTCAGCGTGCGCAATGAGCTCTTTGCGAAACTGCTGGATTTGCCCCTGGCGTTCTTCACCGAAAACAAGGCCGGAGACCTGATTTCGCGCGTCAACAACGACACCGATAAACTGAACCAATTCGTGGCGCAGGCCCTGATGCAGTTTGTCAGCAGTCTGTTTCTGATGACGGGCATGGCCGTGTTTGTCCTATCGCTCAACCTCCGACTGGGAATCGCGGCTCTTTTGCCCGCCATCGGCGTGTTCGCCGTCACCAAGGCCAGTGGCGCGTGGGTGAGACGCCGGAACATGCGGAGCATGCAGACACTGGGCGGGTTAAGCGCCGAGGTTCAGGAAAGCCTCCACAACTTCAAAGTGATTGTGGCGTTCAACCGGCTGGATTATTTCCAGCGCAGATTCAAGACCGCCAACGATACCAACTACACTGCTTCCGTATCGGCCGGTTTCGCCAACAACATATTTATGCCCATGTACGGCTTTGCGCACAACCTGGCGATGCTGCTGGTGGTGGCGTACGGCATCATTCTGATCGGAGCGTCGGAAACCACGGCCGGCCTGCTGATCGGATTCTTGCTCTACGTCAACAATTTCTATGGGCCGATGCGGCAACTGGCAACCGTGTGGTCGTCCTACCAGCTCGCGCTGGCGGCGCTCGATCGCATCTCCGAAGCGCTCGCGCTCGAGTCGGACATGCCGGTATTGGCTGCGGGTCCGCCCGAATCCACTTCGGTTCTCCAATTCCGGAAAGTTCATTTCCAGTATCCCGGCGGCAAGGAAGTTCTGCACGACATCACGCTAGAACTGGAGAAAGGGAAAGTTTACGCGCTGGTCGGCCCGACCGGAGGTGGGAAGACGACCACGGCTTCGCTCATGGCCCGCCTGTACGATCCCAGCGCGGGCTCGATTTTCCTCGACGGCCGTGACATCCGGTCGGTACCCCTGGACGAACGCGCGCGCAAGATCGGCGTGATTCCGCAGGAACCCTTCCTCTTCACCGGGACGGTTCGCGACAACATCGTGTACGGAAACGAAGATTACGCGCATTGCTCGACCGAACAGCTCGCCTCGGTCTTAGAGAAATCCAATCTCTCGAGCCTGCTCGCGCGCTTCTCGGAAGGTTTGGAGACGAAGGTCGCCAGCAGCGGCAACAGCATCAGCTTGGGCCAAAAGCAGCTGATCGCATTCATGCGCGCCGCCCTGCGGAGTCCCGAGCTGCTAATTCTCGACGAAGCCACCGCCAACATCGACACCGTCACCGAGCAGCTTCTCGAGGAGATTCTGGCCAAGCTCCCCCCGCAAACCACCAAGGTCATCATCGCGCACCGTCTGAACACTATTGACAAGGTAGACCAGATCTTCTTCGTGAACTCCGGAGCCATCGCACTCGCCGGCTCGATGGAACATGCCCTAGAGATGCTGCTGCATGAGAAGAGGGCAAGTTAGGCGCCGATTTGCCAATGTTTCCAAAACTCGGTCCTAACTACGGCTTGAGGAATGCCGCAGCTCTAGTTGCCCTTCTTGCGGCGAGCGTCACCATTGGCGCGCAACAGCCGGGTCCAACGAAGAAGTTTCATCTACAGGACGCCAGTATTAGCGATATCCAGCGCGCGATCGTAGCCAAACAGATCACTAGTGTGGGCCTCGTCGAGCTGTACCTGAAACGGATCAAGACTTACAACAACACGTGCGTGAACGAGCCGATGGGAATTCTCGGACCGATTACCACGATTCCGCACGCAAGGCAGGTCAACGCGCTCTCGACCTTGAACCTGCGGCCGTCAGCGCGCAAAACCTGGGGTTTCGATGATCGTAAAGCGCGCAGCATGACGGACACCGTCGATAACGATCCGAACATGCCTGATGCGCTAGAGGTCGCGGCCGCTCAGGATCGGCAACTTAAGCAGACCGGCAGGCTGGTTGGCCCACTCCATGGAGTCGTGATGGCGATCAAAGACCAGTACGACACATTTGATTTGCGCACGACGTCTGGCGCCGATGTGCAGTACGCGAACGACCGCCCTCCGCAGGACGCCACGTTCGTCAAGCGGCTGCGGGATGCGGGAGCGATCATTCTGGCGAAGGCGAATCTGGCCGAATATGCAACCGACGGTGCCCGTAGTTCCTTTGGCGGGACTTTCTGTAATCCGTACGACACGGAGCGTGAGCCCGGCATGTCGAGCGCCGGCTCGGCGGCATCGGTAGCAGCAAACCTGGTGACCTGCGCGATCGGTGAGGAAACGGTCGTGTCGATCCGATGGCCGGCGTCCGTCAACAGCCTCGTTGGGCTGGCGCCGACGCAAGAACTAGTCAGCCGGAAAGGAATGATGGGCGCGGGCCTGAGCATGCGTACCGGCCCGATTTGTCGCAACGTGCCAGATGCGGCAAAGATACTGGACGTGATCGCCGGCTACGACCCAAACGACGAGATGACCGTGTTTAGCATCGGACGCAAGCCGGTGCAGCCGTATCCCAGCTTCGCCACGGCGCGCCGGCTCGAAGGTGTCCGGATAGGCGTGATTCGTGAGTACATGGCGAAGAAACTGTTCGCGAAGGCCGACGAGGAAAGCATTGACATTGTCGAGCACGCCATCGAAGATCTTCGTAAGCTCGGCGCTACGATCGTGGATCCGGGTCCGGAAGGCGCATTATTCCAAAGCTGCATCGCACGTCATGCGCCTGAACTTTTGAACAGCGCATTCACACGTCAGTATCCGGAACTGTTCCCAGTCGATGCCACCGGCCAGCCCCAAGGCGATCACACGGCCACGCTTCTGGATATGCACGCCGATCCGGCGCGAGTGCCGCAAAGTCTTTCGCTGCGCACCCTCAACGGACTGGGTGTTGAGGGCGAAGGCAAATACATGATGAACGAGTACCTGCGAGCACGTGGAGACGCCAATATCAAGACCAGCCGAGACCTGATCGAGAAGGCTAGGTTCTACGACGATCCTAACTTCCCCGATCGCAAACAGGCAAGACAGGCCGCGGAACGCGCCACCAGGTTGGACACTTCGGCACGCCTTCAGACTCGCTTCGCGCTTCAAAATCTTTTGCTGCAGTGCATGCAGGAACAACGGCTCGATGCTCTAGTCTCGCCTATGTCCACTGTCCCACCGCGAAAGCTCACGGCGCCGCGCGAACCAAACGTGAACGGCCGCTCTCCGATTGGCTGGTCGCTGATCGGTCAGCAGGGTTTCCCTGCTATCACCGTACCCGCGGGTTTTACGACCGAGATCTGGGATCGAGTGCGCGATGCTAACGGCAGCACGCGCCTGGTCGGCCCGGTACCTGCCAAGCTGCCCGTCGGCGTCGACTTCATCGCTCGTCCGTTCGACGAAGCAATGCTATTCCGTATAGCCTCGGCTTTCGAAGCAGCAACCCGGCATCGCAGGCCGCCACCCGACTTTGGACCATTGCCTGACGAACCGTAGCCCGCGGCGGTCCGCAGAGCAACTCGCGGAAGGTTAGGCCGCGAGCGCCCGCCGACTCCGGGCCCAGCTACCCACTGCCGCGCTGGCGTAGCTTAGAATCGCAATCGTCAGGCCCATGCCGAAGAGTGTCCAATGGAAGGGATACGGCATTCCACCTTCCCCAATGTTCCGGTAGTCGACCGTGAACGACACGATGATTGTGATGGCCCCGACCACAATTCCGATCCAGTTCCACCAGCCTATACGTATGGGGTTGTGGATCGCCTCGCGCCGCAAGTGCCAGATGCCCGCGCCGATCATCGCCGCCGACACTACAACCGGCGCGAGCACGGGACTGACCCAGGGTACCGGGATGATGAACAGAATATCCCAGGTGAACGGCGATGCGGGCCAGTCCAGCAGCATCTTGAGAAACAAATAGAAGGTGATATCCCACGTCCCAAACGCGATCACGAATGCAGCCGCCCACTCGCCTGGATCTTTGGCGATGGCCAAGGCAGTGCCCGCCAGCATGACAATTGTCGCGGCTTCCCGTCCGATCTCGATCAGCAGCACCCGGTACTGCTCGGGGTCCGCAGCGGCCACTTGTCGGCGCGTCAGAAGAGGGAAGAGATCCCCGCGCGGCCGGTCCGGGTAGAAGCGCCGCCGGACCGGTTCATGTAGAAAACGCAGGTAGCTGACCACGGCGGCTTCCAGGTACCCGAAAGCCGTGCCGAACAGCAGCAGTGCAATCACGGTTTGCTTCCATGGGACAATCCGGTGAGTTCGGTCCATAGGGCTTAGACTGTAGGCTACCCCCAAGAATCCGCAGTTGTCGAGCCTGCCATGCCAGTTGGGTTGGCATGCAAGTTGGCGCACGAGCACGGGCGGTAGGTAGCACAGGCATTCCTGCCTGTCTCTGGTTCAGAGCGCCGTCAGACACACACAGGCATCAAAACCGGACACAGGCCGGGAGGCCTGTGCTACCACCCCAACACGCGGACTCAGCGATGCTGCATTGGGCGGCTGTAATGGTCGGGCGGATCGTCTGGCCCTGTCAACTTGACCGGCTTGTCGAGAGTCGCGATGCTCAGTTTGTGGTGCGTAGCTAACGCTGCCAGATCCATAGGGTCGAGCCAATCCTGACCCTCCAGATCGAAACCGTACATTACAGACCTCGCGCTTGAGCTATGCTGCAATCCGAGCATGTGCCCGATCTCGTGCATCGATATCCGATACAACTCGATCTCGCTGAGCGCCAGTCCGGGATTGAACGCAATCCAGCCTTGGAAATCGCGCCGGTCAGGCAACTGTGACCTTGCCGCAACGGCGGCGGGTTGGAAAAGCTCCCGCCCTCCATCGACCAGTTGAATCGCACAATTCTCAGTGTCGTCTTCGTGCCAGTCCAGATCGAGGATGTTGGCCCATGAATCCAGGGCCCGCAGAAACTGCTTGGCCAGAACCTGATTTGCCGTAGCCACTCGTACGCCGAGATCCATGTGCTCTTGTCTCAGCAACTCCGAGTGTCGATTGCAGGGAGGATAGTTCGCACTCCAGTTCGCCGGGCTTTCCTCGCCAGTTAGGCTTACGCAGACCAGCAGCGAAAGAGGAATCAGGCGCATACTACTCTTTTGATCGGCAGGGAAACAAATAAACTTTATAGCAGGCCCCTTGACTTTTCCGTAAGCTATGGCTTACGGTAAGGTATGGCTGACCGATGGGAGATGCTGGGGGCGCTCTCGGACCCGACCCGGCATGCAATCCTCAACCTGCTGCGGCGCCAGCCTTCCACGGTCGGCGAACTGGCCGGCCAGCTTCCCGTAAGCCGTCCCGCTGTCTCGCAGCACCTGCGTGTGCTGAAGTCCGTCGGTTTGGTGGAGGAGGAACGGCGCGGCACCCGCCATTACTTTCACCTGAATCCCAAAAGTCTGGCGGAGTTGCGTGCCCACCTCGATTCCATGTGGCGCGACGCACTGACTGCATTTTCTGAGTTTTCCAAGAAGGAGAGTACTGACCATGGGAAAAAGCAAGGAAAAACCCGCGCCCATTCGACAAAGCGTCCACATCGATTGCCCCATTGAGGATGCGTTCCGGATCTTCACCGAAGAGTTCGCCGAATGGTGGCCTCTAGCATCGCATTCCGTTGCGGGAGAGGAATCGGAGACCTGTACGATCGAGCCGTGGGCCGGCGGACTCGTGCTGGAGCGCACACGATCCGGCGTGGAACACGAGTGGGGCTCTGTGATCGCCTGGGACCCGCCCCACCTCGTGGAGTTCACCTGGCATCCGGGCGCACCCCGCGATGATCGTCAGACCGTCAGTGTAGAGTTCTGCGAGGAAGGGAACGGAACGCGCGTGACTCTGATTCACCGCGGCTGGCAATTCGCCGGCGTAGCGAGTTGTTTCATGCAGGCCGGCTCGGCGCCGCAAACCCTCCTCCAGGGCTTCGCGGTGTTTGTCGCTGAGCAGATGCTCGTCGCTGTCTAAGCGCCGGCGCCCAAAGGAAAGGAAAACGTGAGTATGGTTCCCATGGTGGTGGAGCAGACGTCGAGGGGCGAGCGCGCCTACGACATCTACTCCCGGCTTCTGAAAGAGCACATCGTTTTTCTCGGCACGGCCATTGATGATAACGTCGCGAACCTGGTGATCGCCCAGATCCTTTTCCTGGCAGCCGAAGATCCGGAGAAGGACATTTCGCTGTACATCAATTCGTCCGGCGGCGTGACCACCGCAGGCCTGGCGATTCTGGACACCATGAATTTCGTGCAGCCGAACATCGTCACATATTGCGTCGGTCAAGCGGCTTCCATGGCGGCAGTTCTGCTGGCAGCGGGCGCCAAGGGGAAGCGCTTTGCGCTGCCGTATTCCCGAATCCTGATTCATCAGCCGCATGCGCAGGGTTTGGGCGGGCAAGCCGCGGACATCGATATCCAGACGCGGGAAATTCTGCGGACGCGCGAGATTCTGAACCAGATTTTGGCGGACGCGACGGGACAGGCTCTGGACAAGATCCAGCGCGACGTCGATCGCGACTACATCATGGATGCGCAGCAGGCGGTGGCTTACGGGATGATCGACCGCGTGGTCAGCCGGCGCGAACTTCCCGCGATTGCTCCTGGACTGAATGGAAAGCCGCTGAACGGGTCCGGACGGAGTTAGCATAAATTTGTGATCAACAAATGGCGCTTCGTCTTGCTCCTGGCGACGTGCGGATTGGCCCACACGATCGCCGCCCAGGATGCCGACAATTACCGCGGCGGCTGGAGAACGGACAAGGGTGAGCCGCACACCTATGAGTTCTCGATCCGCGGCGATAAGGTCCGAGGTATCTACTGCACCTACTGTGCGGATGCAACAACCCTGGCTTTTGTCGATGGCAAGCTCGGAGCGGATGGCATCACTTTCGTAGTAACGCACGTGACTGCGGACGGCGGTACCGCGTATCAGGACAAGGCGACAGCCAGATTCGATCGCGGCAATCTGATCGTGACTGGCACCAGCGGCGCCCCGGGTGGTGGCAAGTTCGAGCGCACCCTCATTAAAGATCCAAGGGGACCGGACCCGCTGCCGGTAATTGTCTCAAGACTCCCCAGGGCTCCTCCTGTTCCCGCCGTGGCGATTAACCAGCAAGGCGTCGGCGCGCCGCCGCCGCGCTACATTCAACCTGGTCCGTGGAAAGCAACGCTGACCGAGAAAGACGTTGTTGGAGTTTGGCTGGGCTTTGGCGTAGGTGCGCCCAAGCAGTACTTCATCATTCGCAAGATTGGTAACAAGCTCCGCGGCATGGTGTGCGGGACTTGTGACAACCCCTACACCATGGCGGCACTGGACGATTTCGAGATCCAGGGTGACATATTGAGGTTCAACATTCTCCACGAGGACTGGGGCGACGGGGAGCTACCTACGTTCTATAAGCACGTCACGGCCCACGTCGGATGGAATGAACTTCGGTGCACTACCACGGTGGACCATCAGCCGCCGCCTCGACCTATGCCACCTGGCTTCGTCCCAGGCTTCTCGCTCACCGGACCAATTGCGATCGAGGCGACAGCCGGAAACCGCTGGCCCGACTGGCCCCCACAGAACACTTCCTTACCTCATTAGCCTCCTCGATGGTGTAGAAGCGGCAGGCGGGCACGTGATAGACTCGCAAGTCTTGGGGGACCAAACTCATGCGTTGCCTTTTAGCAATTGCCCTCTCTTTACCTTTGCTCGGGCAAGCCCCGCGGGTCGACGATGCGGCGCTCAAGAACGCCGCGAAATCGGCGTCGGACGGCGATTGGCTATCTTATGGCCTCACGCCGGGCGAGACGCGTTATAGCTCCCTCAAACAAATCGATGCGTCTAACGTGAAACGCCTGGGCCTGATGTGGTCGTATGAAGTGGGCGAAGGCGGCGGCGATCAGGAAGACACGCCGCTGGTTTGGAACAACACCATCTTTGGCGTCACCAACTGGAGCATCGTGTTCGCCGTAGATGCACGCACGGGCAAGGAGAAATGGCGTTGGGATCCCCAGGTGAACCGCAAGGCCACCGGCGACATGATGTGCTGCGGGGTGGTGAACCGCGGGTTAGCGCTCTACCACAACAAGGTGTACGTTCCTGTGAACGATGGCCGGCTGGAGGCGCTCGACGCCGAGACCGGCAGGCCGGTTTGGGAAGCTCGCGTTAGCTGGGTTCAGAACGAACAGACGCTCACCATGGCGCCGCGGATTGCCAAGGGCAAGGTGATCGTGGGAGCGGCGGGGGGCGACCGTCCGACGCGCGGCTTTTTTGCCGCTTACGACGCCGATACCGGCCGCGAAGCCTGGAGGTTCTACACCGTTCCGGGCGATCCGGCGAAAGGCTTTGAGTCTTCGGCCATGCGCAAGGCCGCTGCGACTTGGGACGGCGAGTGGTGGAAGCTGGGCGGCGGCGGCGCGGTGTGGGACGGAATCTCCTACGACCCCGATAGCGAGCTGGTGTATGTTGGCACTGGCAATGCCGAGCCTTGGCCGCAAGCGCTTCGCACCAAGGACGTGAGCACGGGCCACGACAACCTGTACGCGGCCTCTATCGTGGCTGTGCACGTGGACACGGGCGAGCTGAAGTGGCACTACCAGATGGTTCCCGGAGACGAGTGGGACTACGACAGCGTGCAGCAGATGATCCTGGCGGATTTGAACGTCAACGGCAAGACGCGGAAGGTCATCATGCAGGCCAACAAAAACGGCTTCTTCTATGTGCTCGACCGCATTACGGGCGAGTTCATTTCCGCCCAACCCTTTTCCAGAGTCACCTGGGCAAAGGGGATCGATCAAAAGACCGGACGGCCCATCATCAATACGGAAGTGAAGTACGGGAAGGACCCGGTGCCGGTCTCGCCCGGTGGCGGCGGCGCGCACAGCTGGTCGCCGATGTCCTACAATCCTCAGACCGGGCTGGTATACATTCCGAGCCGCGGTTGGGACACGTTCACCTATGCCGCCGACTTCGACTTCAAACCGGACCCCGCGCGTGTGGGCGGAGCGGGACAGACGGGGCTGAAGGCCAACACGCGTGGGATGACAACGCAGCCGGCGGGACCCGCCACCGGTCCGGCGCCGCTCGAAGGCGGCAATCTCGGCACGCTGGTGGCCTACGACCCGGTGAAGCAGGAGATCCGCTGGCGTGTCCCGGTGGGCAACAGCCGGTACGGCGGCACGCTGAGCACCGCGACCAATCTGGTATTCCAGGTGGCGCCCAACGGACACTTGATCGCTTACTCGGCCGACAAAGGAGAAGTGCTCTTCGACCTGGCTACGGGGATGCGCAATGGCATGGGCCCGCCGATCACGTTTACGGTGGATGGCAAGCAGTACATCGCGCTGATGGGCGGCTCGGGCGGGACGGCGAGTCCGGGCGTGAGCGCCGAGGTGACCACGAAAATGAAGCCGCGGTTGCTGGTGTTCGGTCTGGATGGCAAGGCGGAGTTGCCCCAAGCAGGAGCCACTCCCGCACCTGCTTCGGCGGATCCACACCAGCAGTAGGCCGGGGAGTTCCGGCTAGTATGTGCGTCGTTGGTCGGGCTTTCGCATGACATTCCACAGTTCGTCCCGCAACTGTAGCGGCGAGAAAATCGGAAATCGTTGATTCGTAAAGGAGCGAGGGTACCGTTTTCCCGCAAGTCTGGCGGCGGAGACTCGATTTACGACGACAACGGACTCGGCGGAACGCTGCCGCGGTCTTGCCAAATCTCGAATGACTGGTGCTGAGGTTGCGCCTGGGATAAGTCCGACCTGGCGACAATACGCCCAGGTGCTTGCCCTACTTTCCGTTATTGCCGTTTGAACTAAGCCGCTCGCGCGGCGGACGCTACGCGTCTCTTGTTCCCGAAGAGCTAAAGTGCGGGTCACAAGGAGGTCCCTGTGACCCAACTACGAAAAAGGGTGCT
>Ga0182024_10016705_pt1 | contig 13882 bp, 7 predicted proteins | sample P32metaG_FD_120480 | JGI IMG/M metagenome (GOLD analysis project Ga0182024, IMG submission 120480) | Permafrost microbial communities from Stordalen Mire, Sweden - P3-2 metaG (Illumina Assembly) | ecosystem: Environmental > Terrestrial > Soil > Wetlands > Permafrost | place: Sweden: Stordalen... | reverse complement strand
GCTCTTTGCCAGCCGCTTGAAATCGTCGATGAACTTTGCGCCTTTCTTCAGATCGAAGAGCGGGTGATTGTCCTCGCGCTCCTTGCGGCTCAGCTCGCCCACCTTGGGAATGCGCAGCGCTACGACAGGTAATAAAGGATCGATCTGCAGCGTGGCCAACGCTTCGTCAGCAAATGCGGCGCGAACGTCGGTGAGGCCGGGCAACCGCAGGTCGGGCTTGTCGGTTCCGTATTGCCGCATCGACTCGTCGTAGCTGATGCGCGGAAAGGGAATCGGCAGAGCGACGCCCGCTGCGGCAAAGGCCGCCTTCATGAACTGCTCCACCACGCTGAATACCGTCTCCTGGCGCGGAAAACTCATCTCGAGATCCACCTGCGTGAATTCCAGTTGCCGGTCGGCGCGCAAATCCTCGTCGCGGAAGCAGCGAGCAATTTGAAAATACCTGTCGAAGCCGGAAATCATCAGAATCTGCTTGAAAATCTGCGGGCTCTGCGGCAGCGCGAAGAACTCGCCCGGATGCACACGGCTGGGAACCAGAAAATCGCGCGCCCCCTCCGGCGTCGACTTGGTCAGAATCGGCGTCTCGATCTCGAGAAAGCCCTGTTGGCTCAGGCTTTCGCGAATAGCCAGCGTAATGTCGTGGCGCAGCCGGAAGTTGTGCTGCATTTCAGGCCGGCGCAGGTCCACGTAGCGATATTTCAGACGCACTTCTTCGTTTTGGATGGCGTCTTCGGACGGCGAAAACGGGGCCAGTTTTGCATCGTTCAGCACCCGTAGTTCGGTGGCCTCAATCTCGACCTCGCCGGTGGGCATTTTGGGATTGATGGCGTCCTTGTCGCGCAGCCTGACCTTGCCCACGGCGGCCACTACGTACTCCGGCCGCACGTGCTCGCCCTTGGCGTGACCCTCAGGCGTAAGTTCCTTGTCCAAAACGATCTGGCAGATGCCCGAGCGGTCGCGCAAGTCCAAAAATATGAGGTTGCCATGGTCGCGCCTGCGGTTCACCCAGCCCATCAGAACCACCTGCTTGCCGGCGTCAACGGCGCGCAGCGTACCGCAAAGTTGCGTCCGTTCCAGATTGCCTAAAAAGTCGAGCACAATACTCTGTCCTTATTTCTGATTGGATTGGCGAGGGCCGATGCCCGGTTTCCCGCTCATTCGGCGAGAAACGATACCAGCTCCGCGCGCGGAATCTTGCTTTGTGTGCCGGTGGCAAAGTCCTTCACTGTCAGAATACCGGATTGAACTTCGTCTTCGCCCAGGATCACGATGCGCCGGGCCACCTTGTCGGCGGCCTCGAAGGACTTCTTCAACCGGAAGCTGCCGTCGCCCAGCTCGATGCTGAGTCCGGAGCGGCGCAGTTCGCGGGCCAGCACCAGCGCTGCGGGGTTCAAATTTTCCCCAAGCGGTGCTATGTAAGCGTGCGCTGGCCGCGCGGCAGCCTTTTGGTCGGCGTCAGAGGCTTGCAGCGTCAACACCAATCGGTCCAGCCCCATCGCAAATCCAATGCCCGGCGCCTTGGGTCCGCCAATGGCTTCGCTCAAGCCGTCATAGCGGCCGCCGCCCAGCAGCGCATTCTGTGCGCCGAGTCCTCCATGCGTGAATTCGAAGGTGGTGCGCGTGTAGTAGTCGAGGCCGCGCACTAAGCGCGGATTCAGCTGGTACGGCACGCCCGCAGCATCGAGAGCCGCGGTCACAGCGGCAAAGTGGTCCATCGATTCCTGATCGAGTGAATCGGTGATCTTGGGCAGCGCCTCGATGATCGGCTGATCTTCGGGCACCTTGCAGTCCAGCACGCGTAGCGGATTGGTCACCGCGCGACGCTGGCAATCTTGGCATAACCGCGGAGCTACCAAGTCGAGAACCGCACGAAGTGCTTCGTTATAGCGCGCGCGATCCGCAGCGGACCCGACCGAGTTGAGCTCGAGCTTCCAGCCGGTGATCCCCAGTTCATCGAGCAGCGTAGCCAGCATTTCCAGCACTTCCGCATCTCGCAAAGGACTTTCGCTGCCCGCGAAAGGCGGTCCGATCACCTCCGCGCCGATCTGCCAGAACTGCCGGTAGCGCCCCTTCTGCGGCCGTTCGCGGCGGAACTGCGGCCCGATGTAATAGAGCTTTTGCAACTGGCCGCTCTCGCCCAGTTTGTGCTCGATGTAGGCGCGCACCACGCCGGCCGTGTTCTCAGGCCGCAGCGTCAGCGACTGCGCTTTTTCTGACTGCGCCCGCGCGCGATCCTCCCACGTGTACATTTCCTTCGAAACGATGTCGGTTTCCTCGCCCACGCTGCGCGCAAACAGCGAGGTGTCTTCGAAGATCGGGGTGCGAATCTCGCCAAAGTTGTAACGGGCAAAGACCTTGCGTGCGATCGCCTCGATGCGGTTCCATAGCTCCGTCTCCGGAGGCAGCAAATCCCGCGTCCCGCGCACAGCTTTCATAGTGGCCATAACTATCTAGTCTAACCGGGCAAATCCGGACGAGATCAATGCGAATCGGGGCACCGAAACATCGCACCGAATTTCGTCAAAACGCAACTTAATCGAACGCGCAGTGTCCCTTAGTCAGTGTCCCTTAGTCATTGTCCCTCAACTCGTTATCACCTTTACACCTTTCGCGTCATTACCGAGGGTTTTTCATTCTCGCGCGCAGGGAAATTATGGGACCATAAGGCGCTACTCTCGAATTGGGCCCACAGGGTGCACCTAAATATGCACTCCCTCCGCGCCACGAGACCACAGCGCCCCACTGCCGGTCCTGTACGATCCGACCCGCTCGGGTGCACCGGGCGATGAGCTTTCCCGGGAATATGTGAACGGAGTCGTACATGAATTATTTCGCTGATCGCAATCTCCAACTTCAGGACTGCAAGGTCCGCTTGTTATCTCGCAATCTTCCGTCAAAGCGCACCGCGCTCGGCCGGGGCCTGCAGGGCATAGCGTGCACCATGACGCTGCTGCTCGCGGCAACCTGCGCCCATGCGCAGTTCGGCACGCTGGCGGTAGGCACCAGCTCAGCCAGTCAGGGCATTACGGTGACGGCGACAGTCGCGGGCACGGTGAGCAGTGTTGAAGTGCTTACCCAGGGCTCGTCCAGCGGAGACTTTGCCGTGGGCGCCGGCTCGTCCAACTGCGCCTCGGCGAGCATGGCCGCTGGCGGCAAGTGCACCGAGTCGGTCGCCTTCACGCCCGCTGAGCCCGGTTTGCGCCTGGGAGCCGTGGTAATTGTGGGCACGGTGGGCGGCGTGAATACCGTTCTGGGCACCGCGTACTTTTCCGGGACAGGGCAGGGCGGATTAGGTATCTTGGTTGCCGGCAACGTGCTACCCGTGGCCGGGCAGCTTGGACTTTTTACTGCCGTGGACGACGGGCAACCGGCCACGCAGGCCGAGCTTAATCTGCCCGGCGGTGAAGTCCTCGATGGCGCCGGCAATCTCTATATCGCCGACACCGGCCACAACCGCATCCGTATGGTGTGTGCCAGCCCGACCAGCGCCACCATCGCTGGAACCGGGTCCAACTGCACGGGCGCGGGCATCATCGTCACCATCGCCGGCAACGGCGATCCTACGTACAGCGGCGACGGCGGCCCGGCAGCGAACGCCACTGTGAGCAGTCCCGAATCCGTGGCCCTCGACGGCGCCGGCAATCTCTACATCGCCGATAGCGGCAATAACGTCATCCGCATGATCAGCGTCGCCACCGGCGTCATCACTACCGTGGCGGGCAACTTCAACAACATCTCATGTGGCGCCAAGACCGACTCCTTTGGAGACGGTTGTCCGGCCACTCAGGCCGTGCTCAGCCAGCCCCGGGGCGTTGCGCTCGATTCCGCTGGGGACCTCTACGTTTCCGATAGCGGCGACAATGTTGTCCGCATGGTCAGCGTGTCCACCGGCGTCATCACCGCCGTCGCCGGCAATGCCAGCGGCGCGCTCTGCTCCGCAAAGACCGACTCAGTGGGAGACGGTTGCCCGGCTACGCAGGCCACGCTCGACCTGCCCCAGGGCATTACGCTCGACGGCAGCGGCAATCTCTACATCGCCGACACCAATGACCAGCGCGTTCGCGAGGTCGAGGCAGTGGGCGGCGTCATCACGGCGGGCAGCAACATCGTCACAATAGCCGGAAACGGCAGCACAGGCGCCACCGCCTGCACGGCCGCCCCGGTCGCGGCCACCAGTGCCATCGTCTGGGCGCCTTCCGGCGTAGCCGTGGACGCAGCCGGCAACGTCTACATCGCGGAAACGCAGAACGCCGCCATCCGCAAGGTGAGCGCGGCCACCGGCGAGATCTCCACGATCGTCCAGAACGAATGCGGCGATTATTACGCCAACAGTCAGTTCATGCCCCAGGTGCTCTACGGGCCCACAGGGCTTTATCTGGACGGTAAGGGTGACCTCTACATCGCCGACACGATCGATATGCTGATCCGGGAGGTGCAGGGCAACTTTGTGGCCGTCGATCTCTCCACGCCGATCTTCCAGGGCCAAACCACGCCCACCCAGTTGCAAGCCGTGGAGAACGATGGAAATGCTCCGCTCGATCTCGCGTCGATCGCCGTCGAAACCCCTCCCAATCCTCCCGATGCGGAGGTGGACACCACGGTCACCAACTCCTGCGCCAACGGCCAGACCCTGACCGAGAATGCCGACTGCGAGGTGGGTGCGGTTTTTGCTCCTCCGGCATCGCCCCTTCTCACGGTCAACACCCAGGAAACGCCCATCATCGACGTGGCCGACGATTCCATGACCGGCACACCGCTGTCCAATGCGCCTCTCAAGATCGAGTTGGTGGGCACGGCTGAACCGTTGTATTCCACCAACACTGTAGTCACATCCAGCCCAAACCCCTCCGGACTCGGCCAGAGCGTCACTTTCACCGTGACCGTCACCACGGGCAGCGGCGCTCTCACCGGGACTGTGAACATTTCCGACACCTTTAACGGCGTCACCACCACGCTCGCTTCCGCACTGCCAGTGACCGCCTCTGGGGGCACATCGGCCGTGGCTACTTTCTCCACTTCCACGTTGGCCGTGGGCCTGCACTCAATCACGGCGACCTACATCATTACCAACGATCCGGTACACACCGGCAGCACGTCGCCGGCCGAAGCGCAGAGTGTCGTTGAGGGCACCTCCATCACCCTGACCTCAAGCGCCAATCCCTCCACCGTCGGCCAGAGCGTCACTTTCACGGCCGCGATCGCCAATTCCGGGGGCGGCATCAATCCCACCGGCACGGTCTACTTCTACGACGGCCCCAAGCTGCTCGGCTCCCAGGCCCTCAATGCCAGCGACGTGGCCACGTACACCACTTCGGTGCTCACCAACGGCATGCACTCCATCACGGCGGAATTCGACCCCAGCGCAGGCACGGAGATCGAGAGCAGCATCTCGCCGGTCCTGAACCAGGATGTGCAGGCGGCCGCCACAATTGCCGTCGTCTCCAGTAAGAATCCGTCGACCTACGGTACACCGGTCACCCTGACGGCCACAGTTACCTCCTCCGCTGCGTTCCCCGCCACCGGGACGGTGACCTTCCTCGCTAGCGGCGTTTCCATCGGAACGGGAACTCTCAGCGGCAACCCCGCCACAGCCACCCTGCTGATCTCGTCGCTGCCGGTCGGCACGGATCCCATCACGGTCACTTACGCGGGAGATGCCTATAACTCGAGCGCCTCGAGCGCGGCTCTCAGCCAGGTGGTCGTCGAGGGGCTAACCGAGACTACGGTCACCCTGGCCACCCCCAATCCCGGGATCGCGGGAACCACAGAAACGATCTCGGCAACCGTGGCATTGACCTCAGGCAGCGCGCCCCTCACCGGCACCGTCACCTTTACCTCGGGAACCCAAACGCTGGGTAGCGCCACGCTCACTTCGGGAGCTGCCACCATTACGCCCACACTCGCGATCGGATCCTACCAGATCGTCGCCACCTACCAGCCCGGCGACTCGAACGCCGGGGCGAGCACCTCAGCGCCGTTCCCCTACACCGTCGTCCTGGCTACCACGCAAACCACGCTCGTCGTCGCGCCCAGCCCGGGAGTGGTTCTCACTCCCATCACGTTTACCGCCCTGGTCGCCGGCAATGGCGCCACGCCCACAGGCAGCGTCAGCTTCCTGGTCAATGGAACCGTGGTGGGCACCTCGGCGCTCAGCGGCGGCAAGGCTACGTATACGGATTCGACGCTGGTGGCCGGCACCTACTCCATCACCGCGCAGTATCTGGGCGACGCCAATGACTCCACCAGTGTCTCGACGGCTACAAGCGAAACCGTGGCCACCATTCCTACCACCACCGTGCTCACCAGCGGTATCACCACCGGAGCCAATCCCCAGGTGATCCTGGTGGCGGCGGTGCTCGACAACGGCCTCGGGCCCGTGCCCACCGGTACAGTCACTTTCTACAACGGCAGCACGGTGCTGGGCTCGGCTGCGGTTGACTCAACCGGCGCCGCTACGATCACGCCCAGTCTCGCCCTCGGCTCCAGTTACAGCATCGACGCCGTCTATAGCGGCGACGCAGAACACGGCTCCTCCACTTCGTCGGCGATCAGCGTCTCCGGCACGCCGGTCGACTTTGGCGTCACTGTCACGCCGGCCACCGTCACCTTGGCCACCTCGCAGAACGCCACGGTCACCGTCACCCTCACGTCGAACGCCAACTTCGCCGGCACCATCGGCCTGGGTTGCTCTTCGCTTCCGGCCGCGGTCAACTGCCACTTCGCATCCATCAGCCTCAATCTGCCGGCCGGCGGCTCGGTCAGCACCCTGCTCACCATTGACACCAACAATCCGCTAGGCGGCGGAAGCAGCGCCATGAACCGCAGGCCGGGAGCCGGCAGATTCTCGCTGGCCGGGTTGTTCCTGCCCCTGAGCCTTGGATTTGGATTTATCTTCTGGCGGTGGCGTCGGCGTCACGGCCAGGTTTTCACCATGGCCCTGGTCCTGGTCCTCACCGCGGCAGCGTTTGTGGCCACAGGTTGCGGCGGCTTCAGCCAGGCCACCGCGGCGCCCGGCACCTATGTCATTCAGGTCACGGGCACTAATACCAGCAGCGATGTCGTGCACTATCAGAACGTCACCCTCGACATTACAAACTAGGCAGCGCAGCTCGAGATGAGGCGCGGTTCAAGGACATCAATGCGTTTTTTTCATTATTTCGGATTCTTGGAATTTCAAAAAACGGGAATCAAATTTCGGGCGAGCGCGTTTTTTGCGCTGCTCGCGCCGGCGCTTCTTCTCGCATCGGCAGGCATCGTCCGTGCGCAGGTGACGCCCGGGGGCAACCGAGGTGAGTTACATTTGTCGGCGGGCGCCACCGGCTCCCTCGATACCATTCAATACGGCTCGCGCCAGATGTTCGGCGTCGGCGCCTTTGTCGACGCCGAAAGCACAGGTCACTTCGGCCTTGAAGCCGAAGGGCGCTGGATCGAATTCCCCAGCCAGCTGGACAACGTGCACGCCGAAACCTATTCCGCTGGCGGACGCTATCATTTCGTTGTCGGCAGTCACTGGCAGCCCTACGTCAAGGGACTGATCGGCTTCGGCAGTTTCAATTACGCATATAACCTGGGCCAGGACCACGATCTCGTCGTGACCGAAGGCGGCGGCATGGACTTCCATTGGACGCCCCGCGTCTACCTTCGCGTCGCCGACTTCGAATATCAGGAATGGCCCGAAGCTCACTTCGGCAACCTGACCCCATTCAATCTCAGCGCGGGCATCAAGGTGCGCATCTTCTAAAGCATCGTGACTGTGATCACGGTGCGCCGCGCGCACGCCTCCTATTGAGAGTTCGGCCCTGGCGGCTGTACCTGTGCGGCGGGGGGTTTCTGCCCCTCTGGTGAAGCCGCTGGTGTCGCAGTGGGCGCTGGCCCCGGTTCGGCAGGCAATGTGACCGTCTGCATCGGCGTCACAGGCAGCGTGAGCGTCTGCACGGTCGCGGGATCGTCGCGCAACTTCACATAGAGAACGCCATTGACCGGATGCGGAACGGTGAGCTGTGTCCCGGTAAACTGCGGTGGCACGTCGTCTGGATTGTCAAAGTCCGGCGTCGCAGCAAACGACGTAGCCAGGAAGAGATTGGTCCCGCTCAGCACGCAGGACTTGGCCGGCGAATGCGGGCAGCGCAGCGCATTGAAGCCGGGAAGGCGCACCAGCGTGCCCAGCGGCTGCCAGTCGCCGACCGTGCCGTCCGCGGAGATGGCGCGCACCCGCAGCGGCCCGAAGGCCGACGCACCGAACCGGGCGAGCGGCTCCAGGCTGCCCACCGCGGTGGACGCGTCTTCCAGTACCAGGCTGCCGTCGCTGAGCGTCAGCATCGTATGGAAGCTCGAGTCAGCCGCGGCCACTTCCACCTTTTCATCGCGCGGGAAGGCCTGCGGCACCACCGACCTGAGGAAGAACACCAGCCTTCCCTCAATGGGCAGATCGTCCGCGCTGGCCAGTTGCACCGGCGGCTGCGGCGCCGAGACGTCGTTCTGCGCGCCTTTGCTCAGCAACATCACCTGCGGCCGCGGCGGACCCACGGTCACCGGCACGGTCAGCAGGCGGCGGTCCTTCAGATCCACGTGCGCCACATAGTGTTTGCCGGGAACCAGGCTCGCCATCGATCCGCCCGCGGTCATCAGCAATCCATCCAGATCCCCCACACGATTTAGAACAGAAGGCGTAAGAACGATGCCGTCGATCTCCGCCTTGGCGACCTCGTCGAGGCGCGTGCCTTTGAGCAGTGCGGTTTCGTCTCCCGCGCTCAGCGTCAGCCCTTCCAGCGAAGCCGCCGCGTCGTAGGCCTCCATCGCCAGACGGTCCGGCTGGGCCAGCCCGAACTGATACAAGGCCACGCTCACCGGCCCCGGCGACGCATCCTTCAGCGGCACCGTCACCTCAAGAGCTCCTGGTTTGGGGGTCTTCCATTGCAGTGCGAGGGTGGCTTTCCCCGCGGTTTGCGCTTCTACTTTCTCAACGCACACCGTGGATGGCCCGTCGATGTGGAGTGTGTCGTCGCGGCCCACCACCAGCGCCGACTGATCCGATGCCGCCAGCGTCCACTTGCCCGGCAGCGCCGCCACCAGTTGGTAGCGCGGGCCCTCCCAATTGTCGAATCCCCACTCGCCGCGTACCTCGGCGGTCAGATCGCCGCCCGGCAGCGCAGAGATTGCCCGTGTGGGCACCAGCCCTCCCTTGCCCGGGTCGGCAGTCACAGGCACATCGAGCGTGGCATGCTTCGCGCCGCCGGATTCGATATGCAGAAACAGGTCGTGCGCCATCGCGGTGGCAAACACCAGCGGCGCACCTTCGGCGGGCAGCACCAGTCCCTGCTTCATGGCGCAAAAACTGTCGCTGGGGTTCACCGGATGCAGCGGCTCCGGCCGCGAAGACCCGACGGGCGGCAGCGCCATCACCACCACGGACTTGGGGTTGATGAACGAGGGCGGCATATTCAGCCGCAGATTCAGGCTGTCGGCGGTGGGCAGCGCCAGCGCCGGAATGTATTGAAAGTGCGCGGTGTGCAACGAGCTCAGGATCCTCGCCGTATCCACGATGGCGCCGATGTAGGCGCTATATGCCCCGCCCCCTGCCATCGTCGTATAGCTAAGCTGGTTCATCAGGTCGAGCGTGTTGCCGGTGGCCAGTTGGGCCACCAGCGTTTGCGCGTTGGCGTCATCGAGGACCATGCCTTCGGAGTTTTGCGAGAGGCAGGAAGCCTGCTGATCGACGGGTTTCTGGAAGCAGGTCTCGTTAATCTTGATGCCCAGGCTGCGCGCGGCCATCTCGGTGCGCGTCTTCAGCGCAGCGGGATCGAACTGCGACGTCACCTTCACGTCGTCCAGGTAAGTGTCCAGCCGCATGCGTTCCCAACTGGCCGCCTGCAGGTCCTGCGCAGCGCGCACAAACAAGCCTGGCCGCCCGCGCACTGCATTGCGCAAGGTAGTAAAATCGCCGCCCGTCTCCGGAGCCAGAAACAGCAGCACCTGCTGCGCCTCCGGGGGAACCTTCACGAAAACGCCCTCGTCGCGAACCTCACGCGTCCATGTTTCGACGCGCGTAAACCACTCCGGCGGGGGCGGATTGGTCGATCCCCGCAGGAACGCGACCACCAGCACAAAATGAGTGGCCTGGCTCTCGGGCAGATCGGGATGAATCCACAAACGGTCGCCCGGAAGCAGATTGGGCGTCTCGGCGATGGGCAACGTCGCATCGCCGCGTTTCACGTGCACATCCACTTTCGGACCGGAGAGATCGAAGGGCGGCCCGTCAGCGTAAAGGAAGGAGGATGCCAGGAAAAACGTCAGCAAATACTGCAAACCACAGCGCATAGTTCTATTCTACGGACGGGGGCGTCCCGGGCCCTAAAGGTCCCTAACGCGAAGATTCCTGCAAATTTACTCGTGGATTAGGTTTTTTGCGCTAAAATCTTGTCACAAATAAGAATGCTGGCTCAGGATCGCCCGGGAAAGGCTGCAAGCCGGTGCAGAACGACAATCTTTACGGTAGCTCGAAAACAGATTGTATGTCCTTTTATTTCCAGGCTGGATAGATGCGCACGTATAGATAACCAGCCAATGAAATACTCATGGCGCTTTGTTCATTCGAATGCATGGACGAGTGCAAGCCCGTCTTCTTATTCCAGCGAGCTGGTTGGGGAACATATAAATCGTAGGTTGCTGCCTTAAGTCTGCAGCGCAGCTCCGAGCCGGATTTGCCGGCCGGTGATCGTGCTGGCTCTGCGGATACAGACGGCAATATTGGGAGAGAACGAGATGAAATCGACAAGGGATTCGCAGATTCACGCAGAAAATGGCAATCTCAGCATCCCCGCCGCTGAGGAGATGATCGAAGAAGTATTAAATGATCTGGCATTCACCCAGGATCCCGGCATGGTCCGTGCCGTGCGCTTTCTGTCACCCCCCGGCTACCAGGCCATTGTGGAGCTGTGCAGCGAAAACGGCCGCAGCAAACGCCGTGACGCATCGGCCGATGCCTGGTCGCCGGAGTACGACGAAGTGCGCATCTACTTCGAGCGCGTCGAAGGCGATGAGCCCGCCACGCGGCCGGCCCGCGCGTCCCGTGGCGCACGCGCCGACCATCAAGCCGCCAACGAAGATGAATCTGAGCCCGTGCTTCCTGCCGACATGGATGCACGCATGAAAGAACTGTGCACCACGCTGGCTGAAGCCGAACGCGGCGGTCACGCCTTCATCGCGCTCAAGTGGTTTCGCGATTCTTTTCTGCCGCGCAAGGCCTTTCGCTGGAACCAGCATCCTGAAACACGGCAGTCGGTGCTGGCTGAAGCCATTCAACGCGGCGTCGTGCTCACCAGCAAAATCGCCAACCCCAAAACGCCCGCCTATCCCACCACCACCATCCGGCTCAACCGCGCCGAAGCCGGCATTCCTCAGGACGCGCAGCGCTTCCAGCCCGTCGACGTGCAGGGCGAGCTCGTCGCGGCCACCATTGATGAGGAACGGGGGATCGAGTGAGCTTCTTTTTCCTCGAAGCGACAGCCTTCGCCAAGCTGTTTGTGCGCGAGCCGGGAACCGAAGCGCTCATCCGGCTGATGGATACCGTTGAAGACAACAGCAAGCTGATCTCAGCTGCCACGCCGCTGGAGGTCTACGCGGCCATCCGCCGCCGCGAGCGCGCCGGGCACATCGCGCCTGAGGCCGCTCTCACCGCGTTCGAACTGCTGCGGATCGAAGCCGCGCGCATGGTGCAGCAGCCGCTGAATCCGGGTGTGCTTGAGGCGGCCAGGCGGCTTCTCGATCACACTGTGCTGCGTTGGCCCGAGGCCCTGCAGCTGGGCGCCGCGCTGGCTTCGCGCGACATGTTTCCCGGCACCCACATCACCTTCGTCTCCGCCTCCCCTGCACTGCTTGAAGCCGCCCGGGCCGAGGGGTTCGAAGCCATCGATCCCGCCAGGCTGCCCACGCCCGAAACTGCGCTCGAAACCGAAGCGGCCAAAGAAGCCGCAAGCGGTTCAGAATAGAAACCATCTCAAGAATGCAGCGAAGTTGACGCCGGCTTTATCGAGGACTGCATAGGGAATTCCCTGACAAGCGCGCCGTAGGCGCAGGGTTTGTTAGCCCCGCGCTTCAGCGTGGGGAAAGCGGTTTCAACAAATGCATCCCGGAGTCCCGTAGGGACGGCGCAAGCTATTTCTCGGCTACGGGAGTGTCAGGGCACGACTTTAGTCGTGCCGAATAACGCCCCTTGAAAGACGTGGGCTTTAGCCCCTGCGGTAACAACAACGCAAAGCTGGGAACGAATTGTCATTGGGACGGCGAAACTTCCCAAGTGACGACAAACCGGCAGCGACGTAAACCACTCTCAGATCATCGTTCATTCGTTCACTGCGATGGCCTAAATGTATTTCGATTCGCGGTGCCGCTGTCACGGAGGCCGCTGGATTTCCGAACTGCGCCACCACCGGAAGTGAGCACTTTAAGCTTCTCTGCGGGGGACGCCTTTGTGATCGACCACTTCGGCTGGTGAACTCTACCGACCCAACTGCGTTCCATGTGAGACGCAGAACGGAAATTTCCGCTCATCATGACGCACTTTTCTTTGGGCGGCGCTCCGCAAATCGGACACTCGAATTCCAGTGAGAAATCATACCCGGCCATGCCAGGTGTTTTACCGCTATTCGGCCAACGATGATGTCCAATTCTGAACACTGCACGTAAGCAAAGCGATCTCAGGACACTGCCCAATTTCCGTCCCGATTTTCCACCGATTATGAACCCGTTTTCCACCGCACAGCATTCGGAGCAGATGCAGAAATATCCCTGAATTGTTTGCCACCGGGCGGCTGTAAATGGTCGGACGAACTTCCGATGTCTAAGGGTGCGCCAATGCCGGGAGTTCCGGGGACATCTTCGCGATGAGAGATTCTGCTCACTCGTGCTCCATCGCCGTGATCTTCCTTTTCTTGTCTTTCTAACAAGTCCATCGTAAGCTGCAAAACGTGGCTTTCCTTCAGCGTGTCGTCCTAACCACTTCGCCCCGTGCCCGCATTCGTGATTTCGCAGAGTCACCAGCGCCACCTCCTTTGTCCCGCCATCAACTTGAAAACTCAAGCAAAATTCCACTTCAGGCATTTATCAGACGGGTTCTTCTCTAAGGCAAAGAACCACCCCTACTATTGCGGATGAGAGTAGAATACTGGGCATCCGGGAAGCCAAAATGGCAACCCGAACTTCCTCAAGTCTGAAGCGGTCGCATACCTTCCAACTTCCTCCCTTGTAGACCGCATCCGGAACGGGCCATTCAAGTGTCGGAGGTGAGAAGCATGACCTTTGACCTCGCTACCTTTCTGGAAGAAGCGGGAGTGGGACGAAAAGTCGTCCACATGCAGCCAAAGCAGGTCTTCTTTTTGCAGGGAAGTCCGGCTGACTCCATCTTCTATCTTCGGACGGGCCGCGCAAAACTCACAGTCGTTTCGCCGGACGGCAAGGAAGCCACGATCGCGCTACTCACCTCCGGGGAATTCATTGGAGAGGAGTCTCTCGCGAGCGTGGGGGGGCTCCACTTGGCCACTGCCACCGCCATTGTCGTTTGTACAGCCCTTCAGATAGCGCGGGAGGAGATGATCCGCGTGATGCACGAGGAGCTTTCCTTCTCAGAAATGTATATGAAATTCCTGCTGGCACGGACTATGCGAACCCAAGCCGACCTTGTCGATCAGCTTTTCAACTCCAGCGAAAAGCGTTTGGCGCGGATTCTCCTGTTGATGGCGGAGTTCGGCAAACCCGGTGAACCGGAAACCTTCATTCCTCCCATCACGCAAGAGACATTGGCAGAGATGGTCGGCACCACCCGCTCCCGTGTCAGTTCCTTCATGAATCGCTTTCGCAAACTCGGCCTTATTGAATACAACGGTCG